>Ga0209643_1001063_pt1 | contig 30151 bp, 31 predicted proteins | sample AutmiccBRH37_all_FD_187383 | JGI IMG/M metagenome (GOLD analysis project Ga0209643, IMG submission 187383) | Deep subsurface microbial communities from Mt. Terri, Switzerland - Autotrophic microbial communities BRH/37_all (SPAdes) (version 2) | ecosystem: Environmental > Aquatic > Deep...
TGATATCCCTTGGGCTAATAAAAGCTACTGACATTTCCGTTGCCTAGATTAAAGCTTTTTTTAAGTTTTTAAAGGGCTTAGTTCAGTGCGCCCTTTTTTACCGAATTTAAGTTTATTTTTCACGCTAATTACCTCCTTAATTTTCATAACAAGAATATTGTTTGTAGTAAGCTTATTTATTATTCTTCTCTGAATTTGGAGGTAAGTGATATTTTCTCTTTTTGCCTCATTTTTTTTTTGAACATATCTAGGTTCTCTTCTGACATGATATCCTCTAAATCTTTATTTTCCTTTAACCTTTTAGAAATATTTCCTACTCCCCAACTTATTATTTCTACGTCACATAGACTTAGCCTTATTATATATTTCAATCTGATCCTGTTTTGAAGAAATCTTTAAGCTTAAAGATGCAATAAGAACTATAATAGGTATATTTAACAGTAGTCTAGATAATGAAAAACCTACTCCCAGTGCGGACATTTCAAAAAGAAACATGGGGATTTTAGTTGTTGACCATGCTCCGATAAAGACAAAAACATTAATTAATGACGCTTCTTTTTTGATTAACATATGGGCTACAGGAAAAGCCGCATATAAGGGGCCTGCAGCTGCTGATCCCATGAGAAATGCAAGAATTCCACCTTGTACCCCCGAGTCCTTTCCCATTAGCTTAATCATGGTCTCCTTGGGAACCCAAACATCTAAAAGTCCCAGGATAAGAAAAATGGGGGGGAGAAGAAATAACATTTGTTTAAGATTTATCCAGGTAAGGCCTATGGCATTTGATCCAAACTCTGGCTTCACTATGTATGATATCAGTAATAATATACTTAGCGCCAAAACATACTTATATCTTTTTAATATATCCATGGCATTGCCCCCATTACTAATGCTATAACTATGGAGAAAACAAAGGCTAATGCATTTCTTATATATGTAAGCTTACTACCAAAATATTTTTTCTCTAAAGGTATAGTCACAACTCCAACCATCATAAGGCTGGATACAAATGCGGCTATAGGCACTATTCCCGCTCCATAATCTAATAGGTTTTTTGCTAATGGAAATGCTATGAAGCCCGGAATTAAAGTTATAGCACCGATAATACTCGAGGATAAAATTCCCCAAATACCCGAAGAGGTGCCAATAAGACTGGAAACTATTTGAGGATTTAAAATTGAGAGAACCATACCTATTAACAAAATTATAGTTAAAAACTCGGGAAGAATATTTATAAAGGACTTATAGCCTTTTGTTAAAGCCTGTTTAGTCTTCTTTTTATCCTTTAGATAAGAATAGATTAGGAAAATAATAGCAACAGCATAGAGTATTAGGTTAGACACCATTGACTATTATCCTATCGGTACTTATGTGGGAAAAAGGACAGGCAAAGATAATTACCAGCCTCTCATCGCTTATATTTATTAATTGGTGTACTTCGTGAGAATTAACGGTGAAACAGTCTCCAGCCTTTACACTCACAGGCTTTTTCCAATCAACCTCCCCCTCACCCTTGGGAGAGCCAATATAAATATTTCCTTTTCCTTCAATTACTTGGTATACCTCAACACCCTCTGTGTGATAGTGAGCTCCAACTCTTTTATAAGCATCAATTTCCGCAGCATAAAAAGCAAAGCTGTCATTTCCCGTCAACTTTACTATTTTTATGCCCACAGTCTCATCCCATTTCGCAGCTTTTAAAGCTTCATGAATATTACTAAGACCCAGAGATTTCCCCATAATACTTCCCACCCCATTTATCTTATAATTAAAATTTAATTTCCTCACATATTATATTATCCTATCTATATCAATTTCACCATTAAAAACAATTAAAAAATGGTTATCAACAGACTAAAATACCCCTTAAGGGCTTTAACCTTAAGGGGTATAACTACTCTACTTAAAAACCTAGAGCTTTATCTACTGGTACATATTCATGGCCTAAACTGACTGCAACTGCCTCATAGGTTACAAACCCATTTGCTACGTTTACTCCCAGCTTAAGTGCTTTATTCTCATTTACAGCCTTAATTCCACCTTTGTGGGCTATCTCTAAAGCATAGGGTAGAGTTGTATTCGTCAAGGCAAAGGTTGATGTCCTAGGGACGGCACCAGGCATATTAGCCACAGAATAATGGACAACACCATGCTTTTCAAAAACTGGGTCACTATGAGTTGTTACTCTATCAATGGTTGCGATAGAACCACCCTGGTCAATAGCAACATCCACTATTACCGAGCCTTGCTTCATTGTTTTAACCATTTCTTCTGTGACTAGATGAGGTGCTTTGGCACCAGGAATAAGAACAGCACCAACTATTAAATCTGCTTCCTTTACCGCTTGAGCAATATTATAGCTATTGGACATGATAGTTTTTACCTTGGTTCCGAAAATATCATCCAAATAGCGCATTCTATCCAGACTTCTTTCAATTATAGTAACATCTGCACCTAAACCAACGGCCATTTTGGCAGCATTTGTGCCAACTATCCCACCACCAATAATGACAACCTTACCAGGAGCTACTCCTGGGACACCGCCTAATAAGATTCCTTTGCCACCCTGAGGCTTTTCCAAAAACTGTGCCCCAACCTGAATAGACATTCTTCCTGCTACCTCACTCATAGGAGTAAGTAGTGGTAAGCTGCCGTTTTCTAATTGTACCGTTTCATAAGCAATTGCCAATACCTTCTTTGCCATTAAAGCTTCGGTTAGTTCAGGTTCAGGAGCAAGGTGGAGATAAGTAAAAAGAATTAGGCCTTCTCTAAAGAAGCCATACTCGGAAGGTAATGGTTCCTTAACCTTCATAATCATTTCTGCCTGACCCCAGACATCAGCTGCATTTTCAATTATTTTCGCCCCGGCGCTGATATAGTCCTCATTTGTAATTCCACTACCTACTCCGGCATTGTTTTCGATGATTACTCCATGTCCATCCTTAACAAATGCTGCTACTCCCGCAGGTGTAATAGCCACACGATTTTCGTTATTCTTAATTTCCTTTGGTATACCAATTTTCATTAAATAACCCCCTTTAAACTATTTTTACCAATTAATATTTGTATAAATCCACAAAGACCTTTTGCTTTATTCCTTTTGCTAATTAAAGTATAATTCAAACAATTCCAAATATCTTTGTGTAAAAAAATGAAAAAAAATAAGGCCCTTTGTGTAATTTCACAAAAGGCTTTTATTGAATTTATTAATTTTTATATCAATAAGAAGGGCCATTTTTTGATTGTAGTCATCCAGATTGATCTCCCCTATTTCAGAAATCCGTTTTAATCTATAGCTAAGGGTATTGGCATGAATATGCAATAGGTTTGCCGTCTCATTAATTCTACTATCGTTCTCTAAATAAACCTCCAAGGTTTTATAAAGCTGAGTTTTATGCCGAAAATCATATTCAAATAGACATTTCAAATACTGATTTTCAAAGCCATCATTTTTCCTCTTTTCCAAAAGCACAGGGATAAATAGGTAGATACCCAGCGCCTGATAGGAGTAAATAGCTTCCGTTTCTTGTGGAAACTTATCCTTCAACTCTAAAAGAGTTAAGGCTTCCTGATAACTTTTTTCAACCCTTTGGCAATTTTCATGTATAGTACCACAGCCTCCCTTTATACCACCTACACCGAAACGCTCATTCATTTGGATAATAAAGGATTTAATAAATTTATCATAATCCCCTGTTGACTCTGTAGATTTAGGAGAAGCTAATACAATTAAATTATTATTTTGCAAAGTATAGAAAAGAACTTTAATTCTTTGAGTAGTTTTTAAAATATAGCTAATATTTTTTTCTGTTTTACTATCAATTTTCCCTGGAAATTTAAAAACTAGAACACTGCTCGCCTCCGGGGGTAGAAGATTTAAAGTTTTAAATTTTTTCTTTATCTCCTCGACATTTTCAAGGTGACCTGTTAATAGCTGCCAAAAAAACTCCTGATAGCTCTCTTCCTTTTCAGTTTTCCTTGTATGGAGATTAAGTAAATGATTTTTTACAGCTTGACCAGCCATCTTCAGGTAATGTAAATCCTTATCCTCTAAAGAATGATCTATTTCTAATGCCCAAATAAATCCAAGGGTCTCCTGCTTCTTTCTAATGGAAATAGCAACCCTGTCACCCAAGCCTACCTCGGTTATACTCTTAATACGGAGAGGTTCATCACTATTTAATAAATAAGGGATTGAGCCCTCCCGCCAAAGGCTGTTAATTACTTTTTCCGGAACCCGTCTGCCGATAATAGTAGCAATTCGGGCCGGATCTGTCCTTTCATCATGGGTGCTGTATGCTAGAAGCCTATGGTTGGCATCTTCAATTGTAACAGGGCACTTTAAAATTTCACTAATTCTTTCTGCCAGATTATCCAGTCCAAATATCCCTTTAAAAGGATCGATTTCAAGATAAGGTTCATTCATACTATTCTCCCCAAGATTTATTACATAACTTGAGTTCATTTTATCTAACTCTAGCTAAAAAAACTAGTGTAAATAATGTATCAAATGTTACGCGACAGGTTACCCGCCTGCCTATATTTTCATGATGGCGCCTTCTGATGCCGAACTTGCTAGTTTCGAATATATAGATAGATAACCTCTTTTAAACTTTGGGATGGGTGGTTTCCATACTTTAAAACGCCGCTTTATCTCTTCATCATCTACGTGTAGGTGAATAATTCCTTCCATTATATCTAAGCTTATTGTATCACCATCTTGAACTATAGCTATTGGTCCTCCTTCTGCAGCCTCAGGAGAAATGTGGCCAACAAAACAACCATTATTTGTACCGGAAAATCGGCCATCGGTTATTAAAGCTGTTTTCTTATTTAGACCTAATCCAAAAAGATATTTCATTGCCTTATACATTTCCCGCATTCCAGGTCCACCTTTGGGCCCCTCATACCGGATTACTACTATGTCTCCACCTTTTATTCTATTATTTAATATTGCTTCTTCCGCTTCTTCTTCAGAATCAAATACCTTTGCATTTCCTGTAAAGCTATGTAAACTTGGGTCGACAGCTCCGGGTTTACTTATTCCTGAATTTGGTGCAAGGTTACCACGCAAAACCGCAATACCACCTGTAAATTCAAAAGGTTCTTCAAGGGTTTTAATGATTTCCGGATTTGGTGGAAATTTATATTTGTATTTAACAATATTCTCCTCTAAAGTGCTTCCGCTACAGGTCATATTTTTCGTGTTTAGTATAGGACCCATGTTTTCTAAGACCCTGGGTATCCCACCAGCATTCCAGAAGTCATCCATATCCCATTCGGAGGCTGGATTAACTTTAACTACTTGGGGAGTTTTTTTACTTAAAACATCAAAGAGATTTAATACATCTATATCCACTTCTGCCTCATAAGCAAGTGCTGTTAAATGAAGAACTGCATTTGTGGAACCACTGATACCTAAACAAACCTTGACTGCATTTTCAATAGACTCCCTGTTAATAATTTGCCTTGCTGTTATACCTTCTGCTACTAATTTGCAAATAGCTAAACCTGTTTCCTGGGAAATACGCAATCTATCAGGATGTGTGGCTGGAATTAAAGCTCCGCCAGACAAGGTCATCCCTAATGCTTCAGATAAGCAGCACATTGTATTTGCTGTTCCCAAAAACGCGCAAGAACCACATGATGGACAGCATTTTTCCTCTAAACCTAAATATTCTTCCTCAGTTATTTTACCCCCACTCAACATTCCAAGGGCTTCGGAAACAGAAGTCAGATCTGATTTGCGGCCGCCAAATTCTACTCCGCCAAGCATTGGTCCGCCAGGGATAAGAATTGCTGGTATATCTAACCTAGCCGCAGCCATGAGCATAGCTGGTACTATCTTGTCACATGAGCCCAATAATACTATACCATCTAACTGATGGGCTTGAACCATAACTTCAATATCATTAGCAATTAATTCCCGAGAGGGTAAAATATAGTGCATACCTTCATGACCTTGGGCAGTACCATCACAGGCCCCAATTACTCCAAACTCTACACAAGTACATCCTCCACGATAAATCCCTCTCTTCACATATTCACTTACTTGCTGCAGATTAAAATGACCGGGTACAAGAGTATTCCAGGAGTTGACAATACCAATAATTGGCCTAGCAAGGTCATCATCGCAATATCCCATTGATTTATATACCGATCTATTAAATGAATAATCTGGCCTCTTCAAAATTTTTGAACTTCTCATTTTGTACCTCCTTTGTAAGATAAAGCTGGAAAGAAGTGCATCCTATTGAATGCACTTCTTAACGTGATGAAAGGGTGGAATTCAAGGGGTATACTAACTAGCTAAATATTTTTCACTGGACTTATTGTTACTAAAAATGATTTCAATAAGTTCTATAATATTAAAAAATACCATTAAAATACCACTAATAGGAATTGATAAATACCAGAAAGTAAATTTTTTAATCTTAGGAAGAAATATTTTAGTATTTCTTCCTAAGATTAAAAGGGCGGTATGGAAAAGTCAATAAGGTATTTTTTGTATTTTACCCCATCTAAACTTCTATTTTAGTTAACAAGCATTATTTTTCCGGCATTTTTGCTTTTTGCAAGATCGAATGCTTCTTGAAAATCTTCCAATTTAAAAGTATGGGTAATTGCGGGTATTATATTTATTCTACCAGCCGTAATTAATTTTTCCATCATAAGCCAGGTCTCAAAAATCTTCCTACCATGAACCCCCATAATAGTTGCTTCCTTAAAAACAATATCACGGCTGACGTTTAAATTAACTTCTTTAAAAGGTAGCCCTACCGCAACAAACTTACCGCCTTTTCTTAGGTAATTGAAACTATCTATAAATGCATTAGAATTACCAGAGGTTTCAATTACTACATCTACACCTACTCCAAAAAGTGTTCTTTTTTTAATTAAATTAATAAAATTATCTTCACTTGAATTAATAACAAAGTTAGCACCCATATTTTGAGCAAGATTTAATCTATACTCACTAATATCTGTTGCAAAAACTAATCCAGCCCCAAAAGCTTTAGCCACTTCTATACAAAACAAGCCTATTGGTCCACAACCAACTACTGCTACAGTATTACCTTGCACATTGGCTTTAGTTAATGCATGAATAGCAACACCTAATGGTTCAAAATTCGCAGCAACAACAGGATCGAAGTTTTCAGGAATTTTAAAAGCACAAACCTCTGGAATAACGGTATAATCCGAAAAACAACCTGGCGTTTGAGCACTAAAACATTTTAAATTACTACAAATGTGTGGTTCACCATTTAAACAATGATAGCAGCTACCACAATATATATGAGTTTCAGCCGCAATTATTTCCCCCACTTTAACCTTCGTAACATTTATTCCTATTTCTACTACTGTTCCAGTAAATTCATGGCCAAAAACCATTGGCCAACAAACATCAATTCCTTGGGCCCACTTATTCCATTCATAAAAATGTAAGTCAGTACCGCAAATAGCCATAACAGAAGGTTTTATTAATATTTCATTTGGACCAGGAATAGGTATCGGCAGTTCCCCAAGCTCAGCACCAGGGCCGGGAACCCTCTTAAATATTGCCCGCATCTTCATATTCAAACAATCTCCCCCCAGCTTAGGCTTAAAATGTTTTAGCAGGAATATGTATAGCTAAATTTTTTGTATCTAAACTAGCCTCTAAAATAGATTCACCAATTGTCGGATGGGCATGTATTGTAGAGATAATTTCATCAACAGTTGCTTCTAATCTCAAGGCTAAAGCTCCTACCGCAATTAAATCTGTCGCTCTAGGTCCCACAATATGCAACCCTAATATTTCACCGTATTTTTTTTCAGAAATCACCTTTATTAAGCCTTCCGTTTCTTCAATTATTATCGATTTACCATTTCCCACTAATGGAAACTTTCCAATATTTAATTCATATCCCTTTGCTCGTGCTTGATTTTCGGTAAGACCCACACTGGCCATTTCGGGGGTAGTATATATACAGCTTGGAACTGTTTTGTAATCCATTTTAACATCTAATCCCATTATATTTTCTGCAGCAATTATTCCTTGTGCTGAGGCTACATGTGCTAACATATTTATCCCCGTACAATCACCTATGGCATATATTATCTTATCATTTGTTTCAAGTTTATCGTTAACTATAATTTTACTTCTTTCCATTTTTACTGCCGTATTTTCCAAGCCTAATCCCATTGTGTTAATTTCCCTGCCTACCGCGACAAGTACTTTATGAGCATTTATTTTTATTTCTAAACCATTCCGATTAATAATTACGTTTAGGCCAGACCCTTCATTTACAATCTTAATAACCTTCGCACTATTAAGAATTTGTATACCATCTTTGATTAATTTTCTTTTTAGAATGTTAACCATTTCTTCATCCATATTAGGTAATATTTCCGGCATCATTTCTACAATAGTTACATTACAGCCAAAACTAGCATAAATTGAGGCAAATTCAACTCCTATTACTCCACCACCTACAATGATCATACTATCGTATATTTCTGTGATATCTAATGCTTCAGTACTGGTAATAACTCCTGGAAAGTCAATACCTTCAATTGGTGGTTTATAGGGTTTTGAGCCTGTTGCTAAAATATAATAATCTGATTTGATGGTTTTAATTTTCCCATCATTATGTTTTACTTTGATTTCTTTAGGATTTTCAAATGATGCTGTACCATAGATTACTTTAATACCATTCGTACGCATTAAAAGATCTACACCATTAATTAGCTTATCTACCACATACTTTTTTCTAGTCATTAAGGCCAATAGTTCTATTTTAACCATACCGACAGCAAGCCCTAACTCATTAGAACGTTCTAACATTTTATAGATCTCAGCAGTATGCAAAAGTACTTTAGTAGGAATGCAACCAACATTCAAACAAGTACCACCAAGCTTCTTCTTTTCGACAAGTGTGACATCTGCTCCTAGCTGAGCTGCCCTAATAGCAGCGACATAACCACCAGGTCCACCCCCAATTATTGTAATACTTGGCTGCTTTATCATACCTTCCCCCCTAAAGTTGTAGTAACAGTGGATTCTCAATAAATTGTTTGATTTTCCTTAAAAATCTTGCTGCCTCAACTCCATCAAGTATCCTATGATCAAAAGTAAAGCTTAAATTCATAACCGGCCGGATAGTTATTTCACTATTAATTACAACAGGACGTTCAATGATTGAATTTACCCCCAAAATTGCAGCCTCAGGTTGATTTATTATGGGTGTAAAGTAGCTTATCCCATACATTCCTAAATTAGTAATAGTAAATGTCCCACCGCTAGTATCTTCTGTAGTTAATTTATTATTACGTGCTTTATTAATAAGTTCTACAGTTTCTTGTGCAATTTCACCCAAAGTTTTGATTTCTGCTGATTTTACATTTGGTACAATAAGTCCTTCATCCAGACTTACTGCGAGCCCAATATTAGCATTTTCGTGTAATATATACTCCATACCATCAAAGCTTGCATTGACCATAGGAAAACTCATTAAAGTTTTTGCACTCATTTTAATTAAGATATCATTATAAGATATTTTAATACCCATTTGTTTACAATGGTCATTTAATCCCTCTCTAAAATTGATAAGATTAGTCACGTCTGTTTCGGTATGCAAAGTAACCATAGGTGCAACCTGCCAGCTTTGTGTCATTCTTTCCGCAATAACAGTACGCATAATGGTAGGTAATATTCTAGAGTCATTTTTTTTAATTGGAGATTTAATAAAGTCTAACACATCTTGTTTCATTATCCGCGTACTCTTGTTCACTAAATTTAAATCAACTTGACGCTCAGTAGCAATTTTTGCTGCAACAGGAGAAGTTTTTATTTCTTTATTTACTTCCTCCATGTATTTAAATACATCTTTGCTGATTATCCTATTTTCTGGTCCGGTTCCCTTTAGATCTGATAAATCTATGCTATAATTTCTTGCCATTTTCTTCGCTTTTGGGGATGCATTTAGTAATGTTCTTTCCGATGTGATTTCCGGAATCTTATTATTTGAATTTTTACTTAGCTCAACTATATTATCATCTTGAATATAAGAAATATTATTATCTGATAGTAAATTAGTGATATCTTCCTCCTTATTGGCAATAATTGCAATAGGTGTAGTGACGCTTACAATATCACCTTCATTAACGATCTTTTTTCTAAAAACCCCTTCATTTCTTGATTCTAATTCATAAGTTATTTTTTCAGTTGAGATAATACATATAACTTCCCCAACCTGTACAACATCCCCTTCACTTTTACACCATTGGGATACTGCTCCTTCTGTCATTGTTGATCCCAACTGAGGCATTACTATGACATTGGCCATAACAGCTAATCCTCCTTAAACTAGGTAGTAATAATGTTTTCAAAGCTATTAATTAACATTTTTTTTACCCCATTTACGATATCATTTACATTAGGTGTTATATATTTTTCCATAATAGGACTAAATGGTACTGGTACATGCATTTGACCTAGACGAATTATTGGACCATCAAGATATTCTATACATTCTTCGGCGACCATAGCCGATATCTCAGAACCCAAGCCACCAATTTTACAAGCTTCATGAACTATCATTAAATGTCCTGTCTTCTTGATTGAACTAAATATTATTTCCTTATCTAAAGGAAATAAAGTTCTTAGATCTATTACCTCAATCTCAATACCTTCTTGTTTACTCAAAATATCAGCTGCTTCCAAAGATTTAGATACCATAATGGAGTATGTTATTATTGTTACATCTTTTCCATCGCGAACCCGTGCTGCTTCACCTATGGGTATTATGAATTCACCATCAGGAACCATTCCTTTCCTTTTAAAAAGTGCTTTGTTTTCCAAATAAAGGACAGGATCATCATCTCTAATTGCAGCCTTCAGCAAGCCCTTTGCATCAGCAGGATTAGAGGGAGTAACTACCTTTAGCCCTGGTGTATGAACAAACCATGCCTCAAGATTTTGGGAATGCTGGGCTGCTGCAGAATTTATTAACCCATCTGGTGCTCTAACAACCAGGGGAGCTTTTACTTGACCGCCTGACATATATCTAATTTTTGCTATTTGATTACACATTTCATCCATAGCTACTCCAATAAAATCAACATAATGCATATCTATAACAGGTCGCATACCAGTCAATGCAGCCCCTAAGCCAGCACCCATAATCGCAGTTTCCGAGATAGGAGTATCAATTACTTTCTCCTTGCCAAATAAATCCGCCAGCCCTTTAAATTGACCAAATATTCCTCCTTGACTTGCAATATCCTCTCCAAGGACAAAAACATTATCATCCTGTCTCATTTCTTCAATCATAGCCTCTAAAGTAGCTTCCGCCATATTCATTTCACGCATAATAAATTCCCTCCTCCATAACATAAAGATCAGTTAAAGCATCCTCAGGCTCTGGATTAGGACTGCCTTCTGCAAACTTAATAGCAATAATAACTTCATTTCTTATCCCCTGATAAATTTCTTCAACTTCTTCAATTGTACAAACATTTTCGTCAAACAAACCTTTTATATATCTCTCAATTGGATCCAAAGCTTTCATTTCTTTTACTTCATCTTTTGATCTATAACGTTCCGGATCGCCAACAAAGTGCCCTTTTATTCTATATGTCTTACACTCAATCAATGTTGGCCCTTCTCCATTACGTGCTCTCTCAATAGCATTTTTTGCAGCAGAATATACTTCTTCTACGTTATTTCCATCAACTATTACACCCGGGATCCCATAGCCGGTGGCTCTATCTGCAATATTATTTACAGAAGTTGTGGTGTGAGTTGGAGTTGTAGCAGCATATCGATTATTTTCACAAACATAGATCACAGGTAAATTCCAGGCTGCTGCCATATTAAGTGATTCGTGAAAAGTCCCACGATTTGAAGATCCATCACCGAAAAAGCATACGCATACTTCATCAGTCCTTTTTAATTTAGCTGAAAGTCCTGCTCCAACTGCAATTGGAAACCCGCCACCAACTACTCCATTTGCACCTAATACTCCAAGGTTAAAGTCAAATATGTGCATAGATCCGCCTTTACCTTTACAGTAACCGGTTTTTTTACCATAAAGTTCTGCCATCATTCTATCCATACGAGCACCTTTTGCCAAAACATGTCCGTGACCCCTATGTGTACTTGTAATGTAATCACTCTTTTTTAATGCTGAACAGACACCTGAAGCTATTGCTTCTTCACCTATATACAGATGGACAAATCCTGGAAGAACCCCAGATAAAAATAATTCCTCAACTTTTTCTTCAAACAATCGTATCCGAACCATAGTTTTTAACAAATTTCTTTTTAAATGTTGATCCACTACAATTCACCTCATTTTTAAGAGTTAGGTCTAATCCATATATAAACCGCCATTAACATCCATTATTTCACCAGTAATATAGCTCGCCTCATCGGAAAGTAAAAATATAATTGCACTAGCCATCTCTTCCGGACTAGCTACTCTTCCCATAGGTAAGGATTGTATAAATGCTTCCCTTTTAGGTCCAGTAAAATCTTTTATCATTTCAGTATCAGTAGCGCTAGGTGCAATTGCATTTACATTTATACCATAAGATGCCATCTCTTTTGCCACACCTTTGGTAAGGCAAACTAATCCCGCTTTAGAAACTGCATAGGAAACATTCCCAAATAAACCTCCCCCAACCTTAGCAGCTATTGAAGCAACATTAACAATTTTACCTTTTCTTTCCTTAATCATGTAAGGCAATACTGCCTTTATACAATAGAAGGCACCAGTAAGGTTGATATCTAAAACTTTTTGCCACTCATCTAAAGATATTTCTGAAAAGGGAGTAGTATTTACAATTGCAGCATTATTAACCAATAAATGTATATTGCCAAATTTCTCTTCGGTTTCTCGTACTGCTTGATTAACTTGCTCTTGTTTTGAGATATCAACTTTTTTCACAAATACTTTTTGACCAAAATTATCTTCTATTAGACTAGCAGTTTGTCTAGCACCTTGCTCATTAATATCAAAAATGGAAATATAACTGCCTTTTGCAGCTAATCCCAGTGCAGTTGCACGACCAATTCCTCTACTTGCTCCTGTAATAATTGCACATTCGTTTTTAAAAGACATCTAACCGCCTCCTTTCATTAATCACTAATTCATCCATATTCTGGGGAGGAATAGAATTAAATCAGGTACATAAGTTACTATCATTAAAACGATAATCCCAACTACTAAAAATGGGAAAGATGCCTTTACTACATCCTCTAAAGAGACTCTCGCAATCCTGCCCGTAATATATAAACAAAGACCTACTGGAGGTGTTAACAGACCCAGCATTAAGTTGAAAACTAGAATTACCCCTAAATGAATTGGATCTATACCTAATGCTTTGGCAGGACCTAACAAGAGAGGAATGAGAATAACCATTGCGCTAATTGCTTCCATAAATGTTCCTACAAAAAGAAGAAATATATTTAAAAATAAGAGTATTACCCATACACTTACATCTAGTGAAAAAATGAATTCTGTTAGTAAATGGGGCAATCTAGTTATGGCCATTGTCCAACCAAAAAGTGATGCTATAGCAATAATAAACATAATTACAGCGGTATCAATTGCTGCTTCTTTAATTAGATTTGGGAGATCATTCCAAGCTATATCTTTATAAATATATTTAGCAATAAAAACGGCGTATACAACGGCAACCGCTGCAGATTCAGTTACAGTAAAAACTCCCGAGAAAATTCCGCCTAAAATAATTACAGGCATAATTAAAGCCCATATTGCCGAAACAAATTCCTTCCATGCTTGATTTAAAGTTACCGAACCATGCTTAGGGTAGTTTCTCTTTATCGAATAGTAATAGGTAAGAAGAGCAAGCGATAGACCCAAGATAATTCCTGGAATAGCACCTGCTAGAAACATTGCACCTATTGATACCCCGGCATTAATGCCATATATAACCATTGGTACACTAGGTGGGATAATCGGGCCGCAAATTGAGGCAGACGCAGTTACGGCCGCAGAAAAATCAGCATCATAGCCTTCCTTCTTCATAGCTGGTATTAATACACTACCTACACCTGAAGATTCCGCAACAGCGGACCCTGAAATTCCTGCAAAAATCATGCAAGAAACAACGTTAGCTAATGCAAGACCTCCCCTAAGTCTACCCACCAAAACGTTTGTAAAGTTTACCAGTCGTACTGTAATCCCACCTTGATTCATTATATGACCCGCAAGAATAAAAAACGGTACAGCGGTTAAAGCTACAGAATCTGCACCCAAAAGAGCCCTCTGTGGGATGATAATTAGGGGTATAGAACCTTTAAATAAGGTAACTACCATAGCTGTTATTCCAAGAGTAAAACCCAAGGGAATGGAAAGTACCAGACATATTATAAATGTAATTATTAAAACCAGGGCTATACTTGTCAAAATTCAAGCCCCCTTTCTAGTATTTTGAAAATCAACAAATCGATTTATTAGACCCTCTATCATACATAGAAACATCAAAAAACCCGAAACTGGACCAGCTGCATACATATAACTAGGTGGAAGTTCAAATGCGCCATATGCTTGACCAAAAGTAGTTATTGTAATAACAAAGCCGTAATATATAAAGACCAAGAGAAAGCAACCTATGGATAAATCCATTACAATCGAAACTATAAACCTAATAGAATCTGGCAGTTTTTTTACAACAACATCTACACCGATATGACTTCCTCTCCTATAAGCTACTGCTGCTCCAAGATATGTTAACCATACAAAAGTCCATCCAGTAAATTGCTCAGCCCAACTAAATGGCAAATTAAAAAAGTATCTCCAAACAACGGAAGCAAACATTACTATAACTAAAGAGGAAAGCAATATTATCAATATGAAATTTATTACCTTAACGACTTTATCTAAAAATATAGTAATTGGTGCCAACCATATCCCCCCTAAATACTTATTCTAAAAAAAGGCGGATTAAAATAGATTAACCCGCCTCTTTTTAGATAGTGATTAGTCTATAGCTTTAATCTTGTCATACCAAACTTTAACATCAGGAAATTCACTAATCAGACCATCAACTGCTGCACGAAAACCTGATAAGTCAGGCTCAATAATTTCTACTCCGAATTCCTTTTCAGCCTTCTCATAAAGAGAATTTTCAACATCTAATGATAACTTACGACAATATGCCTGAGTTTCTTGCCCAGCTTCTGTTACTACTTTTTGGAGATCAGGAGGAAGGCTTTGGAACCAAGACCCGCTGGTAACTATTATATTATCCTGATACATATGACCTATTAAGCTATAATATTTGTTTACTTCAAAGAATCCTGAAGAATAAGTCAGAGCAATAGGATTATCTTGACCATCAACTACACCTGTTTTTAAAGCAGTATATAGCTCTGTAAATGCTAATGGAGTTGGGGCAGCTCCAAAACTTTTAAAGGTTTCCTGCCACATTTTTGTTTCAGGTACACGAATTTTTAAACCTTTCATATCCTCAACTGATTTTACAGGCTTACTAGTCGAAAGGTTTCTAGCAGGTCTATTGAGAATAGCTAGCCCCTTAAATCCACTTTCTTTTTCTAACTCTTGGGAAAATTCAGTTAATAATTTATCCCATACTCTATCAGTATGTTCTCTATCTTTAAATATATATGGGTATGTAAATATTCCCGCAGGTTTATAAAATATTTCTAACATTCCACCACCTGGTGCTGCAAAATGCATGCTTCCCTGTTTAATACCTTCAAGAATATCCCTTTCACCACCTAGAGCACCTGCATGATGCACTTCAATTTTCATTTTTCCACCAGACTTTTCTTCGACCTTCTGCGCAAAGAAGTCTAGTGCTTGGCCTAAGTGATGTTCAGGGGCAACAACATCTGCGGCTATTGCGACTATTGGTTTTACTTCTTCTTTTTTCTCTTCCGTCTTTTGTGCTACCGGTTCCTCTGCTTTTTTGGTTTCTCCACCACAACCTGCAATAATTAAAGTTAAAAATAATATAATGATAAATAAGCTTAAAAGTTTAGTCCTTTTCATAAATTTCCTCCTCCTAAAAATAATTTAATATATTACCACTTTCTTAGATCTATAGCTCAGACCATCACCTCCAAACTTAAATATTCCTCATTTTAGTTACTTACGAATTTATAGTTCCAATCTTACCATTTGACAGCTCTTCTACCATCTTTACAACTGATGTATGATCTAGCTGTCCTTTTTCTGTTGCTTTACCCGCTTTATACATTTGATATGCCAAACTTGTTATTATTGATGTAACACCCATTTCTTCTGCCGTCTTTATATATAACCCCACATCTTTGTGCATAAGATTTAAAGTAAACAGAGGAGGATCATATTTATCGACTAAAACTGTTTTAGGAAAGAAATTTCTAAGTATCCAGCAGTCACCTGAACTGTTGCTAATTACCTCAACCAATTTATCAAGCTTTACACCAGCCCTAACTCCTGTAAGGAGCACTTCCCCAAGGGCAACAGTATGAACTGAAGCAAGTGCATTATTACATAATTTTATTGTTTGACCGGCTCCGATTGGACCTACATGAAATACATTTTTACCAATTACACTAAATATTTCTTTACAAGCTTCAAAATCTGTTTCATCACCGCCAACCATAATCGATAAAGTTCCTGCTGCCGCTCCTTGTGGCCCTCCGCTAACAGGGGCATCAAGTGTTTTAACACCCTTCGCTTTGGCCTCATTATGAATTCTCCTTGTTGTAACTGGATCAATTGTACTTAAGTCAATAATATAGCTTCCTTCTTTTAAACCTTTCAGTAACCCCTCGTCTCCCAATACTGCTTCTTCAACAATAGAAACTGCAGGAAGACTCATTAAGACAACATCAGAGTTTTCTCCAATCTCTCTAGGTGACTTGGCTTTTCTTGCCCCTTTGGTTGTTAAATCATCTATAGCTTCTTGATTAACGTCATATACCCATACATCGTAGCCACCTTTTAATAAATTCTGAGCCATTCCACTCCCCATTAACCCAATTCCAACTACACCTGCTTTTTTAGTCATAATAAACCTCCTATATTTACTAAATTACATCACCACAAAATCAAGACCTAGTTTTTTTAGCCTTTCAGTAGTGGGTTTCCCACTCTTATCCCATTGTTGACCCCCATAATATTCTTTAGCCATTGTATCCAAGTCAATAGTGATATCTTTTAAAGGCCCTCCAGTTAATGGCGGATTACCATATGCCCTTCCTGGCATCTTAAAATTCGCTACATCAAGTCCTTCTCGGACATTAAAGGCCTGTCTTAAAGTAGCAATTCTTGCTCCTATTTTTTCGAATTCATCAATAGAATAATTTTCCCCAGTCACTGCATTGAGAAATTCAGGCCAAGCATAAACATTAACCCTTTGTACAGCGAACAAACAAACACCTGTTGAATAAACTGCATGCAAAATATTTTGAACCTTTGCTGCATAGGTACCTTTATTTTTATATCGATACCGCTCGATTGGCTCTGGCAAGGTTAAACCAGGCACTCCTGCACCAATCTCATACATTACTAACCCTATCTGGGTATGTCTTCCGGGAGTTGCATCAACCTTATAGTAGGTTCCCCAGGAAGGTCCAAACTTTGGATCATGGGCTGGCAACTCCTGCCCCTGAACTTGAACGGCAAATTCTTCTGTCTCTTTTCCTATTTTATGCATAGCCTTCAGAGACCCATCAGCCAATAAGTCACCTATGCCTTCCCGCTTAGCCATCATTTCCAGTAATTTTACTACAACTTCTGCATCTCCCCAACGGAGCTCTAAACCATTAGTTTCCTCTTTTGTTAAGTAACCCTTCTCATAACATTCAATAGCATAAGCTATAGTCCCAGCAGCAGAAATTGTATCAAAACCAAACCTGTTGCACATGTCATTAAGCTTTATTATTGCTTCTATATCATCTATCAATAGATTATTTCCAAACATTCCACAAGTCTCATATTCAGGCTTATGGGCTTCCTCAACTGCAAATTTCCCATCCTTTACGCTGTAAATACCGCCACATGCTATAGGACAATGCCAGCAGGCATACTTTTTTGTTTCGTAAACCAGGATTGCATCATCACTTATTTTAGTTGCATTTGGAAACTCATCTATTCCTACAGCTGCCCAGTTTTTAACAGGAGAGTCATTACTAAAGCATGAGCTGGCCACATGATCTATACTTCCATACTTCTGGAATAACTGGAATTTTGGATTTTCTTTTATCTGCTCTAAATTTATCTGCCTTAGTTTCTTTGCCTCTTCTTCATTAGTCATAGGTACAGAAAGTTTCCCTCGAACTACAACTGCCTTCAATTTTTTAGAACCCATAACTGCCCCAAGCCCTGAGCGTCCTGCAGCCCTACCCCCATCATGCATTACGCCAGAGATAAAGGATAAATTTTCTCCTGCTTGACCTATTGTAGCCACTTGACAGTCCTTGCCATGTTTTTCTTTTAACATATTTTCAGTTTCTGTTGCATCAAGTCCCCATAAAAAGCCAGCATCCTTTAATTCCGCTTTCCCTTCATTTATGTAAAGATATATCGGTTTATCTGCACAGCCTTTAACAAATATTGCATCATACCCAGCCTGCTTAAGGGCCGGCCCAAAAAAACCACCGCAGTTACTATCTCCCCATGTCCCCGTAAGAGGAGATTTGGCCGAAACTGTAAATCTACACCCTGTAATTGCAGGGGTACCCACCAGTGGGCCAGTAGTAAAAGCAAGAATGTTTTTAGGTCCTAATGGCTCAGCCTTTGGTGGAATTTCTTTAAAAAGCCTATGGGCAGCTAATCCATAACCTCCTAAATAGTTATTATATTCTTCTTGAGATGGTTTTTCTTCTTTAAGCAATCCGTAGTACAAATCAACATTTAATACCTTTCCAATATTGCCACTCATAGAAAGCCTCCTTGTCTTTATTCATTCGACTTTTTCATAATTTAGAATTTTCTGATTATTTTTTTTTATAGCACCCCCTCATTTAAAGTATTATCCTCCAACAAATGGTGAAAAAATATATAATTCATCGTCATCCTTAACAAAAATTGTTTTAACAGTTTTAAAATCTATAGCAGATCCATTTAAAATAAAATAATAATTACCCTCGATGCATCTTCCACTATTTTCAACAATTTCCTTGACTATTTCAACTTCCTGAACATTAGAAAGATAAGTAAATACTTGTAAAAGGGAAATCTTATTGCCGATAGAAATAATGATCTTTCTTTTTTCGTTTCCTGGCGGTAAATGAATGACCACTTTAAACTTCACCTGCTTTTTCTATATTCCTCAATTTTCTCTAACATTAATTTTCTTCCATTTTCAAGGTGTTTTTCCATAATATTATGAGCATCTACTTTATTTCTGCTTTTAATTGCATTTAATATTTCTATGTGTCCTTGGATAGAGAAGTCTGGCTCAGATGGATGATGCATGCTTACTTTTGCGTAAATTGTAAAGCATTTAATACTATTTGCAGTTTCAAATAACTTCTCATTATTACTTGCTTTGATTATTAATTCATGAAATTCATTACTTAAATCAATTATTGTTTCTATATTGTTATGCTTTTGAGCTATTTTACAAGTATAAATTATCTCCTCTAAACGTTTAAGCTGTAATTCGGATATATTATCGATGGCTCTTTCGACGGCATAACATTCTAGGAGAACACGAAGGTCAAAAATTTCATTAATTTCTTTAGTCGAGTATTCTGAGACCTTAAGACCACTTCCAACTATATTTGTAATAAAACCTTCAGATTTTAAAATACCAAGAGCTTCTCTAACTGGTGTTCTACTTACGCCTAGCCTTTTGGAAAGTTCGGTTTCATATAATCTCTCCCCAGGAGAAAAAACGCCATTAATAATTCCTTCTTTTAAAGCTTGATAGACTTGCTGAGTTAATAAAACTCTACTTTGTTTAATCTCTAACAATTCCAAAATTTCAACCTCCATTAATATATGCATCCGTGTATACATGTATTCTTCTATCTAATCTGTAGAATTCCTCTTATTTTTTTAATTATTTTTACAACATCTTCCGTTAAATTTCGACAAATAAGCAAAGGGACGGTAGACTGTGTGAGCTATGATAATCTCCTCACACAGTCTGCCGCCACCTCGTTTCCTCCTGAAGCAGATATATCCCAATTAATTAGAGGACTAATCTGGGGTATAGCTCTGGAAGATAATCTAGACAATATTTTTATTTAACATAAGACGAATTATTTCTTTATCCGTTTCCTTCATACCATTTTTCCCAAGATGGCCTATGTTTTCGATTGTATTTTCCACACCTTTTGCAACGATACCATCTCCACCCCTGAATTGCTGTCCTTCCTTATACATGTAATAACCAAGTATCCCCGCATCAACCGATACTGCTATTTTAGCTGCACATGATGGTTTAGCCCCATCACAAACAATCCCTGATACAATTGCAATTGCATTAACTAAAGTATGTGCTATTTCTGGATAACCACCACCATGTAAATATGCAATGCCTGTCCCACTACCACACCCTGCACATACTGCCCCACAAAATGCCGATAAACTTCCAATGCTTGTTTTTTGATGAATTGTTATAAGATTAGATATCACTAAGGCTCTGTATAGCTTGTCATCATCAGCATTTAATTCCTTTGCATATTCGATAACAGGTACTGATGCTGTAATCCCCTGATTGCCACTTCCAGAGTTAATAATAACGGGTAATTCACAGCCACTCATTCTTGCATCGGAAGCAGCCGCTGCCATAGCCTTTGCACGAGTCTTTACATCGTTCCCGTAGGTTTTTAAAAGAACACTTCCTATATTGGCACCATAGTTATTCTCAATACCTATCCTTGCTATGGCAGAATTATATTGTATTTGCCTTGCTAAAGTATCTCGCACATCTTCTATGGACACACTATTTGCAAAATCAATAATATCTTTGACATTTAATAAACCTCTGTCAGTTAGTCCTTCTTCTTTTGCATTAATGATTCCAACATCATAGATGACATCACCAGTTCTTTCTATATATATAATATTTGTATGATAGTCGGCTATACGTAGCTTTACATAGGATTGTTTATCATACATGGTAATTATAATATCAAAGGTTAGTGGAGTATCTGCTAATCTTACTTCTATGCATCCTCTATTCATATAGTCTTTTGTCATCTTTTTTTCTTCTTCACTTACCTGTGAAATAACTTCTAAAATTTTTCCTTGATTTCCCCGCTATGACACCAATGGAAGGCAGCTAATATCTTTCTACAAAAAAGGAAAAAGCAGGGATGATTCCCTGCGTAAAGGAGGTGAGTTTTGAGGTCAAGCCGGGGGCATTTTGCTTACACCTCATATATATTAAATGCCAAGGCATGCTAACATTATAGGCTAACTTTTTGAATTTTCTTTGGCTAATTCGTTATTAAAATGTGAAACTTTATTTATTCGGTGATACTGTTAATAACTTCACTATATCTTTAAAGAGAGGGTCATTTGATATAATTTCCATTCCTGATAGTTTTATATTTTTTTCTGTTCTCCTATTAATATTTACTCCACCAAATTTCACAGATAAGGGATTCAACCTGTCCATTAATGGCCCTAAAAATATCCCCTCACTTCTAACATGCTCAAGAAGAAACAAGCTGCCGTTAGGTTTAATAACCCTCCTTAATTCTTTAAACCCCAGTACTGGGTCTGGAACAGAACAAAAAACACAGGCTGTTATTATGGTATCAAATATATTATCTTCAAAAGGCAGGCTTTGAATATCAGCCTCTAAAAGTTGAACAGGAACCTTGGCCAATGATACTTTTCTTTTAGCCACTTCTAGCATTTTCGGGCTAAAATCTATACCGATTACCTTTTCTATATTATTGTCTTCAGGATAGTGAGCTAAATTAGCACCTGTTCCTACTCCTGCTTCTAATACTAAGCCATTTGCTCTGGAACATAATATTTTTCTCCATTTGCCCATCATCATTTTCTCCATTGGACCTAGGGCCATATCATATGAAGATGCTTTTTTATTATATTTAGCTTTAATTACTTCTGTATCACTAATGTTCATTTAGACTATCACCCCATTAAATAATAAGCTATACTAATTATTTTTGCACAGTCTTAAAGTAATTTAACCCCTTCTTAAATCCATAGACATATAATTCTCCGCAAATATATTATTTACAATACAATTTGTATCTAAGCTTCTTACTAATTATGATAAAAGGGTAGCTTAGCGCCACCCCTTTACTTACCAGCCCATCATTGAACCATATCCACCCATCATACCACCAAAACCCTGTGGTGCTGCCTCATTGTTACCATTGCCAAAGTATCCATTCATTACCCCACTTGGACCATGACAGTATTCATACATTTGTTGGTAAAACTCTTGGCTGGATGGGTCTTGCCCAAGAATCGGAGCTTGAGGAGTGATTGTTCCTGCGATAGCAGTTCCTGCTAAGGCAATAAGTAATAATCCCCCGATTAAAATTATAGTTGCTTTTTTCATGGTTAAATTCCTCCTTAGGTCTATTGTGTGATTAATTATATATTAGCAGAGGAATATGACCAAACTAAGGTATAAATATGAACATTTTATGAACTTTTAGGTTTTCATTCTATTAACCTGATTATAGCTTTAGACAAATAAAAATTAATAAACACTCATAGATAAATGACCACCCTAACTTCGATATAGAAGTCGGGGTGTACCTCTTAAATTTTTAAATTAAATTACTTAGCCAATGGGAATACAGAAGCCGAAAGTACTTCCTTTAGACTCTTCTGATCTAACCCACACTTTACCATTATGAGCCTTGACAATATTTTGGACAATTGATAAGCCTAAACCAGTTCCACCTTTAGCTCTGTTTCTGGACTTATCAACTTTATAGAATCTCTCCCAGATAAAGTCCATATCCTCTTTTGATATCCCTGTCCCAGAATCAGAAACTTCTATACATACTTGTTCCTCTTCCTTAAAGGCTGAAATTACTATTTGCCCCTCATCAGTATGCTTTAGAGCATTTTCAACAAGGTTAATTAATACCTGCTGCATCCGGTCATGGTCAGCTTTAACTTGGGGTAGTCCCTCTTGAATATCCATTTTAAATTCCAAACCGGCATTTAAAACTGCCGTTTTATATTTTTCTTCAATTGTTTTTAACATATCTTCCACATTTAAATTCTGTTTGTTTAAATTAAAATGACCAGTTTGAAGCCTTGATAAATCTAACAATTCATCTACCATGCGTTTTAATCGTAGTGTTTCTTGATGAATAATTGAAATTATTTTTTCTTTCTTAGCTGCATCTTCAGCCATACCATCTAAAAGAGCCTCCGAATAACCCTGCATTAAGCTTAATGGGGTCCTAAGCTCATGGGATACATTTGCAATAAAATCACGCCTCATCTGCTCAAGTTCTCTTTCTTTGGTCACATCCTGTAAAATCCCTACTACACCTATTATTTTCTTACTTTCGTTATCAAATAAAGGAGTCATTCTTGTGGATATAATTTTCCCCAAAAGCTCTATATCCTTTTTGTGCATCTGCTTCTCTTTTCTTACTTCCTCAAACATTAATTTAAAATCGGACATTGTTAAGCAATCAAATATTTTGTCCATAGACTCTGTTTGTTGGATGCACTTTGCTAATAAAATTTCTGCGGGATTGTTAATTAAAATAATATTTCCTTTAGGGTCTAGGGTTATTACTCCATCAGACATACTGGCAATAATGTTTTCAAGCTTTTCCTTTTCATGGGATAACTCCATAATATTGTTTTTTAGCTGGTTTGACATGTAATTAAGGCTAGCACCTAAAAGTCCTACCTCATCATCACTTTTTACATCAATTTTATTTTCAAAATTACCTTTAGCCATTTCTGTAGCTACTTTATTCATTTGTACTAACGGTCTGGAAAGAGTTCGTGATAAGAAGAAACTTACGATGCTTGCTAATAATATTGCACCTATTGCAGCATAAATAGTGAGCCACCTCATGGAATTTATTGTTTCTGTAATAGGAGCTACCGGTTTAAAAAGCATTAATGCTCTATTAGCTTCTTTTCCATCGAAAAGAGGAATTGCCGTTGAAAGCATCGGTGCCTCAAAATGATGATGGTAGCCGGTTTTTGTTACTATCTGGCCTGAAAATACTTTTTCTAAATCCCCCGGGTCAAAAATGGCCCCCGCAGGAAGTCCCATCATGGTATTACATGCTTCTACCAATCCTTTTTTATCAACAATGATTATGTGAGCATTGGTAAAATTACTCAATATATCCAGCTTTTCAATAAGTTCCTCTCTATCATCTTCAGAATTAATAACTTCTATTATTTGCTTACCTTCAGTCACTAATTCATCAGAGATTCTAGAAAAGTAAAATTCCTCCAATAGACTTGAGATGCCTAAACTAAGTGAAAGTAAAACAATAACAATCAAAGCAACTATTGAAATCCACAGCTTACTAATAATACTATTTCTGAACATTACCAACCTCGAATTTATAGCCAACACCCCAGACTGTACTAATATAGTCGGGACCATTATCCCTCCCCAATTTTTCCCTTAGCTTTTTCACATGGGTATCCACAGTCCTTAAATCACCAAAATAATCATATCCCCAAACATTCTCTAATATTTGTTCACGGGTATACACTCGACCGGGACTTTTGGCTAAATAATAGAGCAATTCAAATTCTTTGGGCGTTAAAACAACTTCATTCCCATCAATCTTAGCCATTCTTGCCATTTTATCAATTGTTAAACGGGGAAACTTAATTATGCTTTGTTCATTAGTATCAACATTAAGTGTTCTTTTCAAAAGAACCTTTACCCTATGAACCAACTCCCGAGGACTAAATGGCTTAACTACATAATCATCACAACCCAACTCGAAGCCAAGAACACGTTCATATTCCTCACCTTTTGCCGTTAGCATAATAACAGGCTTATCAGTAAACCTTCTGATTTCTCTAACCAGTCCAAAACCATCTAGTTTGGGCATCATTACGTCTACAATAAATAAATCATACTCTTTTTTTTCTATTTTTGAGAGTGCAGCCTGTCCATCTATAGCTGAGTCTATCTCTAATCCTTCTTTTTCAAGATACATAGAAACCAAATCCCTAATACCTTCCTCATCATCTACTACCAAAATTCTTGGTATACCCATCTTATCTAACACCTCCAGAAATAACCTGAAAAACGCAATTTTTTTTAATTAATACTATTTTAACAGAATTTGCTTCTTTTGTTCATATTCTTCTTCACTTAACTCGCCATTAGCAAAACGTTCCTTTAATATCTCTAATGGCCTATTATTATTGACAAATCCCGTTTTACCAGCCTGCCCTCTAAATAAACTTATCAGACCATATACAGATAAAGCAATTCCTATAATGATTACAGCCCACCAAAGAAGCATTCCAAACCCCATTCCACTTCCATATCCATATCCCCAATGCATCATGTTTCACACCTCATTTAATATAATCTATTATTAAAGTTCCCTTCTTTTACTATCTTTAAAATTAATGATAAATTTACCTAATTATACTATTACATCAAAATTTGTTTCCTTTGTTCATATTCTTCTTCACTTATTTCGCCTTTAGCAAAACGTTCCTTTAATATATCAATTGGTTTATTATTTTTAGAAGACCCCTTTTTACTACTACCTAAACTGTAAACAGCGAAAGTAATTCCTCCGATAATTAAAGCCCACCAAAGGACCATTCCGAAACCCATTCCAATTCCATACATCATGTCAAACACCTCTTCTTAGTTGATTTACTATTAATATAGAACATATTCTTGTTATAGCTATGGATAATTTGTGAAGTTTCTATGAACTTTTCCTTTCTATCAAAACTACAAACCATAGTTTATTACATGATGACCTCCACCACTGTAGTTAAAATTGCCGGCAATAAAATTATCCCTTTATTCATTCTTTTCATCCTCCATTAATTAAAATACTAATCCACATCTTTAGGGCAGTTACACTTATTAAAGTTTTGACTCTCTTACTGAATATATGAATTATATAGAGCTAATTTGTTTAAGCTTTGAATTAATTTTGTGTAAATTGTGAACTTATAATCTAAATTTGTCCTAACTGGTAACAATTTGTGTAGAATTTGTGAAGTCTATTCCTTTTAATTTTTTTGTCTTGTAAAATGGGAAAAGCAGTTGATGCCGTTTTAGGTTTCGCTTCGCTAGGTTAAGGTTAAAGGCTAAGATTGAGTTGAGGTTTCAGATTATTTCGTTACACAGATTTCTAATATTATGGGAGGTAAATCATGAAGATACTGTTTTCGGTAGGTCCTTTTTCTATACACTTCTTTGGGGCAATGATTGCTGTAGGAATACTAATTGGTTATTTTGTCGCTCTTAAGGAGGCAAAAAGAAAAGGATTAGATGAAGAAATATTGGCAAATTTAGTTCTCTATACCATACTAAGTGGAATTATTGGAGCAAGATTGGGCTATATTGCTTTTTATGATCCCTTATACTATTTAGCCAACCCGAAGGAAATCTTTTTTATTAATTCCGGAGGATTATCTATCCACGGAGGAATAATTGGAGGAGTTTTAACGGGACTGCTTTATGCAAAGAAGAAAAGTTTACAAATTTGGAAGACAGCTGATGCGATAGTTCCAGCCTTAATTTTGGGTCAAGCAATTGGAAGAATAGGCTGTGATGTCTTTGGGGTACCAATGTCCGAGCCTTTCTTCTGGGGAATAAAGATTAATAATTCCATTCTTCATCCCGCCCAGGTCTATGAATTTACACTGGATTATATACTCTTTGGTTACCTATGGTTAAGGCGTATGAATATTAAATATGACGGTCAGCTCTTTGTTAACTACTTATTGTTCTTCCCTGTAATAAGAAGTTTAGTAGAGCTGTTTAGGGATAATCCTACAGTATGGGGATTTTTGAGTGTATCCCACCTTCTAAGTATTGCACTTTTTGCTTCAGGCTTAATTCTAAGACAATATTTAATAAAGCATCAATCACTTGAAATTAAGGTTGAAGAACCTATATCAATGAAAAAAATAACTCAAATAGTTATACTAGTATTTCTATCCATTATTTCCTCTTTAGTAATATTCTATTTGGTTCAAGGGTAAAAGGAGGAACTATAAATTGAAAAAAACAATATTATTGGCTGTATTTTTAGTATCATTATCCTTATTTATGTTTGAAATAACTCTTACCAGATTATTTTCAGCGTTAATGTTTTACCACTTTGTTTTCCTGGCTGTATCCATTGCTATATTATCATTAGGATTAGGTGGTATCTGGGTCTATAAGATCAGAACTGGCAATAAAAAGATTTATGGGTTTAAAAAGGATAATATCCTGGAAAGGAGCTCATTATTATTTGGTTTAAGCACCATAATAGTAACTTTGATAATATATAAAACTCCATTTTTCTCAACAGCTTTTCTGATATATCTGTTTTTAGGTGCAGTACCTTTTATTTTAGGTGGTATGTTTCTAGCTGAGGCTTTTTATAGATACTCAGATAACAGTCTTCTAATATATTTTGCAGACCTGGTTGGCTCTGGGATTGGCAGCATATTGATTATTAAGCTGTTAGACAGCTTCAGTCCTTTAACTTCAGTATTAGTGTTATCTATGATAGGTTTTACAGCTTTTCTTTTAGTTTCAGCAAAAGAAAAAATATTTTTAAAAGCAATTGGAATATTAACTCTTATAGGTCTGACCATTATTTCTGGTCAATATATAGATAATGTAATAGCTGACTTCACAGCATATTCTGGTGGTGCTAAAACTCTCGGCGCATTAAAAAATCCCAAGTCAGTATTTACTACTTGGAACTCCTTTGCTAGAACAGATGTAATTGAAACTAATGGTCTTAAAGAAAAATTAGTTCTAGTTGACGGTAGTGCCGTTTCTAAAATGATGCCCTTTAATGGTGATCCAAAAAGCCTAAACTATCTTAATCAGGAGATAGGTTATTTAGCATTTATCCTGGGTAATAATACCAACGCTCTTCTAATTGGGCCAGGTGGGGGAATGGATTTATTATTAGCCCGTTATGCAGGGATAGAAGATATCACTGCGGTTGAAATCAATAAAGGCACTATTGAAGCAGCACGGAAGTATGCTGATTTTAATGGCAATATCTATGATTTACCGGGAACTAAAACCTTTGTCCAAGATGGAAGAAGCTTTATATCAACTGATACAAATAAATATGATGTCATATATCTTTCTATGGTAATGACGCAGGCTTCAGAAACTCTTGGTTATGCACTTTCTGAGAATTACATTTATACCAAGGAAGCCTTTAGTCAATACCTAAACCATTTAAAACCTAATGGAAAACTTGCCCTTGTCCTCCATGGGAAAGATGACTTGCAAAAAGCAGTAATGACAGCACTTAAAACTCTAGAGGAAAATGGCTTATCTAGAGAAGATGCTATAAATTCAATAGCTTATATAAGTAGTAACAGTGATGATGTTGAACACCATTCAGGAGTATATTATCCTCTTCTCATAGTCAAAAATGCCCCCTTTACTGAAAACGAGGCAAGAGAACTAAGAGAAATGACTGCTCTAGGAAGACACGACGTTCTTCATCTACCCTATATTCAGAGTGACAGTTCTTTACTGTTAAAAGACATAAGCAATTGGGTCGTTACAGATAATTCCCCCTTCTTTTATAACTCCGTTGGGAAAAGAATACCGATTACAATATGGTTTGTATTTGCAACAGTCTTCTTTTTTGGTGGAAGGGCATTGCTTCCTTACCGAACTAAGCTTTTAGCAGATGATAGCAAGCATTATTCTTACTATTTTATCCTACTAGGTCTAGGATTTATGTTAATTGAAATACCTCTTTTACAAAAATTTGTACTGTTTATCGGGCATCCTACGCTAACCTTTAGTATAATAATTGCCGCATTATTAACAAGTGGAGGGATTGGCAGTTTACTAGCTTCCCGTTTTAAAAAAATTTCTCCTGCAATTGCTGCTGGTTTTACAGCAGCGTATTCTCTGATAATCTCAAGTTTGCTACCCAGGATATTTACTTACTGGCAGGGTAATCCTCTAGAGATTAAAATATTAATAACCGTTATTACCTTAGCCCCACTTGGGCTGGCTTTAGGAATACCCTTTCCTTATGGCTTACGGCTGCTTGATAATCAAAATAAGGAGCTTATCCCTTTAATGTGGGGTATAAACGGTTGGACATCTGTATTAGGTTCTATTATGGCCTTAATGATTGCAATGGTTTTTGGCTACAGTTGGGCTCTCTTATTAGGTAGCTTTATGTATCTATTGTTTATAATTAATTATTTAAATTTTTTCATTATTTGAGCTACCTTTATTAATACTTGGTCACCAACTCTATGCCCATACTTATTATTAAAATTTCCAAAATTATCTATATCTATAAATATTAATGCATAGTTGTCTTCTGTTGTTAATTTTCTAGCATCTTCATCAAACTTTCTTCTATTTAATAACCCTGTTAATTTATCTAAGTGGGCTTGGTTCTTTAAATCTTTATTAGTTTCCTTTAATGAAATATAGCCTGTATAAAATCTCTTAGCAACAAAGAAGTTTATTAAACCAAAAAAGACTCCCATAGCAATACAATGAATCACTAGATTGAGAAAATTATTCATGAACGCATAATGATAAATAAGACTGCTTATTAGACCAATCACTATCATACTTAACATTAGTTTCCATTGATTAAAATAGTTCATTACTTTACCTCAGACCTCCTCTCTGTAGTACTCTAGTAATAAACAACATTCTCTTGAATTAGAAAAAGTCTTTAATTTATTTTATTTGATTATATCATATAATTTTGTAATTACTGTGAAATATTTCGCAATAGATATTTTTCATATTATTATAATAGTTTTGTCACAATTTAAGCACATTTTTTTATTATTATAGTTTTAGTAAGTGAAAGTAGATTATTAAACTGCCCCCACTTTCTTTAATATTCTTTTTATTATGGGAAAATCTTTTAAGAAAGGATTATGTACTATGGAGTTAGTAACTTATCTAATCCACTTTTTATTTCTCTTTTTTATCTTTAAAAGTCTTATTGGTCTATTTCAAAATAACCTAAATACAGATTCAA
>Ga0209643_1001065_pt1 | contig 30143 bp, 27 predicted proteins | sample AutmiccBRH37_all_FD_187383 | JGI IMG/M metagenome (GOLD analysis project Ga0209643, IMG submission 187383) | Deep subsurface microbial communities from Mt. Terri, Switzerland - Autotrophic microbial communities BRH/37_all (SPAdes) (version 2) | ecosystem: Environmental > Aquatic > Deep...
CTTCGTGCTGGAAGATCTCGGACACGAAGTCGTCGGCGTCGCCGCCACGGCCAAGGTCGCGCGCGACATGGCGCGTGAGATCGACGTCGATCTGGCCCTGGTCGATATCCACCTGTCCGACGGCCCCACCGGCATCGGTTTGGGGCGCGAGCTGGGGCAAGACATGGGGGTGACGGTGCTGTTCATGACCGCCAATCCGGGCATGGTGCGCGAAGGCGTCGCCGGCACGATCGGCGTCCTGTCCAAGCCGACCGACGAACGCGCCGTTCAGACGGCGATCGACTATGCTCTGCGCCGCCGACATGGCGAACCGGTGCAATATGCGCCGCCCGGTCTTCAGCTCTTCGCCTGACAGAGACGCGCCCGGCCTTCAGCCTTCCGAATGAGCCAGAGGCTCACCAGACCCCGATCTTCTCGGCTTCCTTGTGGCTGATCGGGCGGTTGGCCTTGGCATGGTCCTCTTCGGCCAGGAAACGGCTGGCTTCCAGCGCGGCCATACAGCCCATGCCGGCGGCGGTGACGGCCTGACGATAGACGTCGTCGGTCACGTCCCCGGCGGCCCAGACGCCCTCAATGGCGGTCGAGGCCGTGCCCGGCTTGACCCGCAGATAGCCGCCGGAGTTGACCTCCAACTGTCCCTTGAACAGTTCCGACGACGGGGCGTGGCCGATGGCGATGAAGACGCCGTCCGCAGGAATCTCCGTCGTCGAGCCGTCTTTGACATTCTTCAGGCGCACGCCGGTGACGTTGCGGGCCATGCCGTCCACCACGCCGACGATCTCTTCGATGGCGACGTTCCAGATCACTTCGACCTTGGGATTGGCGAACAGGCGGTCCTGCAGAATCTTTTCGGCGCGGAACTCGTCCTTGCGGTGGATGATCGTGACCTTGGCGGCGAAATTGGTCAGGAACAGCGCTTCTTCGACGGCGGTGTTGCCGCCGCCGACGACGACGACGTTCTTGCCGCGATAGAAGAAGCCGTCGCAGGTCGCGCACGCCGAGACGCCGAAGCCCTGGTAGGCGGCCTCGGATTCAAGACCCAGCCATTTGGCCTGGGCGCCGGTCGAGATGATGACGGTCTCGGCCAGAATCTCGTCGCCGCCGTCCAGCTTCAGCTTGAACGGGCGTTGCGACAGGTCGGCGGAGACGACGATGTCATGGATCACTTCTGTTCCAACGTGCACGGCCTGGGCCTGCATCTGCTCCATCAGCCAAGGCCCCTGGATGGTCTCGGCGAAGCCGGGATAGTTCTCGACGTCGGTGGTGATGGTCAGCTGGCCGCCGGGCTGCAGGCCGGCGATGACGACGGGGTTCAGCGAGGCGCGGGCGGCGTAGATGGCGGCGGTCCAGCCGGCGGGGCCGGAACCGATGATGGCGACGCGGACGGTACGAGCTTGGGTCATGCGCCTATTTAGGGGCTGATTCCCGTTTGCGCGATGTTAGTCTCGCCTTGGGAGCAAAGGGAGACGGGGATGAGCGAGAACAAGTCGGCTTTTTTGCCGATCTGCATAGGCGCGGGGATTTCGATGGGTGTGGCGCTGGGCCTGGCCATGGACAATCTGGTCCTGGGCATCTCTCTGGGCGTGGCCATCGGCGCCGGCCTGGGCGTGTCTCTGAGCAGCGAGAAAGCCAGGTCAAAGAAGGACGACGGGTCAGATGGCGGCGGCCCAGTGGTCCCGGACGGGGATACCCGTGATCAGGGCGGTCCCGGCGGAAACTCCGACGGCGGCGGAGACGGGGGAGGCGACTAACGCGCCGTCATAGCCTCCAGCACCGCGCGAGCGGCGCGCTCGGTTTCGGCCAGCGGGGCATAGGTCCAGCTTTCCAAGGCTCCGTCGAAGGGGCGCGTCGCGCCGCGTTCGCTCAGGTCGTCGTGCAGACGGGTGAACTTGTCGCCGGACTTCAGCGGGACCATGGGCAGGACGTAGACCGGCTTCCCGGTCGAGGCGGCCTCGGCGGCCATGTTGGCGCTGTCTTCCGTGACCAGGACCTGGTCGGCGAAGTGCAGGAAGCCGAACAGGGGGTTGTCGCCGCTCCCGTCCCAGATCCAGCCGGGCAGGTCCGACAGGCGCGCGATCATGACGGCCTTGGCCGCCTCGGGCGTGCGACGCGAGAAGGTCAGCATCAGCGATCCGCCGGATGTCTGCACGGCGGCGGCGATCCGGTCGGCCAGATCGGCGGCGTGGGCCTCGGTCAGGTCGAAAGCCTTCGACTTGCCCCCGACCAGGACGGCGACACGGGGATGGGGCAGAGGATCGATCCGGGCCGCGAAGGCCGACGCGGCTTCGGCGACGCGATCTGGCGTGATGCGGTGAGGCGAGCCGGTGATCTCGAAGACGTTGTCGCCCGACAGGCCGTCATGGGCCGGGGCGACGATCATGTCGTAGCGGTGGTTGGCCCAGCGCGGGTCTTGAGTCTGGACGACGAAGGTCTTGCCGTCGCTCCAGGATTTGACGCGGGTCGAAAGGGGAAGAGTGGCGCGGCCGGCGGCGATCCACAGGTCAGGCCAGGGCGCGGTCAGGCGCGCAGAAGCCAGCATCGCCGGCGTCTTCAACGCCGACGGCAGGCGGTCGAACACCGGCCGCCAGCGGACATGTCGGATCGTGATCTCGGCCGGAGTCAGGCGTTGAACGGCCTCGGCGAGGCCCAGCGCCTGGTTCTCGATCCCGGCGCGGCCGTCGGAGACGACCCAGATGGAGAGGGGGTCAGAAAAGCGGGGACGAGCGTTCGCCCCCGCCATCGGACTTATTTCCACTCGACCTTGAGGATCTCGTACGCCTTCACCCCACCGGGGGTGTTGACCTCGACCACGTCGCCGACCTCTTTCGAGATCATGGCGCGGGCGATCGGCGAGGCGATGGAGACCTTGCCCTTCTTCACATCGGCTTCGTGTTCACCGACGATCTGGTAGCGGCTCTCGTCCTCGGTGTCCTCGTCCACGACCGTGACCGTGGCGCCGAACTTGACCTGGCTGCCCGACAGTTTCGACACGTCGATGACCTGGGCGCGGCTGATCTTGTCCTCGATCTCGGCGATCTGGCCTTCGATCCAGCCCTGACGCTCCTTGGCGGCGTGGTATTCGGCGTTTTCGGACAGATCGCCATGTTCGCGGGCCTCGGAGATGGCCGCGATGACGCTCGGCCGTTCGACCGACTTCAATTGCTTCAGTTGATCGTCGAGGACGCGATAGCCCTCGGCCGTCATCGGCACTTTTTCCATTGGTGTCGTGATTTTTCTGGTTCGCCCGGAGACTGGAAAGACGCGAAATAGGCACACAAAAGGCCGCGGGGCGGGCGCGGCCGGGCATCAATACTAGGCGTTATCGCTCGAGATTTCAAGCGCCCGGCCGCGATGCATGGCGAAGCTCAGGCGCGGGCGGGCGGCTTGGCCTTGGAATCCCGACGCAGGACGCCCTTGATCAAGCTGTAGGCCAGCCAGCCCACGGCGGCCAGGCCCGCCAGCATGAACAGGGTCGACAGGACGGCCGCGCCGGCGGCCATGAAGGCCAGGACGAAGGCCACGGCCGCCGTCAGACCGGCCACGATCTGAATGGTTCTAAACTGCATGAGGCCTTAACGGCCATGGGCGCGCGAGGTTGCCTCCAAACTCGCGATCGCCGTCAGGCGTAGCTGTAGGGCCCGCCCCGCTGCAGGGCCCGCTGATAGGCGGGGCGGTCATGGATACGGTGTAGGAAGGCGTTCAGGCGGGGCTTGGTGGAGGCGTCGAAGGCGCGATCGGCCCCGGCCTCGACCGGGAAGCTCATCATGATGTCCGCCGCCGTGAAATCATCCCCGGCGAACCATTCCGACCGGCCCAGTTCGTCTTCCCAGAAACCGATGTGAGCGCGCAGTTGCGGCTCGACGAAACCGGCCAGGGCCTTGGCGGCGACGCTTTTGACCAGGGGTTTCAGCAGGGCCGGGGCGCGGCGCGGCAGCATGGAGAACACCAGTTTCAGCAGCAGCGGCGGCATGGCCGAGCCTTCGGCGTAGTGGAGCCAGTAGGTGAAACGGCGGCCGTCCTCGGTTCCGGCCGCGGGGCGCAGCCGACCCTGGCCGTAGGTGTCCAGCAGATAGTCGACGATGGCCCCGGTCTCGGCCACCTTGACGGCGCCGTCCTCGATAACAGGCGATTTGCCCAGCGGGTGGACCGCGACGAGCGCCGGCGGGGCCAGACGGCTGGCGGGATCACGCTCGTAGCGGATCACCTCGTATTCCAGGCCCAGTTCTTCCAGCAGCCACAGCACCCGCTGGGAACGGCTGTCGTTCAGATGGTGGACCTTGATCATGAGGCGGCTCCGTTCGACCAGCCGTGACTATTCCGCGCCGCCGCAGCGGAAGTCCAGACCCATAGGGACGTCCGCCCTGGCCTGCGGCGACATCCGCTGATGACCGGCTGCAGAAGGTTTGACGCGCGCGATGGTCAAAGCGATGCTAGCCGTGGGTGATGAGCAGATTCCGACTTCCCGCCTTTTTCACCTCCCTCAGCTTCGTCGTCGTTTCGGCCCTGGTCGCGGGCGTGGTCGTCGGCGCCCTGGCCCAGGGCGCGGACGCGCCGTGGCTGACCGGCTCTCTGGGCGTGGTCGAGAGCCTGGGCCAGGTCTGGTTGAACGCGCTACGGATGACCGTCATCCCCCTGGTGTTCAGCCTGTTGGTGACGGGGATCGTCTCCATCGCGGATGCGGCCGCAACCGGGCGGATCGCGGCGCGGTCGCTGATGGTGTTCGGCCTGCTGCTGGTCGGGGCGACCCTCTATGCGATCCTGGCGGGACTGGGTCTTCTGGCGCTGTGGCCGATCAGTCCGGAGGCGGGGCAGGCCCTTCTGGCGGGCGTGCCCGCGGACGTGGCCGCAACCGTCGGCGAGGCGGCGCGGACCGACGGTCTGCGCGCCTTCCTGGCCAGCCTGGCGCCGTCCAATCTGATCCGGGCGGCGGCCGACGACGGGGTGCTGGCGGTGGTGGTGTTCGCGGTCGCCTTCGGTTTCGCCGCGACCCGGATCAGGACCGAACTGCGCCGGCCGCTGGCGGGCTTTTTCGAGGCGGTGGCCGAGACCATGGTGGTGATCGTCCACTGGGTGCTGCTGGCCGCGCCGTTCGGGGTCTTCGCCCTGGCGCTGGGGGTCGGCTTGCGCGCCGGACTGGGCGTGGCGGGCACCCTGGCCCATTATGTCGCCATCGTCTGCCTGAGCCAGATCGGCCTGATCCTGATCATCTATGTCGTGGCGGTCGTCTGGGGTCGGATATCCCTGCCCAGCTTCGCCCGCGCCGTGGCGCCGGCCCAGGTGGTGGCGGTCTCGACCCAGTCCTCCCTGGCCAGCCTGCCGGTGATGATCGAACGGGCCCGCGACTGGCTGGGCGTGCCCCAGGCCTCGGCCGGGCTGGTCCTGCCGCTGGCGGTGGCGGTGTTCCGCATCACCAGCCCGGTCGCCAATCTGGCGGTCTGTCTCTATGTGGCCCAGCTGAACGGGATCGAACTGGGCCTCGGCGCCCTGGTCGCGGGCGGGCTGACAGCCATCGCCGTCTCCATCGCCTCGGTCGGCCTGCCGGGCCAGGTCAGCTTCTTCGCCGCCATCGGCCCCATCTGCCTGGCCATGGGCCTGCCGCTGGGGGTGCTGCCGCTGTTGCTGGCGGTCGAGGTCATTCCCGACATCTTCCGCACCGTCGGAAACGTCACCGCCGACCTGGCGGCGACGCGGATCGTTCAGGGACGAGACACGGTGGAGCCGGCCGAGCCCGCCTAGTTCGTCTTCGGCATCAGGCCTTCGGCGGCGGCGACCGAGGCTTCGACCCCCAGGGTGACGGCGGGTTCGGGGGTGATCTTGAACAGGGGCGAATGGTGGCCGGCGGCGGTCTCCACCTCGGCCTCGGGCGTGCCGCCGACGTTGAAATAGACCCCTTTCACGCCCGTCTCGGGCTGGACGAAATTGGCGAAATCTTCGGCGCCCATGCCCGAACGGGGGGTGTCGCGCAGCACCTGCGGGCCGAAGGTTGCGGCGAAGATGTCTCGCACTCGCTGGGCGGTCTCGGCGTCGTTGATGGTCGGCGGCGTCGTCTGGACAGAGGAGCGGACGACGATCGGCAGCCGGTCTTGGGGCACGTTCAGGGCCAGGGCGGTGTTGCGCGCGACCCGGTCTATGCCGTCCAGCAGTTTGGTTCGGACCTCGGGACTGTCGGCGCGGACTGTCAGCTGAAGTTCGACCTCTTCGGGAATGATGTTGTGCTTGACGCCCCCGTGGATCGAACCGACCGTGACCACGGCGCCCTCCAGGGGATTGACCTCGCGGCTGCGCAGGGTCTGCAACGAGACCACGATCTGGGAGGCGACGAGCACGGGATCGACGCCCATATGGGGCGATGCGCCATGGGCCCCGACGCCGCGAACGGTGATGTCCACGCTGTCCGAGCTGGAATAGGCGATGCCCAGCGGCGCCTCGATCTGACCGGTCGGCGTGTCGGCCGAGACGTGGAAGGCCAGGGCGTAGTCGGGCTTGGGGAAGCGGGTGTAGAGGCCGTCCTGGATCATGGCGCGCGCGCCGAATATCCGCTCTTCCGCCGGCTGGCCGATCAGGACCAGGGTCCCGGACCAGTTGGCCTTGCGCGCCATCATCTGGCGGGCCGTCCCGACCAGAGCGGTGATGTGAACATCATGGCCGCAGGCATGCATCACAGGCTTCTCCACCCCGTCGGAGTCCATCTGGCGCGCCGTGGAGGCGTTGGCGAGGCCCGAACGTTCCTCCAGCGGCAGACCGTCCATGTCGGCGCGGATCATGACGGTGGGGCCGGCGCCGTTCTTCAACACGGCGACCACGCCCGTGCCGCCGACCCCGGTGGTGACGTCGTAGCCGAGCGCCGTCAGTTCGCGGGCGAGGCGCGCCGAGGTCTGGGTCTCTTGCCCCGACAGTTCGGGATTGCGGTGGAACCAGTCGAATAGCTCGGCGAGGTTGGCGTCGTAGTCGGCCTTCACCGCCGCCTTCAGTTCAGGGGCCTGGGTCTGGGTCTGGGCCTGCGCAGCGCCTGCGCCGGATGCCAGCAACACCGCCATGCTCGCCATTAGTATAGCGCGTTTCATATCGACCCCCGATGTCCCTGCGACGACCTTAAACCGCGAACGTCGTGTGGCAAGGGGGGCGTCAGCCTCGGGCAACGACGAACTGGTCGGCCGCGACGATGGCGGTGACGGCGACGGTGGAGACCAGATAGGTCATGAGATTGGTCTTCCAGCCCAGGCGCAGGCGTCGGCTCGCGATGACGGTCAAGATCAGCAACACGCCCACCATGATCAACGGCAAGGCGTAGAGGCCCAGCCCCAGCGCCAGGCTGATCCTGGCCTCGTCGTTCGGATTGATCAGGCTGATCACCGCCGCCATGAACCGCATGAACAGGGCGAAGAACAGGACGCCGTAGGCGGTCAAGCTGTCGCGGGTGAGGATCAGCACAAAGGCGATCAATCCGCCGGCCAGCGTGACCAGGGGGCCGGCGGCCGCGATCATGAGGTCGTGCTCGCGCGGCACGGCGCCGACCGGCGCGCTGCTGTTCAGCGTAACTGTCATCTCGTGCCCGAGCGCGACGCCGGCCAGCCAGTGCGCGCCTTCGTGCACAACGAAGGTCGCGGCGGCGATGAGCAGCAGCAGGGCGTAGAAGCCAGGTCCGACGCGTCGCGATCCAGTCATGACCCATCCCCCTCGTCGATATCGACGACGAAGAGGATCATGAGGCCGCGGGACGCGTCCAGTTAAGCTTTGCTCATGATCCCCGGAGCGTGGGTCAGGCGTAGTCCTGGATCGGTCGGACATCCAGGTCGCCGGCCTTGATGGCGCCGATGGCCTGGGCGGCGGCGAGGGCGCCGGCGGTGGTGGTGTAGTAGGGGATCTTCATCATCAGGGCGGTGCGGCGCAGGGAGAAGCTGTCCTGCAGCGACTGTTTGCCCGAGGTGGTGTTGAAGACCAACTGGACCTCGCCGTTCTTCATGGCGTCGACGATGTGGGGGCGGCCCTCCAGCACCTTCTTGACCAGACCGACCTCGATCCCCTGGGTCGCCAGATAGTCGCGGGTGCCGCCGGTGGCGATGATGGAGAAGCCTTCGGACAGCAGGGTCTGAACCGCCGCGACGATGAAGGGCTTGTCGTCCTCCTTGACCGAGACGAAGGCGCAGCCGGCCGTCGGCAGGGTGGTGCCGCCGCCGATCTGGGACTTGGCGAAGGCGCGGGCGAAGGCGGGGGCCATGTCGGCCTCGCCCTCACGTTTCCAGTCCAGGCCCATGACCTCGCCGGTCGAACGCATTTCCGGGCCCAGGATGGTGTCGACCCCGGCGAAGCGGGCGAAGGGGAAGACGGCTTCCTTGACCGCGATATGGTCGTAGGGCTTGTCGGTCAGGCCGAAGGATTTCAGCGGCACGCCGGCCATGACCTTGGCCGCGATCGAGGCGATCGGCTGGCCGATGGTCTTGGCCACGAAGGGCGCCGTGCGGGACGCGCGCGGGTTGACCTCCAGCACGAAGATTCTGGGCGAATCGCCGTGCGGTTCTTCGATGGCGAACTGGACGTTCATCAGGCCGCGCACCTTCAGGGCCTTGGCCATTTCGGTGGTCTGGCGCTTCAGCTCGGCCACCGTCTCGGCCGACAGGGACCAGGGCGGCATGGAGCAGGCGCTGTCGCCCGAGTGGACGCCGGCCTCTTCGATATGTTCCAGCACCCCGGCGACGAAGACCGTCTCGTCGTCGCACAGGGCGTCCACGTCCACCTCGGTGGCGCGGTTCAGATAGTGGTCGATCAGGACGGGGTCCGAGCCCGAGACGCGCATGGCCTCGTGGACATAGCGGTCCAGCTGCTCGCGGTCGTGGACGATCATCATGCCGCGGCCGCCCAGGACATAGGAGGGGCGCAGCACGACGGGATAGCCGACCTCTTCGGCCTTTTGCGCGGCTTCTTCGGCCGAACGGGCCAGGCCGTTGGGCGGCTGTTTCAGGCCGATGGCCTCCAGCATCTGCTGGAAGCGCTCGCGGTCCTCGGCCAGGTCGATGGAGTCGACGCTGGTGCCCAGGACGGGGATGTCATCCTCTTGCAGGGCGTGGGCCAGCTTCAGCGGGGTCTGGCCGCCGAACTGAACGACGCAGCCGATCAGGTCGCCGTTGGACCGTTCGACCTCGATCAGCTCCAGCACGTCCTCGGCCGTCAGCGGCTCGAAATACAGGCGGTCGGAGGTGTCGTAGTCGGTCGAGACGGTCTCGGGGTTGCAGTTGACCATGATCGACTCGACGCCGATGTCGTCGAAGGCGAAGGCCGCGTGGCAGCAGCAGTAGTCGAACTCGATCCCCTGGCCGATCCGGTTCGGACCGCCGCCCAGGATGATGGCCTTCTTCTTGTCCGACGGCGCGGATTCGCACTCGGGGACCTGGCCCAGGGCGCCGGTCTCATAGGTCGAATACATATAGGCGGTGGCCGACGCGAACTCGGCCGCGCAGGTGTCGATGCGCTTGAAGACGGGGCGGACGTTCAGACTGCGGTCAGCTGGGCCAGGCGGGCGTCGGCGAAGCCCTTGGCCTTCAGACGGCGGAACTCGACCGGGTCGGTCGGCAGCCCCTTGACGCGGACATGGCCTTCCTCGCGCACGATGTCGGCGATCTGGCGCAGGAACCAGGGCTCATACGAACAGGCGGCGTTGACCTCTTCCACCGTCAGGCCGTGGCGGAAGGCCTGGGCGATGACGCGGATGCGGTCGGGGGTGGGGATGCCCAGGGCGCGGACCACAGCGGCGCGGGCGGCGCCGGCGTCCTCGACATCGGCCACGCCTTCGATCTCGATCTCGTCGAAGCCGGACAGGCCGGTCTCAAGCCCGCGCAGGGCCTTCTGCATCGATTCCTGGAAGGTGCGGCCGATGGCCATGACCTCGCCCACCGACTTCATCGAGGTGCCCAGCAGGGGCTCCGAACCCGGATATTTCTCGAAGGCGAAGCGCGGGATCTTGGTGACGACATAGTCGATCGACGGCTCGAAACTGGCCGGCGTGACCTGGGTGATGTCGTTCTGCAGTTCGTCCAGAGTGTAGCCGACGGCCAGGCGTGCCGCGACCTTGGCGATGGGGAAGCCGGTGGCCTTGGACGCCAGGGCGGAAGAGCGCGACACGCGCGGGTTCATTTCGATCACCACCATCCGGCCGTCGGCGGGGTTGATGGCCCACTGGACGTTCGATCCGCCCGTCTCGACCCCGATCTCGCGCAGGACGTTGATCGAGCCCGTGCGCATCCGCTGATATTCTTTATCCGTCAGCGTCAGGGCGGGGGCGACGGTGATGCTGTCGCCCGTATGGACGCCCATCGGGTCGATGTTCTCGATCGAGCAGATGATGATGCAGTTGTCCGCCGTGTCGCGGACGACCTCCATCTCGTATTCCTTCCAGCCCAGCACCGATTCCTCGATCAGGACCTCGGTCGTCGGCGACAGGTCGAGGCCGCGCAGGACGATCTCCTCGAACTCCTCGCGATTGAAGGCGATGCCGCCGCCGGTGCCGGCCAGGGTGAAGCTGGGGCGGACGACGGCGGGCAGGCCGACGAACTCCAGCCCGTCCAGCGCTTCCTCCATCGAATGGGCGGCCTTGGAGCGGGGGCTTTCCAGGCCCAGCTTGTCCATGGCGTCACGGAATTTCTGGCGATCCTCGGCCTTGTCGATGACATCGGCTTTCGCCCCGATCATCTCGACGCCGTATTTCTTCAGCGCGCCGGAGGCGTCCAGGGCCAGGGCCGTGTTCAGCGCCGTCTGGCCGCCCATGGTGGGCAGAAGCGCGTCGGGGCGTTCCTTGGCGATGATCTTCTCGACCATCTCGGGCGTGATCGGCTCGATATAGGTGGCGTCGGCCACCTCCGGGTCGGTCATGATGGTGGCGGGGTTCGAGTTGACCAGGATGACCCGGTACCCTTCCGCCTTCAGCGCCTTGCAAGCCTGGACGCCGGAATAGTCGAACTCGCACGCCTGGCCGATGACGATCGGGCCGGCGCCGATGATGAGGATGGACTGAATGTCTGTGCGCTTGGGCATCGCCAGCTCTTCTTCTTATTGAACGCTAATGGGTCACGACCGCGCAGTCCCAGCCGTCATAGTCCAGCTGGAAGGCCGCGGCCCAGGTCTGCATCATGGCGGAGGTCGCCGCGAAGGACGCCTCGTCCACCGCCATGGTGGTCTCGAGTGTGGTGGAATCGTCGGCGCCGCCGGTCAGGAAGCCGGCGCGCCGCGCGACCTCGTTCAGATCGCCGTGGTCGCCTTCGCCATAGAAGAAGAATCGCGTGTGCCGCGGGGTCACGCCGCTGTCGCCCTGTTCGGCCAGCGCCGCGCGCACCATGGCGTCGCGTTCGTCATGACTGATGTCCGAGGCGTCCAAGGGGCGACGGCTTCCTTCGTTCTTTGCGCGCGCGAGATATCCCCGCACGGCTCGGCCATGCGGTGTTCGCGTCGGGTTGTCGGTTAAGCGGCCCGTTTAGAGAGGGAGGGGCGGGGGGGCAAGACCTTATGCGTCGGCCATAGCCGCGATCCAGTCCGGCAGTTCGCCGATCCGGGACAGCGATACGTAGCGGGGCTCGTTGACCGGGGCGTCGGCCAGTTCGTGGGCCCAGGTGACGTGATAGGGGATGTGCACGCCGAAGGCGCCGGCGGCGATGGCCGGAAGCACGTCGGACTTCATCGAATTGCCGGCCATGACGGCCTCGTTCGGTCCGGTGCCGTGGCGGGCGAAGACGCGGTCGTAGGTGGCGCGGTCCTTTTCCGAGACGATCTCGACGGCGCTGAAGCGTTCGCCCAGGCCGGAGGCGGCCAGCTTGCGCTCCTGGTCCAGCAGGTCGCCCTTGGTGATCAGGATCAGGCGATAGGTCTCGGCCAGTTCGGCGACGACCTCGTTCACGCCGGGCAGGGTCTCGACCGGGTGGGCCAGCATCTCGCGCCCGGCGGCCAGGATCTCGCGCACCACCTCGGGCGGCGCGCCGCCGTCGCACAGCTCCATCGCCGTCTCGATCATCGACAGGGTGAACCCCTTCACCCCATAGCCGTAGAGACGCAGGTTGCGCTGTTCCGTCTCGGCCAGACGCGCCTCGATGGTCGCGGCGTCGCCGTGGTCGTCCAGCAGGTCGACGAACCGGGCGTGGGTCAGACGGAAGATCGTCTCGTTGTGCCAGAGGGTGTCGTCGGCATCGAGGCCGACCGTGGTGATGGGCATGGGCGCGGTCCGCAGGATTTCGCAGCGGCTCTTGGCCCGCGCGTGCGGCGAACGCAAGGCGGCGGAGACCGCGCGCGACTCTTCGTGATTTGCACGACGAGCGGGGTTCGGCCAAGGATCGCCGGATGTTCGTTCGTCGGTTTCTGAGTGTTTCCAGTGTTTTGTCGTTAAGCTTGATGCTGACGACCGGGTCGGCCTGGGGGACGCCCCAGGAAGCGACCGGCGCGCGTTTGTCCGACGTGGTGCAGATGGCCCCCGCCCGTGAACCGTCGCGTGACCGGGCGCGGATGAACCAGAAGGTGTTCGACAAGGTCTGGAGCGAGGTCCGGCGCGGCTACTACGATCCCAACCTGCATGGGGTGGATTGGGATGCGGCGCGCCAGCGGTTCCGCCCCCAGGCCCTGGCGGCGGGGGACGACCGCACCCTGTACAGGGTCGTAAACGCGATGCTCGAACTGCTGGACGACGGTCACGCCGGGGCCAGTCCGCCGGCTGCGGTGCGTCGCCAGGACGCTCAGTACGAGCGGAGGGCCGTCATGGGCATGACCCTGATGCGGGGCGAGGATCCCGACCTGTGGACCGTGGAGCGTGTGCGCGAGGGATCGCCGGCCCAGGCGGCGGGGGTGCAACTGGGCTGGACCCTGGACAGCGTCGACGGCCGCCCGTGGGGACCGGACGTCGAGGTGCGGGATGGCGAGCCGGTGCATCTGGTGTTGACGGACGAAACGGGCGGACGGCGCGAGACCATTCTGACGCCCCGACTGATGGACGGGCCGGAGCCGTTCACGGCGGACAAGACGCGACCCGGCGTGCTGGTGCTGACGGTAGAGCAGTTCGACGCGGGCCTGGGGCGCTGGATCGGCAGTGAACTGGACGGCCTGCCGCCTGAGATCGACGTGATCCTGGACCTGCGGGCCAATCCCGGCGGTCGACTGTTGGAGGCCGAGTCGGTGCTGACCTGTTTCCTGCCGCGCGACCAGGTCTGGGCGACGCAGACGGGACGGACCGGACGCCCGGTGACGCTGACGGCCTCCGGCGACTGCGGAGATCGCGACGCTCCGGTGGTCAATGACGTCGCCGTTCTGGTGGACCGGGGCAGCCGCAGCGCCGCCGAACTGACGCCTGCGGCCCTGCAGGAGGCGGGGCGGGGCATAGTGGTAGGCGAAAAGACCATCGGCTCGGTTCTGATCGCCCAGGAGACCGACCTGCCCGACGGCGGAAAGCTGACGCTGAGCCGGGCCGATTTCGTCACCGCGCGAGGCGTGCGGCTGGAGAAACACGGCGTCACCCCGGACGTCGAGGCCCCCCGCACCGTGGCCCAGCGCCGCGCGGGCGACGACCCGACGCTGGAGGCGGCCGTCGCCGCGCTTCAGGCGCGGGATGCGGCCCAGGCTCAGGCTCAGGCTCAGGCTCAGGCTCAGGCTCAGGCTCAGAACCAGTCCGCCGGCCTCTAGGCTCGAGCTAGCAGCATTTGAAGGCGCCGGAACCGCCGAAGCGGCGCTGCTCGTGCAGGCGGAAGAAGGCGATCTTGTCCAGCGGCGGCTGATCCGGATGGGTCGTCGCCGCATGGGCGACATAGGCGTCGTAGTCCGGTTGACCGATCATGGCCCCCGCCGTCCGCCGGACGCCGCGACCCCACCGCAGGGCGGCGTCGCGGCACAGGCAGAGCAGGTCGTCCTGATTGTCGGGTTCGGACCTGGCTCCAGACTTAGGCACGGGCCGTGTCCATGGCTTCGTCGGCCGGGGTCAGGTCGTGCGCCTCGGGATATTCCCGCGCTGTCGGTCGGTTGTTGCGGTAGGCCTTGAGGCAGGCCAGGACGCCATAGACCACCATGGTCACCACCACGAACAGGAAGCCCGCCGTCAGGCTCGAGTTGACGTAGTCGTTGACGATGATCCGGTGCATGTCGCCGGCGGTCTTGGCTGGGGCGATCAGGTCGCCGGCGCCCAGAGCCTCCTGATATTTCCGGGCGTGCGACAGGAAGCCGATGCGGACTTCGGGGTGGAACAGCTTCTGGAAGCCGGCGGTCAGGGTGCAGATCAGCAGCCAGATCGCCGGAACGACCATGACCCAGGCGAACTTCTCGCGCTTCATCTTGAACAGAACCACCGTGCCCAGGATCAGGGCGATGGCGGCCAGCATCTGGTTGGCGATGCCGAACAGCGGCCACAGGCTGTTGATGCCGCCCAGCGGATCGACCACGCCGGTGTAGAGGAAATAGCCCCACAGGGAGACGGTCAGGGCCGTGGCGACGACATTGGCGGCCCAGGACTTGGTCTCGCGCATTTTCGGCACGGCGACGCCCAGCAAATCCTGGATCATGAAGCGACAGACGCGGGTGCCGGCGTCGACGGTGGTCAGGATGAACAGGGCCTCGAACAGAATGGCGAAGTGATACCAGAAGGCCATCATGGCCTTGCCGCCGATCACCCCCGACAGGATGTGGGCCATGCCGACCGCCAGGGTCGGGGCGCCCCCCGCGCGCGACAGGATCGAGTGTTCGCCGACGTCGCGGGCCAGCTGTTCAAGCTCGCCGGGGGTGATGTGGAAGCCCCACTGGGCCACGGCTGCGGCGGCCGAGACCGCGTCATTGCCGATGACGGCGACCGGGCTGTTCATGGCGAAATAGACCGCCGGGTCCAGGACGGTGGCGGCGATCAGGGCCATGACCGCCACGAAGCTTTCGCACAGCATGGCGCCATAGCCGATCAGCGGGATCTGGTTCTCGTTCTCCAGCAGCTTGGGCGTGGTGCCTGACGAGATCAGGGCGTGGAAGCCCGAAACGGCGCCGCAAGCGATGGTGATGAACAGGAAGGGGAAGAGGGCGCCGGCGAAGACCGGACCGGTGCCGTCGATGAAGGGGGTGACGGCCGGCATCTGCAGGTGCGGGCGGACGATGAGGATGCCGACGGCCAGGGCGAGGATGGCGCCGATCTTCAGGAAGGTCGACAGATAGTCGCGCGGCGCGAGCAGCAGCCAGACCGGAATGACCGAGGCGATGAAGCCATAGACCATCATCAGTATGGCCAGGGTCGGGCCGGTCAGGGTGAAGGCGGGGCCCCAGAAGGGGTCGGCCGCGACATGCCCGCCGCCGATGATGGCCAGGATCAGCAGGACGACGCCGATGACCGATACCTCGCCCACGCGGCCGGGGCGCAGGAAGCGGGTGTACAGGCCCATGAAGATGGCGATGGGGATGGTGGCGGCGACGGTGAAGGTTCCCCACGGGCTTTCGGCCAGGGCCTTGACCACGACCAGCGCCAGCACGGCCAGGATGATGACCATGATCATCAGCACGCCGATCTGGGCGATGATGCCGGGAATATTGCCCATCTCGGTGCGGACCATGTCGCCCAGCGACTTGCCGTCCCGGCGCGTGGACATGAACAGGACCATCATGTCCTGCACCGCGCCCGCCAGCACCGCGCCCACCAGGATCCACAGCACGCCGGGCAGATAGCCCATCTGGGCGGCCAGCACCGGCCCGACCAGCGGTCCCGCGCCGGCGATGGCGGCGAAATGGTGGCCGAACAGGACGTTCCTGGGCGTCGGCACATAGTCGAGGCCGTCGTTGCGGCGCACCGCCGGCGTCGGGCGCGACGGCTGCAGCTGCATCACCTTGTTCGCCAGGAAGCGACTGTAGAAGCGATAGGCGATGGCGTAGGTGCAGACCGCCGCCACGACCATCCAGACCGCGCTGATGCTTTCGCCCTGGTGCAGGGCGATGACGCCCAGGGACACGGCTCCCAATATGGCGATGGCGCCGAAAATCAGGGAGGTCTTCAACTTGCCCACTATGGCGCTCCTACGCGATGGCCTTACTGGCGGCCTCGACGCCTGTTTGCACGACAAGCCCACATAAGGCCAATCGACTAAAGTCTGGGGCGGAACGCACAACAACGGTTTCGGACGCGCGTCTCGAAACCCACGCCGAGCCTTCGAACTCCCCCGTGCATTCCGCCTGATCCCTTGCTAAGCGCATCGGATGATCGCTCGCCTTCGCCCCGTCCCGTTTGACCTCGGTCCCGTCCATTTCGTCGGCATCGGCGGCATAGGCATGAGCGGCATCGCCGAGATCATGCTGAAGATCGGCTATGCGGTTCAGGGCTCGGACGCCAAGGTCAGCGCCAACACCGAACGGCTCGAACAGCTGGGCGCCCGGATCCACATCGGCCATGACGCCGCCCATGTCGGCGACGGCGTTTCGGCGGTGGTCTATTCGACGGCGGTCAAGGGCGACAATCCCGAGATGAAGGCCGCCCGTGCGCGCCGCATTCCCCTGGTGCGCCGGGCCGAAATGCTGGCCGAGCTGATGCGGCTGCAGTTCTCGATCGCGGTCGGCGGCACCCACGGCAAGACCACGACGACCTCGATGGTCGCGGCCCTGCTGGACGCGGCCGGGCTGGATCCGACGGTGGTCAACGGCGGCATCATCAACGCCTATGGCACCAACGCCAAGGTCGGCGACGGCGACTGGATCGTGGTCGAGGCGGACGAGAGCGACGGCAGCTTCCTGCGCCTGAAGTCCACCGTCGCCATCGTCACCAATATCGACCCCGAACACCTGGACCACTACGGCGACTTCGATGCGGTGCGGAAGGCCTTCGTCGATTTCGTCGAGAACATCCCCTTCTATGGTTTCGCCGCCGTCTGTCTGGACCATCCGGAGGTGCAGAAGCTGGTCGCCTCGATCGATAACCGGCGCCTGGTCACCTATGGGATCAATCCCCAGGCCATGGTGCGGGCCGAGAACTGCCAGATGGGGCCCGACGGCTGCCGGTTCGACGTGGTGATCCAGAACGGCGAGGCGCACCGGATCGAGAACCTGCACCTGCCGATGGCCGGTTGGCACAATGTGTCGAACGCCCTGGCCGCAATCGCCGTGGCGCGCGAACTGGACGTGTCGGACGAGGCGATCCGTCAGGGTCTGGCCGGCTTTGGCGGGGTCAAGCGGCGGTTCACCACCACGGGCGTGGTCAATGGGGTCCGTATCGTCGACGACTATGGCCACCATCCGGTCGAGATCGCCGCCGTGCTGAAGGCCGCGCGTCAGGTGACAGAGGGTCGGGTCATCGCCGTAGTCCAGCCGCACCGCTACACCCGCCTGCGCGACCTGATGGACGAGTTCTCGACCAGTTTCTCGGACGCCGACAGCGTCATCGTCGCCGACGTCTATCCGGCCGGGGAACAGCCGATCGAGGGGGTGGACAAGCACGCCCTGGCCGACGGCGTCCGCCGCTATGGCCACCGTCAGGTTCAGGCGCTGGAGAACGCCGCCGTCCTGCCGCGCCTGATCAAGGAAGAGGCCAGGCCGGGCGACGTGGTCGTGCTTCTGGGCGCGGGCGACATCACCAGCTGGGCCTATGGCCTGCCGGCGCAGTTGGAGGCGCTGGGGTGAGCTATTGGGACTTAGTCAAACCTTACTGGGACAACGTCCGCATACATGATGATCCAAAGACGTTCTCGGCTCAGTTCGCGAGACTGCCGATAGCTTCCCAACATCTGTTCGCGACCCACTGGACACAATCCGAAGTTCAGAATGGGGGACTCGGTCAGTTCTTCGGCAACGACACGGGCATTCTCGCTCCTGAGGCCGTCGTGGGTTTCAGGGAGCTCGGAATGCCGGAAGCCTCGGCCCAACTTGCGCAAGTCATGCGGATATTCGGAGAGCCATATCCGAGGGAGCGTGCCGCTCGTGAACTTGCGATACCCCCTATAGAAATCGAAAACCGTTTTGCGGAATTGTTGGAAACCGAGGCCGGAGGCTTTTGGGAAGCAGCCGACCGCTTCGCGATGAAGAACTCTAAATGACCTGGCGTGACAACCTCCCCACCGTGCGCGGCAAGCTGCTGCGCGACGAATCCCTGGCGCCCTTCACCTGGTTTCGGGTGGGCGGGACGGCCGAGACGCTGTTCATTCCGGCGGACGCCGAGGACCTGGCTGACTTTCTGAGGGCGCTGGACCCGGCAGTGCCCGTGACCGTGCTGGGAGTCGGATCAAACGTGATCGTGCGCGACGGCGGGGTCGAGGGCGTAGTCATCCGCCTGGCGGGCCGGCCCTGGGCGCAGGTGACGACGGACGGGGACATGATCACGGCCGGTGCTGGCGCGCTGGACTCCATGGTCGCCAAGGCGAGCGCCAAGGCGGGGATCGCCGGACTGGAATTCTACGCCGGCATTCCGGGCACCGTGGGCGGCGCCCTGACCATGAATGCGGGCTGTTATGGGGCGGAGACCAAGGACGTTCTGGTGTCGGCCTGGGGGCTGACGCGGGCGGGCGAGCGGGTCGATTACGCCCTGGCCGACTTCGGCTACACCTATCGCCATTCGCAGGCGCCGGCCGACATCATCTGGGTCGAGGCCGTCTATCGCGGAATGCCCGACGAACCGGCCGCCGTTCAGGCCCGTATCGACGAGATCACCAGCCGCCGCGAAACCACCCAGCCGATCCGCGAAAAGACCGGCGGCTCGACCTTCAAGAACCCGCCCGGCCATTCGTCGTGGAAACTGGTCGACGAGGCCGGCTGGCGCGGCAAGCTGCACGCCGAAACCGGAGGAGGGGCCATGTTCAGCGACCTCCATTCCAACTTCATGATCAACCCGGGCGAGGCCACGGCCGCCGATATCGAAGGCCTGGGCGAGGCGGTGCGCGCCGATGTCCTGTTGAAGACCGGCGTTCAGCTGGACTGGGAAATAAAGCGGATCGGCCGGCGCCTCTGAGCGCCGGATTTCGACGCACAAATTTCACGTCGCGCGGGCGACAAGGTTGACGGCCTGTTAAACATGTCGGCCGCAATCGGAGACGTCATGACCCGCGCTTTCAAAGACCTTCACGTCGCCGTCCTGATGGGCGGTCTTTCCGCCGAACGGGAGGTCTCCCTGTCGTCCGGCGAGCAGTGCGCCAAGGCGTTGGAGCGGCAGGGGGTGCGCGTCAGCCGCGTGGACGCGGGGCGCGATCTGGCCAATGTGCTGGCGGGGCTGATCAAGCCCGACGTGGTGCTGAACTGCCTGCATGGCGCCTGGGGCGAGGACGGCTGCGTCCAGGGCGTGCTGGAGACCCTGGCCATCCCCTATAGCCATTCCGGGGTCCTGGCCTCGGCCCTGGCCATGGACAAGGACAAGTCCAAGGCGGTGTTGCGGGCGGCGGGGATCAAGGTTCCCGGCGGCGGGCTTTATGACCGCCACGATGTGGCCAGCCGTCACGTCATCGATCCGCCCTATGTGGTCAAGCCGAACGCCGAAGGCTCGTCCGTCGGCGTCTTCCTGGTGCGCGAGGGCGCCAATCGCCCCGTCGCCGAGGTCGGCGAGCCGGGCTGGGCCTATGGCGAACAGGTGGTGGTCGAGCCCTATATCGCCGGCAAGGAGCTGTGCGTCACCGTGCTGGGCGAACCAACCGGCCCGCGCGCCCTGACCGTCACCGACATCACCCCGACCAAGGGCTTCTACGACTACGAGGCCAAGTATGCGCCGGGCGGGTCGGTCCATGTCTTGCCGGCGGTCCTGCCGCCGCCTGTGTTCGAGGCCGCCCTACGTCAGGCCGAGCGCGCCCACGCCGCCATGGGTTGCAAAGGCGTGTCCAGAAGCGACTTCCGTTATGACGATGTTAAGGACGATCTGGTTCTGTTGGAGGTCAATACTCAGCCGGGCATGACGCCGACCTCGCTCGCTCCCGAGCAGGCCGCCCATACCGGAATGAGCTACGAAGAACTGGTACGGTGGATGGTGGAGGACGCCTCATGCCCGCGGTAGTTCGCGGCGGTCGGCGACAGAGTACGGGTTCCTCGCGCGGTGCGGCGTCCAAGAAGGGGCGTACGCGCGGCGGCGCGCCCAAGACTGCGTCCGCCATCCCCGGCAAGATGGCCGCCATCGGCCGTGTCGATATCTCTCCCCGGACCGCCATAATCGCCCTGGGCGCCAGCGCCCTGCTGGTGATCGGCGTGCTGGCGACCGGCGCGCGCGCCGAGCGGATCAGCCAGTCGGTCTCGCACGGGATCGACGGGGTCACCGCCGGCATGGGGCTGACGCTGAAGCGGGTGCATATCACCGGCGCCTCGGCCGAGGCCGAGCCGGCGATCCAGCGGTCGCTGGGTCTCTATTCCGGCCAGCCGATCACCAGCCTGGATCTGGATTCGATCCGCGACCGGGTCCAGGGCGTGGGCTGGGTCAAGTCGGCCCGCGTGGTGCGCCTGTTGCCCGACACCCTGATCATCGAGGTCAAGGAGCACGACCGGCTGGCCGTCTGGCAGGAGGCCGGCCAGATCAAGGTGATCGACGCGCGCGGCCAGGTGATCAAGGGCGCCGACGCCCGCCGCTATCCCACCTTGCCGCTGGTCGTCGGCAAGGGCGCGGATCAAGCCGCCGCCGAGATACTGCCGCTGCTGGCCCAGAGGCCGCGGCTTATGGGCCGGATCGACGCCCTGGTGCGGGTGGACGAGCGCCGCTGGGACCTTCGTCTGAAGGACGGCAGCCTGATCCAGCTGCCCGCCACCGAACAGGAGGCGGCCCTGATCCGCCTCGACGCGCTGGATCAGCGCGAACGCCTGCTCGACCTGGGCTTCGCCCGGGTCGATCTCAGAACGCCGGACGAGGTCGCCGTGCGACCCGCCGCCGACGCTTAAAGGACCGGAAAGACCATGGCGGGAAAGCAGCGCGGATCGGCGACCGACCAGGGCCGGGGCATGGACCCCCGCGCCGGCCGCGCCCCCGTGATCGCCGCGCTGGACATCGGCCAGTCCAAGGTCTCGTGCTTCATCATGAAGCCTGACGGCGTGCGTCACGCCGACCGCACCATCCGTGTCGCCGGCGCCAGCCACGTCCAGTCCAAGGGCGTGAAGGGCGGGGCCATCATCAATATGGATGAGGCGGCCCAGGCCATCGGCCACGCTGTCGAACGCGCCGAGCGCGCGGCCCAGAGCCCGGTCTCCGGCGTCGTCGTCACCACCGCCATCGGCCAGATGGCCAGCCACCGCGTCCAGGCCCGAGTGTCCCTGGGCGTCAATCCGGTCGGGGACGCCGATCTGGCGCGCGCCATCGGCATGGCCCTGGCCCAGATCCGCCTGCCCAACCGTCGTCCGATCCACGTCCTGCCGATCGCCTGGTCGGTGGACGGGGCGCGCGGCGTCCATGATCCGCGATCGATGCGCGGCGGCTCGCTGGGGCTGGACCTGCTGGTCGTCTCCATGGCCGAGAACGTCTTCACGACGCTGAGCCACTGTCTGGAGCTGGCGCACCTGGACCTGCAGGGCGTGGCCGCGGCGCCGGTGGTGTCGTCGCTGGCCGCGCTGGAAGAAGACGAGATGGACCTGGGCGCCGTCTGCATCGACATGGGCGGCGGCTCGACCAGCGCCGCCGTCTGGGGCGGCCGGTCCCTGCTGCATATCGAGAGCCTGAACGTCGGCGGCGACCATGTCACCTCCGACATCGCGCGCGGCCTGTCGACGTCCAAGGCGGGCGCCGAACGGCTGAAGACCCTGCACGGCTCGGCCATGGCCAGCGCCAACGAGGACCGCGAAATGCTGGAGGCCCCGCCACGTGGCGAGGACGCCTCGGCCGGCCCCGTCATCGTCCCGCGCGCCATGCTGAAGACCGTCATCGCCCCACGCGTCGAGGAAACCCTCGAACTGCTGCGCGACCGGCTGAAGAACGCCGGCGTGGGTCTTGAGCCCGGCGCGGGCCTGGTCCTTACCGGCGGCGCCAGCCAGCTGAACGGCGTGCGCGAATTGGCGGTGCGCGTGTTCGACCGCCCCGTTCGCCTCGGCAAACCGCAACGCGCCCCTCACCTGGCCGACGCCGCCTCCGGCCCCGCCTTCTGCGCCACCGCCGGCGTCCTGCTCCGCGCCGCCTACGGTCCGCGCGAAGCGGTATCGGCGAGAAAGCTGATGCAGCGCCAGATCACGGCGGCCGATGCACCGCGGGTGCACCGGGGGAATGTGGTGGGGCGTGTGGCCGGGTGGCTGCGGGATAACCTCTAGGCTAGAGGTCTGATCAAGAATAAAGGCCCGCCTCTCAGCGGGCCTTTTGCGTTCGGGAAGGTCGGGGTCAGAGACCCGAGCCGCCGCAGCCGGTGCGCAGGTAGTCGTCGATATAGCCGAGCTGTTCCGCCATGATCTCGCGGGTCCAGGCGGGGCCGTGGGCATAGTCCTTGATCAGGTGATATTGGATGTCTTGCCCGCTGCCGCGCGCGCGGCCCACGAACAGATCCGAGTGATCCTGGGTCACGGTGCGGTCGCGATCACCGGTGAAGACCATCATCGGGATCTGGACCTGGTTCGCCCGGCTAATCGGGTTGAGGCCATTGACCGTGTCGCGCTGGGCTTCCCGCGTATAGGGGTTCTGGAACATGCTTGACCTGATCTTGGTCAGGTCCGAGACGCCGGCCCCAGCGATGGCGCATTTGTACAGGCCCTCCGGGCGGATGCCCGCCACCATGGCCGCGTAGCCGCCGTAGGAGAAGCCGAACATGGCGATCCGGCCCTGCTGCGCGACGCCCTGCTCGATCAGCCATTTGGCGCCGTCGTCCTTGTCGTCCTGCATCTTCTGGCCCCACTCGTTGTCGCCGGCCATCCAGAGGCGTTTGCCCCAGCCGTCGGAGCCCCGGTACTGAGGTTGCAGGACCGCATAGCCGCGCGAGGTCATCATGGCGCGCCACGACGAATAGTCCCAGGTCATCTCGTCGCGCGCCCACGGGCCGCCGTGGGGCATGATGACGGTCGGATAGGGACCGGCGCCGAAGATTTCCGCCGGCGGCTTGCTGAGGAAGGCCGGAATGTCGAGGCCGTCGCGAGCTTTGTAATAGACGAGTTCCGTCTTGCCGATCGTCGCGGGATCGATCTGCGGGAAGGGTTCGCCCAGCGGCGTCAGTTGGCCGTTTCGGAAGATGGAATAGGAGCCGGGATCGTTCGAAGCGCCTGACCAGACGACGACGGTGCCCCAGTCCTGCGAAGCGGCGGTCACATTCATGTAGCGATCGGTCTGGTAGGCGATGGTGCGGGTCGTCCCCGTCGCCGGATCAGTGACGCGCAGTGGGTGAGATTCCACTTTCAGCGCCTGCTCGAGGCCGGCGATCAGACTTTCATAGCCTGGAGAGATCGGGAATTCGGTTTCGCGCGGACCATTGTAGCTGAAGGACCGAACTTCGCCGAAGTTGGGGCCGTGTATGCGGTTGATGCTCATACCGGTGGCTTCGAACAGCGGATGTTCGAAAATGACCTCGCCGAGCTGTCGCGCGTTGATATTGTACTCAAAGACCGCTGCCTTGTCGCGGCCGCGGTTGGATATGACATAGGCGATGTTCGGGTCGGTGCTGAAGCCAACAACCGCGAAGACCTCGCGATTCTTGACGTGGCTGCGGAAGTGTTCGTCCCAACCGCTGTCGGCGTTCTTGAACTGGGTCGCGATATACAGGCCCTCGGCGTCGCGATCGGCGATGTTCCGGACCCGTAGATCTCCATTCAAATCTGTATCATAGCCGATGACCCGCTCACTGGAGCGTTGGATCCGTTCAGCACGATTGGTGCGGACGTTGAGGCGCAGGACGTCGCCGTTGATCTCGATCAGGATATTGTCCGGGTCGTTGGGCAGGGAATCGAGAACCGAAGGGCTCTGGGTCTTCAGGAATTCCTCCTCGTCCTGCGAGCGGGGGCGGAACGAGGAGATGGGGTCGCGCCAATTTCGACCTTGAAGATCGGTCAGCATGAACTTGCCCAGGAAGGTCTTGATGATGGTGCCCTGGGCGGCGTCGTAGGGCTGCCATAGCGAAACGCCCAGTACGTCGTTTTTCACGAAGCTGACGCCCTGAAGCTTCATCTGCGACGATCCGATCACCGTCGGCGCGCGATCCAGATGTTCAGCGTCCCAGACTAGTATGACCCGATCTTCTCCCCGCGCCTGAAGGGCGGCGATGTGTTTTCCGTCGGGCGAAACCGTGAAGCTGGACATCAGGGGGAAGGCCGCAAACTGCTCGATCGTCGGCGCGGCGGAAGGTGCAGGCGCGGCCGTGGAAGCTTGGGCGATACCGCTCATCGAACCAAGTAGAAAAACAGCGCTGAACGCCGCGACGGATACTCTCTTCATAACCATACTCCCCACACCGGCCGGGCCGGCCAAAATCTCGCCACAATGAACCAAATCGTTCCGGTCACGGCAAGAGCTAGGGCGCTAGGCCTGCGGCGGCGGCTAGAAAGATCATTTCAAGGCAAGATTTCCCCGATTTTGTGCGGCAAGGCTTCGATAGGGGCCTTCACTTAGGCCCGACTCACATTATCGCCGTAACCTTCTCTTAACCCTCGTGGGCGCAATCATTAACGCGCTCATAACCAAAGCGATTCGGCGGGGTATTCGCTTTGGAGCCAGGGGCCAGGGTCGGAAGGTCGGAAAAACAGAATGTCGCTCTCGTTGGTCAAGCCGCAACACACTGAACTGAAGCCCCGTATCGTCGTGTTCGGCGTCGGCGGCGCCGGCGGCAACGCCGTGAACAATATGATCGACGCCGGCCTCGAAGGGGTCGAGTTCGTCGTGGCCAACACCGACGCTCAACACCTCAGCTTCGCCAAGACCGATCGCCGCATCCAGCTGGGCGAGACGATCACCCAGGGCCTGGGCGCCGGCGCCCATCCCGAGGTCGGCATGAACGCCGCCGAGGAATCGGCCGACGAGATCCATCAGCACCTCGAGGGTGCGCACATGGTCTTCATCACCTGCGGCATGGGCGGCGGCACCGGCACCGGCGCGGCTCCGGTCATCGCCAAATGCGCGCGCGACCGCGGCATTCTGACCGTCGGCGTCGTGACCAAGCCCTTCACTTTCGAAGGCCGCCACCGGATGCGCCTGGCCGACGCGGGCGTCGCCGAGTTGCAGCGTTATGTCGACACCCTGATCGTCATTCCGAACCAGAACCTTTTCCGCGTCGCCAACGAACGCACCACTTTCGCCGACGCCTTCGGCATGGCCGACCAAGTGCTGCACTCGGGCGTGCGGTCGATCACCGACCTGATGATCCTGCCGGGTCTGATCAACCTGGACTTCGCCGACGTTCGCGCCGTCATGTCCGAAATGGGCAAGGCGATGATGGGCACGGGCGAGGCCTCGGGTGACGACAGGGCGTTGATGGCCGCCCAGAACGCCATCGCCAACCCGCTGCTGGACGAGACCAGCCTGAAGGGCGCCAAGGCCGTGCTAGTGAACATCACCGGCGGCCTGGACATGACCCTGCTGGAAGTCGACGAGGCCGCCAACGCCATCTCGGCCGAGGTGGACGGCGACGCCAACATCATCTTCGGCGCGGCCTTCGATCCGTCGCTGGACGGCAAGATCCGCGTATCCGTGGTCGCCACGGGCATGGACGAGGGCGTGGTCCAGCGCGCCGAGCCTTCGGCTCCCGCCGCGCCTCTGGCCGACCACGGCGCCCGTCGGGCGGCCGGCGGCCTGTATGGCGCCCAGGCGTCTCGCGCGCCCGAGCCCGCCGCGCGAGAGACCTATCGCGAACCGGTCCGCGCCGAACGGGCCCCGGAACCGCGTCTCGAGCCGCGCCCCGATCACCGTATGGAGCCGCGTGTCGAAGCCGCTCCCGTCGTTCCCAGCTTTCAGGCCCCCGCCGCGCCTGAGCCGCGGCCCGAGCCGGTGATCCGTGTCGCCGAACCCGCGCCGCGCGCCCTGGATCCTATCGTCGATCCCTGGGTCGAGGAATATGAGACCCGCGCGCCCCTGGCTCAGGCCCCGGCGCCGACCAGCCGCGCCCCCGAGCCGCAGGGCGACCTGTACGCCGGCCGTTCGCCTGAGCCGGCCGTCGAGGACTACGACGACCGTGACCACCGCCGCAGCGGCTGGAGCCTGTTCGGTCGCGGCAAACGCGCCCAGCCTCAGCCGGATCCGGTCTACAGCCGCACCCAGCCGCAGATGCGGTCCGCCGCCCAGCCGCAGACCCAGCCCGAACCCGAGGGCGGTCAGGCCGACGACGATCTGGAGATCCCTTCTTTTCTCCGTCGTCTCGCCAACTGACCGACTGAAATCCTGACCGTCGCGCCCCGGAGCCCAGGCTCCGGGGCGTTTTCGTCGGCGGCGTGCCAGAACGAAACAATCCGAAACCCGACTTTCATTTCGTGCTTGCGGCTTGGCCGCTAGATCGGTCGGTAGGCGAAATCCGCACCCCTGGGGCGGAGCGCAGAGTTGAAGCGAGTTTAAGTTTGCCGGTCAGAAACGACCATCACGAACGCACCATCGTCGCCCCGGCCATCATCGCCGGCGTCGGCGTGCACACCGGCCGCCGCGTACGGCTGGCGGTTCGTCCCGCGCCCGCGGGCATGGGAATCGTCTTTGTGCGTACGGACGTGACGGACCGCGACAACCGTATCCCGGTCTCGGGCGAGGCGGTCGTCGACGCCCGTCTGAACACCATGATCGAGAACGCCGCCGGCGTTCGCCTGTCGACCATCGAACATCTGATGGCGGCCTTCTGCGCCCTGGGCGTGTCGAACGCCGTGGTCGAGGTGGACGGGCCGGAACTGCCGATCCTGGACGGTTCGGCGCTGGAGTTCGTCAAACTACTGGACCGCGCCGGCTTCCGGCCCCAGGCCCAGCCGCAGCGCTATATCGAGATCCTTGAGACGGTTCATGTGACCGAGGGCGACAAGCACGCGGCCCTGCTGCCGTGCGACCGTTACGAGATGCGGTTCGAGATCGATTTCCCGTCGGCCGTGATCGGCAACCAGGTCATCGACTTCGTCGTCGACGAACAGACCTTCCGCGACGAGATCATGGCCTGCCGCACCTTCGGCTTCGCCCATGAGGTCGAGGCGCTACGTCAGGCGGGTCTGGCCCGCGGCGGTTCGCTGGAGAACGCCGTGGTCATCGACGGCGACGAGATCCTGAACCCCGGCGGCCTGCGCATGGAGCGCGAGTTCGTGCGTCACAAGGCGCTGGACGCCATCGGCGACCTTTACGTCCTGGGCGCCCCCCTGCTGGGCCGGTACGAAGGCTACAAGGCCGGTCACGCGGTCAACAACAAGCTGGTCCGCGCCCTTCTGGCGGCGCCCCATGCATGGCGCGAAGTGACGCGCGTCCCGGAACTGGCGCAGGCGGGGTAGGCGTCGGGCGGGGCAGGCCCTTTAAATGGCTGAAGGGCTCGCGCGGCTATTTCAACATCGTCATCCTAGGCCTTGCGCCTAGGATCCATACTCCCGGTGTCGGCAGCGTGCGCACCATCTTCGAACGAGTCTATGGATCCTAGGCACAAGGCCTAGGATGACGGATTAGGAGAAGGGTGAGGCTGCGGGTCAGGCCCCGATCACCGAAATCAACCGCCCGAAATCCGGCTCGCCGCGCTGGAACGCCCGGCGGTTCGAGTAGAAGCGGTCCTCGTCGGCGCAGGTGTCGTGGCCGGTCCAGACGGCCTGGCCGACGCCGGCCTGTTGCAGCCGCCACAGGACGAATCCGGGCAGGTCGAACTGGCGTTTGTCGTCGGTCCCGCCGGGGTGGAAGAAGCGCCGGCTGCCCGGATCGTGATGGGCGAACCGCTCCTCGAAATCGACGCCGACCTCATAGCTGGCCTGGGCGATACAGGGTCCGACGACCGCCCGGATGCGGCGGAGATCGGCGCCCAGGGCCTGCATGGCCGCGACGGCGGAATGGACCACGCCACCCAGGGCGCCCTTCCAGCCGGCGTGGACGGCGGCGACGATCCGGGTCTCGGGATCGGCCATCAGCACAGGCGCGCAGTCGGCGGTCAGGACAGAGCACAACAGGCCGGGCTCGGCGGAGACGACGGCGTCGCCTTCCGGCCGGTCGCCGTTCCACGGCGCCTCGGCGACGCGGGCGACGGCGGAATGGATCTGGTAGCAGCCGTTCAGATGACCGGCCTCGGCGCCGAAATGGGCGGCGACCCGGCGGCGGTTCTCGGCCACGGCCACGGGATCGTCCTTCGATCCCACCCCGGCGTTCAGGCCTTCATAAATTCCGGTCGAAACGCCGCCCGCGCGGGTGAAGAAGCCGTGGTCGATCCCGGCGGCGGTCAGCAGCGGATGGGTGAGGGGTGCGAGGTCGGTCACAGGTCCCAGCCCGGCACGATCAGCGAACGGGGCGAGAAGATCGCGGCGGCCTTGAACAGGTGTCCCATCTGGTCCTCGGCGGTCAGGCGGTTCAGTTGGCGGTCGATGACCGGAGCGGCGTCAGGTCGCCCCGACTTCAACCTTTCGGCGCGAGCTTCGATCCCGAGCCGGCGCAGGAACTCGCCCTGGGGCAGGCAGCCGGTGACGTCGGCGCCGGCGCGGACGGCGGCCTCGAGAACACGGGGGAAGTCGGCCCACTGGGTCAGGTCGGCCTCGCCGGGCGCCGCCAGGGGATCGACCTTCTGATGGCGGCGCAGGGCCTGGAGGGTGTCGCCCGCCTCGGGCCGGGCGCGGCCGTAGTCGACCAGCAGGGCGGCGCCCGAGGCGGCCTTGATCATCAGGGCCAGGTCGCGACCGAAGATCGCCTGCTGTTCGGAGATTTCGAAGATGGCTCCCGGCGTCATTTCGAACGGGGGCTTTTCGAAACCGCCGGAGACGGCGGTCAGGCCGAAGATCAGGTCATTGTCGTCGGTGACGCCGATCCGCCGCTCGGCCCAGCCGTCCTCGGTGCGGACGAACTGACGCGCGGGCAGACAGTCCAGCACCTCGTTGGCGATCAGGATGACGGGAGCGTCGGTCTCGATCCGCGTCAGATCCCGGACCCAGCGCGGCGACAGATCGGCGCCGGCCAGGGCCCTGACCTGAAGGTGGCGCAAAGGGGCGCTAGGTTCGATCAGGATCAGGTCGCAGGCTTCCAGGAAGCCGGGCGCCAGCCGCGCCGCACGCAGGGCGTCGCTCATCAACGTGCCGTCGCCGGGGCCGACCTCGACCAGTCGGAACCGCTCGGGCGCGCCCAGCCGGTTCCAGGTCTCGACCGCCCACAGGCCGATCAGCTCGCCGAACATCTGGCTGACCAGGGGCGCGGTGATGAAGTCGCCGCCTTCCCCTAAAGCTGGCCGTGACGCGTAGTAGCCGCCCTTGGGGTCATGCAGGCAGCGGGTGACATAGTCGGCGACCGTCATCGGTCCCGTCAGGGCGATCTCGCGCGCCAGACGGGTCTTCAGGGTTTCGCCCGCGCTCATGCCGCAACGGGCGGCCGGTTCCAGGCACGCCAGATCAGCCAGGCGCCGACCAGGATCATCGGGATCGACAGCATCATCCCCATGGTCAGGCCCAGCGGGAAGTCGGGCATGCCGAAGTCGGGCTCACGCACATTCTCCAGCAGGGCGCGGCAGACGCCGTAGCCGACCAGGAACAGGCCGGTGATATAGCCCGGCTTCTTCAGCAGATCGAACTTCCAGATGCCTAGCGACAGGATGGACAGGAGCACGATCCCTTCCAGCCCGGCCTCGTATAGCTGGCTGGGGTGGCGCGGCGCGTCGCCGGCGGGGCAGAAGCCGTACATCTGCTGGATGCGGGCGTTGCAGAAGCGTATGGCCCAGGGAACCGTCGTCTCGCGGCCCCACAGCTCGCCGTTGATGAAGTTCGCCAGTCGCCCGAACATCAGGCCGATGGGCACAACCGGCGCGACGACGTCGCCCAGGCGCAGCATGTCGATCTTCTGACTGCGGGAATAGAGGACGATGGCCAGGCAGACGCCCAGGAAGCCGCCGTGGAAGCTCATGCCGCCGGTCCAGAGCTGGAACAGTTCGAACCGCTCGGCCAGGGTCTGACCGGTGAACAGCTGAGCGTACATGATCGGCTTGTAGAAGAGGGCGTAGCCCAGACGGCCGCCCAGGATGATGCCCAGCACGATCCAAAGCACCAGGTCGTCCAGCTGGGTCGTGTTGATGGGCGGCTTGCCCGGCGCCCACAGGCGTTCGGTCTTCACCAGACGGGCGGCGTACCACCAGCCCAGGACGATGCCGGCGACATAGGCCAAGGCGTACCAGCGGATCGGAAGCGGTCCG
>Ga0209643_1001069_pt1 | contig 30072 bp, 28 predicted proteins | sample AutmiccBRH37_all_FD_187383 | JGI IMG/M metagenome (GOLD analysis project Ga0209643, IMG submission 187383) | Deep subsurface microbial communities from Mt. Terri, Switzerland - Autotrophic microbial communities BRH/37_all (SPAdes) (version 2) | ecosystem: Environmental > Aquatic > Deep...
GGAGAGCGCCAAGCGCATGGACACGCCGGAGTTCAAGTTTTTCTGCATCACCCTGGCGATTCAACGCGAAACCGGTGGTAACTTGGCCGAGACATTGTCCAACCTTGCCGACGTGCTGCGCAAGCGAGGCCAGATGAAGCTCAAGATCAAGGCGATGTCCTCGGAATCCAAGGCTTCGGCCTATATCGTGGGGTCGCTGCCGTTCATCGTGTTCGGCCTGGTCTATACCGTCAACCCGACCTATCTGGCCGGATTTTTCTACGAGGAACGGCTGATCATCGCCGGGCTGGGCGGACTGTGCTGGATGAGCATCGGCGTATTCATCATGGCCAAGATGGTCAATTTCGAGATTTAGTATGAAGGTACGAGGCAAATGACAACCGGCGGCGGACCAACATTGATGGGCGTAGACGTCCTCTGGGTGGCAACCATTTTGGCGGCAGTCGCGGCTATGGCCGTGTTTTTCGCCATCTATGCTGCAGTGACGGTGCGCGATCCGATGGCAAAGAGGGTCAAGGCGCTGACCGAACGCCGGGAGCAGTTGAAGGCCGGGATCATGGCCTCGACCACCAAGAAGCGGGCCAAGCTGGTCCAGCAGAACGATACCACCGACCGGATGCGCAACGTCCTGTCTTCAATGCAGGTGCTGCAGGACACTCAGGTCAAGGAAGCGCAGCAGAAGCTCGCGCAGGCCGGCATCCGCTCCAAGGATCTCGCCTTCCTCATCATTTTCAGCCGACTGGTCCTGCCGATCATTCTGGGTGGCGGGGCAGCACTGGCCATATATGGCTTCAATTATCTGGGCGACTGGTCCGATCTCAAGCGTTTTGGCGTCTTTGCCGGATCAGCCATTCTGGGATATAAAGGGGCCGATATCTACGTCAATAATCTGATTTCCAAACGGACCGATCTGATCCGCAAGGGCCTGCCGGACGCGATCGATCTGCTGGTTATCTGCGCGGAAGCCGGCCTGACCGTCGACACCGCCTTTGCCCGCGTCTCGAAAGAACTCGGCAGCGCCTATCCGGAACTGGCCGACGAATTTTCGCTGACTTCGATCGAACTGGGCTTTCTGACCGAGCGGCGGCAGGCCTTCGAAAACCTCTCCTATCGGGTGGCGCTGGACCATATCAAGGGCGTGGTGACGACGATGATCCAGACCGAGAAATATGGTACGCCGCTGGCTTCTTCCCTGCGCGTTCTGTCGGCGGAATTCCGGAACGACCGGATGATGCGCGCCGAAGAAAAGGCCGCACGCCTGCCGGCGATCATGACCGTGCCCCTGATCCTGTTCATCCTGCCGACCCTGTTCATCGTCATTCTCGGCCCTGCGGCCTGCTCGATCTCCGATGCGATGCTGTAGCGGAAAGACCGTCTGAAAAATCAGGAGAGCGGCACGGGACTGCCGCTCTTTTTCACGCTCCGGCGATAGTGTCGGCAGATTCCTTTATCTTTGCCAGCATCGCGGAAAGCTCGGCTTTTTCCTCCTCGCTGAGCACCGCCATGATTTTCTTGTCCATCGCCTGGGCGGCTGGCAAAATCTGGCTATAGAGATCGCTCCCGGTGCTGCTCAACAGCAGATGGTGGGACCGGCCATCGGCGCTATTCGGACTGCGCTCGAGCAGGGCGCGATCGACGAGCGTTTTTACCGCACGGTTGACGGTCACCTTGTCCATCAGGGTCGCTTCCACCAGATGCCGCTGCGTCAATGCCCCGCGCGTTCCCAGCACCGCCATCACCCGCCATTCCGGTATCTTGAGGCCGAAGCGACTCTTGTACTCGCTTGCGATGAGGTCACTGACCGCGTTGGACGCGGTCGACAGCTGATAGGGCAGAAATTCATCAAGAAGAAAGGTCATGGGCAACATTTATTCAAATTTGGTGCGAAGTCCAATCCAAAATGTCCGGGGGAAGGCCCGCTCTATTATTCCGTTGCTACTGATCGCAGCCTCTACCCGGGCGTCGAACAGATTCTCAACCCGCGTTTCGACCAGCAGGCGATCATTCAGGGCCAGCGACATGCGTCCGTCGATCGTGATCGCATCGGCAAGGCTGAGCTGATTGACATCATCCTCGAACTGCTGACCGATATAGCGCGCCGACAGGCTCGCTCCGGTCCCGTTCTCCCCTGCCCATCCCAATGTTCCCGAAGCATTGTGCCGCGGAACCTGAGCCGGCCGCAAGCCGTCGATCGGTGCGGCATCCCCCGCGCCATCGACCTTTGCATCGACATAGGAATAGCCGGCCCGGAAGGTCAGGCCTTCGGCCAGTTCGGCGAGGTCGAACAATGCGTCGATTTCAATGCCCTGGGACCGGATGGATTGCAGATTCTGGCGCTGGCTGTACGAAGCACCTGGCGCGACAAAGCCGACTCCCGGGAAGACCCCGGGCCCGGTGGCCAAAGTCACATTCGCGATGGCATTGTCGAGCTGGTTGTAGAAGACCGTGATACCCATCTTCAACAGGCCATTGTCCCAGTCCAGCCCCAGTTCGGCACCCTTGACCCGCTCCGGCTCCAGCAGCTCGTTGGCCGCCGTTGCATCGTCGCCGACGCGGAATGGCCGGAACAGTTCGTTGAGCGTCGGCAGGCGCCAGCCGAGATAGGCGGCACCGCGAAAGCCGAGCGCATCGGTCAGATCATGGGCAAAGCCGCCGCGCCCGGTAAACTCGCTGCCGCTGCGGTTGGCGAATTTCTCGTCGGTTCGGACCGCACCGGGAAACGGATTGATAAGCTCGATCTCGCGGCGGAAACCGTCATCGATCGACCAGAAGTCGACCCGTCCACCGCCGGTCAGGACCAGCGATTCGCTCGCCTGCACGCTGGCCTCGACAAAGCCGCCATAGGTCGCGGTGCTGCCACCTGCCCTGCGGCTGCGGCGCGGCGTATCATTGTCGGCAAAAAAGAAATTCTCCTTGGTTTCTCCCTCGGTCCGCCGCCAGTCGCCGCCGATGCGCAGCTCGATATCGTCGCCCACCGGCGGCCGCACCTCGAACCGTGCACCAAGACCCGTGGAAGGCACATTATATTGCTCGAATACCCGGCTGACCGAATTACGGTCATCCGCGACCCCGCCAAAGCTGACATCGAAATTGCGGATCTGGACATAGCCAAGAGCGGACCATTGCCAGTCGGAGCTGCGGTCAACCAGCCGGATACTGGCATCCGCACCATCATTGTGATTTTCGCTAAAGGCAAATCCGCGCTCGCGGTCGTCGGTAAAGGCGCGGACATTGGCCTGCAATTCGGTGCTGCCCGAAAGCGGCGCGACAAAGCGAACGGCGAGACCAGCCTGTTCATATTCCGCAGGTCGATCAACCGACCCGCGCTGCCCCTCGATGATCGGGATGAAGCCGTCGCCGCGCGCATAATTGCCGGAAATGGTCAGCTGCCCCTGGCCCAGTTCGCGACCGACCAGCAGATCGGCATCGACGCTGTTGCGGCTGCCATAGGCCGCACCCAGTTCGACCAGGTCGCCGACATTCTCGCTGAACAATTCAATGGTGCCGGCAATCGCGCCCTGCCCGTCCGCGCCGGAGCCGCCGCCGCGTGTTATTCTTGCGCTATTCAGGGCAAGCGCATCATAGCCGGGCCAGGCCACCCAGCCACCGAACGGATCCGCCTGCGGCACACCGTCCAGGATCAGCAAGGCGCGGGACGAAGCATTGCCGCCCAGCCCGCGCAGCGTCACGCCCTGGCTGGTCGGATTGGCGGACCGTGCGTCCGATCGCCTGAATTGCTGCAACCCGGGCACGTCGCGCAGGACATTCTCGACTGGTTGTGAGGAATCGATCGCAATGTCGGTTGCGTTGTAAGCCTTGTCGCCCAGCGAGCCCGGCAGTCCGGTGACGATAATCTCCGATGCGCGCCGATCGGAAATGAGGTCATCATTTTCGCCCCTGTCGGTCTGATCCTGTCCCCAGGCGGGAACATTCATTGCCAGCAGAGGCAGCGCAAGAATCCATTTCTTCGTCATTCCGGCTTCACCGCTTCCGGAGCCGCCCTTTGGAAAGCCTCCATTTCATTGCACGCCGCATCAATCCGCGCGAGCCGGGGAAAGGACTCCAGATCGGTCGCGAAACGCCGCGCATTGGCCATTTGCGGGACCAGGCAGACGTCGGCCAGATTGGGTTGCTCTCCGCCGAAAAGTCCCTTTGCGGGCGCCATCGATTCCAGCGCCGTGAAGCCTTCGCTTATCCAGTGGCGATACCAGCGATCGATGGCATCCTGCTCCTGTCCCAATTCATCCTTGAGATATTTCAGGACCCGGAGATTGTTCACCGGATGGATATCCGCCGCGATGACCATGGCCTGGGCCAGCGTCGTCGCTCGCTCCAGCGGATCGCGCGACACCATCGGCGGGTCGGCATATTTTGCATCGAGATAGTCGATGATCGCCAGCGACTGGATCAGGTCATGGCCGTCGATCGACAGCATCGGGACAAAGCCCTGCGGGTTGCGGGCGACATAGTCCGCAGCCTTGTGGTCGCCGTCGAGCAGGCTGGTACTGACCGCTCTATAGGCAACGCCCTTGAGATTCAGCGCGATGCGCACCCGGTAGCTCGCCGAGCTGCGCCAATAGTCGTAGAGGATGATATCTGTCATGCGCTGGCTTTGACGATTGGACCGCGGAAAAGCAAGTGCTGCCGTGCTCTCTTGATCTAGGCTACCGAACCGCCATCAATGGAAATATCCCCCTGGGGTTCAACCGATGGCGTGCGCCCGGTGCGCTTCGCCAATTCTTCCAGCAGCGCCGGTGTCAACCTGTTCGCCACCGCGGGATGCGCGACCAGCTGCAAGGTGCCGGTGCCGCGATCCCGCTCCGCCTGCCGCAGCAGCTTCAGCGCCGCGTTGGTCGCGCGACTGGCCTGCAGGATCTCCAGCACCGACGGCCCGCTCTTGCGGCTGACAATTTGCAGGAAGCCAAAGCCGTTGATCGCCGTGCGCTCGCAATTGGCGGTCATATGGTCGTCAAAGATCGCGGTGACGGCGGACCGCTCCGCCTTGGCCTGCAGCGTCGGAAAATCGACGCCGATATTGCCGCGAACATCGAACCGCACGAGCGCCCGAGCAACCTCCCGCCCGGCCCGCTTCGCCAGCTCGAACGGTGCCAGCGGCCCGTCGACATCGAACAGGGTCATCGCCGGGGTCAGCGAGACCAGCAGGTTCCCGCCCTCGAAATCGATCCGCCCGGTTTCTGCCTGTTCCATGGCCTCGTGCCAGCCGTGCCGGGCAAGAACGTCCTCCTCGTGGGCATGGGTCTGCCTGACGGGAAGGTCGGACGCCGCGAGTTCGGCCAGCAGGTCGGGGCCGTCGCGCAACGCGCTGTCCGCTTCCGCCGGCCGCGCCTTGGCGCGCTTGGCCTGCCCGCCACGTTCGCTGATGGCCGCCCGAACGATCTCGACCCGGACCATCGACCCTTCGGTGGCTCCCGCGGGCAGCGGCTGCAGCAGCGCTTCCTGCCCATCCGGCAGCGTGACGATCCCGGACTTTCCGGCAACCCATTGCCGGGTAAATTTTGCGTCGACGACGGCACCGGGTCTGGCGCGGCCATCGGCCCGCTCGACCCGGACTTGCGCAAGCTCGCCATTTTCCAGACGCAGTGCGCGATTCTCGGCGATCCCGGCTTCGTAAAGCCAGCCGTGCGCGAACTCAGCCAAGGGGATAGCCCGCGCTGATCAGCAGATTGCGGGTTTCATAAAGCGGCAGGCCCATGACCCCGCTGTAGCTGCCCGACATCCAGGTAACAAAGGCTTCCGCCTGCCCCTGGATCGCATAGCCGCCAGCCTTGCCCTGGCCTTCGCCGGTGGCAATATAGGCGTCGATCTCGCGTGGTTCGAAGCGTTTGAACTTGACGATGCTGTCCGACAATTTGCTGCGCATGGTGCCATTGGCTGCGATCACGCAGACCGCGGACATCACGTGATGGCGTCTTCCGCTGATCAGCTGCAGGAAGGCGCGCTGCTGCGCCGCATCGGTCGCCTGCCCCAGTATCCGGCGGCCCACCGCGACGGTGGTGTCACCGGCGAGCAGCATTTCGCCATCGGCGCGCTCGACCGCCACCGCCTTTTCCTGCGCCATGCGCAGCACATAGTCGCGCGGCAATTCAGCCTTTCGCGGCGTTTCGTCAATATCGGGAGAGATGATCCGGTCCGGCGTGACGCCGAGACGGCCGAGCAGTTCCAGGCGACGCGGGCTGGACGAGGCGAGGACCAGTTTCATATATTAGCTTCCGTCCTGCTGAGCCGAAGACCAGCGCAGCCAACTCGATTCAGCATCCAGAGCATCAAATCGCAAGCACAGTTTTCTGACAACCCGGGATCCCGGATCAAGTCCGGGATGACGAGCCATGTCTCGTCACTTGAAACGATAGGTGATGCGACCCTTGGTTAGGTCATAAGGGGTGAGCTCGACCAGCACTTCATCGCCAACCAGAACGCGGATACGGTTCTTGCGCATCTTGCCGGCGGTATGTCCCAAAATCTCGTGGCCGTTTTCCAGCTCGACCCGGAACATGGCGTTGGGGAGCAGTTCGCGAACCATCCCCTTCATTTCCAGTAATTCTTCTTTTGCCATATGGCGGTACATTTTCCCTGCTATCGCGGCAAATCCGCGTGATGCCGTGCGCCATAACGGCAAATGCGTAAAAAGGGAAGGATTAGCTGCATCCGCCAGAATGATAATGTCGATCGCTGGCGCTGCTATCGCCCTGCGACAATTTAATACAAAGAAATTATACCATTAGCGCGTCCCGCATGGCACTTCGGACATCTTCTCTCCCCCCCTTTTCGAGCTAATGAACCCCTATGAAAACTCCCCCAGGATTCCTCGGTACTTCCGCTCCCCTTGTTCTGGCGGCCATGCTCCTTGCGGCTCCGGCCAGCGCGCAGGTAGCCGAAGCCGGCCCGGATTATGCCGACGACGAGATCGTCGTCATCGCGGAGCGGCCGCGCGGTGCCATCGTTACCGAGATCCCGCCGGTGGTCGAACTGAGCGAGGCGGATATCGCCAGCTTCGGTGCATCTTCGGTGCAGGACCTGCTCAAGGCGATTTCGTCGCAGACCAGCTCTAGCCGGGGCCGCGGCAGCGGCCGCCCGGTGGTGCTGATCAACGGCCAGCGCACCTCCGGTTTCCGCGAAATCCGCGACCTGCCGCCCGAGGCCATCCGCACCGTTCAGGTATTCCCGGAGGAGCTGGCGCTGCAATATGGCTATCGTCCCGATCAGCGGGTGATCAATTTCATCCTCAAGGACAATTATACCGGTCTCAGCGCTTCGGCGGAATATGGCGTGCCAACGCGGGGCGCACAGGGACGGTCCGAGCTGGAAACGACCCTGACCCGGATCGGCAAGAACAGCCGGGTCAATATCAATCTGGAATGGCAGAACAATAGCGCGATCACCGAAAGCGAGCGGAATATCATCCAGAATGCCGCCGGCACGCTGGTCAATCTGGGAGATTTCCGTACCCTGGTGGCGCCATCCGACAATGTCGAACTCAACGCCAATTACAGCCGGCAGTTCGGGAATGGCATGGCGCTGTCGCTGAACGGCGGCTATGTCTATGACAAGTCGCGCGGCCTGCAGGGCCTGCCGAGCGGGACGCTGCAGGTCGCAGGCGAGCCGCTGTTCCGCTATTTCACCGAATATGGCCCGCTGAACCGGGTACAGGAAAGCAACACCGCGCAGGCAGGTCTCACGCTGAACGGCAATCTCGGCGAATGGCGCTGGTCGCTGACCAGCGACTATAGCCGCCAGCAGATCAACAGCGACACCGACCGGTCCGGCGATATCGGCGCGCTGCAGGCGGCCATTGATGCCGGCGCGGTTGATCCGTTCGCCGACAGTTTCGGCAATGTGCTCGGGCCACCGGTCACGGACAGCGCCCGGGTGGTGGATCAGACGATCAACAATCTCGCCACCATTTCCGGCAGCCTGCTCAACCTGCCCTCCGGCACGGTCACCACCACCATCAGGGCGGGCTATAACAGGCAGGATCTGGACGGCCGCGAAACGCGGCGCGGGAACATCACCACCACCCGTCTCGACCGCGACAAGCTGAGCACGGGCATCAATATCGATATCCCGCTGGCCGACGAGAATATCGACGTCACCGAGGCGATCGGCAAATTGTCGATAAACGGCAATCTCGGCTATGCCGACCTGTCCGATTTCGGCGGCCTGGTCGAATATGGCTTTGGCCTGAACTGGGAACCGTTCGACGGTCTGGTCTTCACCGCCTCGGCGATCGGCGAGGAAGCGGCCCCCGGCATCACCCAGCTCGGTAATCCGGTCATCATCACCCCGGATGTCACCACCTTCGACTTCATCAATGGCCAGACCGTGCTGGCGGCGATCACGACCGGCGGCAATCCGGCGCTGCTGGCGGAAAAGCGGCGCGACATCAAGCTGGCGGTCAATTACCGGCCTGAATGGCTCGACGGATTCAGCTTTCTCGGCGAATATTTCCGCAACAACAGCGACAATGTCGCGTCCAGCTTCCCGCTGCTGACGCCGGAAATCGAGGCGGCCTTTCCGGGCCGGGTCACCCGGGATCCTGCTGGCCAGCTGATCGCGATCGACCGGCGGCCCGTCAACTATGCCAATGTCAGCAGCGAACGCATCCGCTACGGCATCGATTTCTCCAAGCGTTTTGGCGAACGCCGCGGTGGCGGGCCGGGCAGACCCGACCGCGCATCGCGACCAGCGGAGGGTGCTGCGCCGAGTGGCGCCGCACAGGATGGCCAGTCGGCAGAGGGTGCGCCTTCCGAATCTGGCCAGCGTGCACGCCCAGCCGGTCCGCGCGGCGGCCCCGGTATGGGCGGTCGTCCCAGCGGCGGCCGCTGGCAGCTTTCCGCCTATCATACGATCCGGCTTGAAGACCGGATTCTGATCCGGCCCGGCGTCGACGAACTCGACCTGCTGAACGGATCGGCGGTCGGTTCCTCCGGCGGCAGCCCGCGCCACGAATTCGAGGTAAACGGCGGCTGGTTCAACAATGGCATCGGCTTCCGCCTCGACGGAAAGCACCAGATCGCAACCCGGGTGAACGGCGGACTGACCGGCTCCGACCTGCGCTTCTCTGACCTGACCACCTTCAACCTGCGGCTGTTCGTCAATCTCGACGATCGCGGCAGCCTGACCGAAAAAGTTCCGTTCCTGAAGGGCAGCCGCATTGCGCTGAGGGTCGACAATATCTTCGACGATATCCAGACCGTTCGCGACGGCAACGGCCTGGTCCCGCTCAGCTACCAGCCGGGCTTCGTCGATCCGGTCGGCCGCTATGTGGAGATTGATTTCCGCAAGCGGTTTTAGGGGCCACTTTCGACGCGACGCGCGAGCGAAGCTCAACGGCGCTCATCGCCGCCGACACGAAACATATCCTCCCCGCTTGCGGGGAGGTAGCAGCCCGCAGGGCTGACGGAGGGGGAGCGAGGCCAGAGCACGGTTCGACAGGCTCACCATGATCAAAACATGATCACAGTTTCAGCGTCGCCCGCGTCGTGCTTTTCGACATGAAATAGGCCAGCACCGCCGCAATGATGGTAACGATCGCGGTAAACACCAGCGGCGCGAAGCGCAGATCCGGCGCAACGGCCTGCAACAGCATCCCTATCAGCACGGCGGGAACCAGAGTCAGCACCAGATGCTTGAGCGCCAGCAGGAATGGCGCAAATCCGGCGCGGGTGTCGGCGGGCAGCCCGGGCATGATCTTACCCGATTTGCGCTGCGAGACCGTGATCGGATAGACGATCAGCGTCAGCAGCAGGCTCATCAGCACCGCAATGCCGACCATGGTCCCGCCGAGGCTGGGGTCCGTGTTGCCCAGCGGCAGCGTGCCGGGCACATAGGCCAGATCGCGCGTCAGCCAGTAATTGATACCGCCCGCCAGCACGATATTGACCAAGGCATCGCCCCGCGCCTGTTTCTCGACAAAGACGTCCATGCTGATCGGTGTTGCGGCGATAGTGGTAGCCATATTCTCTCTCCCTGTTTTTTTAGGGAGAGTGACGGTGGTGGGTGGAAAGTCAAGCGGGATTGCTTTGGGATGATGGAGAAAAATATACATCCATTAAAATGACGGTGGAACAGAGTTTGACCGCTTGCGCATTGTTGCAACTGTCACGGTAATTGCTGGTTCAACAACAAAGACTGCTTGAACCCGTCGGCAACATTCCGTCTGCCGAAACGGGGAAAAACTGTTACGCCATGCTGGACGAAACCTTTATCGCAGCGTAACTTGATCCAGATAGCGCCCCGCAATCCCGGGGCACCTAAACGCGGAGCCGATTCAGGACCTGGCGAAGGGCACCGAGACGGAATTGGTTGCGTAACGGCGAGGGTAAAGCAGTGGCACGAAATTTCTTGAACAGCATTCGCCACCTGGAAGATCGGCTCGATAGCGAGCTGGAGAGAGGCGCGAGTCCATTGGGTCGGATAATTGGCCGGATCGCTCTGGTGATTTCCGGCGCTGTTCTGGGGTTAGTGCTGATCGTCGTGGGAATCTCCCGGAGCGACCAGGCGACCATTCCTTTCGAAGCCGGGACCGTGACCGCAGCAAGCTTTGCGCCACCTGACGAGAGCGAAATTCCGGAGGGACCGCTGGGCGATGCCATCATCCGTGGCAAGGCAATATTCGACAATCCCGGGGTGAATGCTGCCGCCTATGTCGGAAACGCCATGGCATGCAAAAATTGCCATTTGGATTCCGGGCGGCGCGCCGGCAGTTCGCCGATGTGGGCAGCCTGGGGCAATTATCCGCAATACCGCAACAAAAACAAGTCGATCAACACGATGGAAGACCGGATCATGGGATGCTTCCGCTATTCCATGAACGCACCCGCCAGTGCCTCCGGCGCGCCGCCGCCAGCCGGGTCCGATATCTACCGGGATCTGCAAACTTATTTCCACTGGCTCGCCACGGGCGCGCCTACCGGAAAGGACGTTGTCGGCTCCGGCTATCCTGCACTGGAATTGACATCCGCTGGTTACGATCCCCAGCGGGGTGCGCCATTATATGACCAATATTGCAGCGGATGCCATGGACCCGAGGGCAAGGGAGCAATCCAGCCTGACGGCACGGTTGTCTATCCGCCCTTGTGGGGAAATGAGAGCTACAACTGGGGGGCAGGAATGGCCCGCGTCGACCTCGCTGCCGCCTTCATCAAGGCAAACATGCCCTTCGACAACCCCGGAACCCTGACCAGCCAGGAAGCCTGGGACATTGCGGCCTTCATGGACAGTCAGGAGCGACCGCGGGACCCGCGACAGACCGGCAGTATCGAAGACAACGCCAAACGCAACTTCGCCGGGCAGAAAACCTTCTACGGCAAGACGGTTGACGGTGTTCAACTGGGCTCAGGCGGCAGCGACGCGCGATAGGCAGCTATCATGATTTACAGGGCCATGGTGACAGGGCATTGCGACCACAAACCACTGGCCAGCTGATCAGGGAACGCGCTCACCGTTGGATCACTGCCATTCCAACCCCTCCTCGGAAGAAGAGGGGCTGCAGCGCGGCTCTGTGTCCTTACTGGCCGCCGATCTTCCTGAGCACCCGCCAGGCCAGCGCCTTCGCCCTGTTCCGCGCCGGAAAGCGACCCGGTGCCCTCGGCGTCACGCCGCGCCGCCGCAGCCAGCCGTTGAACGCCCGCGCATCCGCTTCGGCAAAGCTCCAGTCCGAGCGCCAGGTGATCGACAGCGAGATGCTCGGCTCTACCCCGTTCTGGACAAAATGCGGCGCCATCACCGGCACGAAGATCGCCTTGCCCGGGGTCAGGTGGTGGCACGTCCCCTCGGTCGCGAAATCCTCCTGCCAGACCAGATTGCGATGGCCACCGAGATGATAGCCCTCGTGAATCTCGTCGGCGGCAAAGCGCGGGGCGCCGGCGGGGAAAGTGGTCATATATTTCTCGCCGCGCAACTGCAGCAAAATATTATGTTCCGGATCGAAATGATAGGGTGTCACCGCGCCCGGCGAGGACACGAAGATGAAGCCCTGCGGCTTCAGCATCTGGCCGGTCTTCGCCTCCAGGATCGGCCGGATCTCGGCGAGCAGCGCCAGCAGCAGCGCCTCATATTCCGGCAGCTGCTCGATATTCTTGAGCACCGCCCAGCTCGCCGACTGGTCGATCATCCGGATCGTGTCGCCGATCGTCATGCCATTGTCGGGCACGTCCTCCGGCCTTATCCCGACCGGCAGGTCGCCCGGATTATATTCCACGCTCTTTTCGGGCAGCGCCGTGCCCAGTTCGGCCAGCGCCTCGAGCGTCAGCAGCTCGTGCGAAAGCAGGCCGTGATCCAGTAACCGCGCCTGTTCGGGATAGCAGGTATCAAATTGCTGCCGGGCTTCCTCGCCGAATATCTGTGGCCGGAACGCGGCCTTGCCGGAAATGCGGTTCATCCCTGCCCCTCCGTAGGATCGAAAATTGTGCGCCCCCTGATCTTGCCCATCAGATCCTCGCCCAGTCGCAGTCCGCGGAAGACAGCGCGGCGGGAAACGCCCTGCAGCTCGATCGAGAAGCGCCCGATATGCCGGCGACCCGCCCACAGGCTGTCGATCATCGAATGATTTTCCGCCGCGCAGCTGTCCATCCAGGCGATCGCCGGATTATCGAGCAGCCTGAGATTTTCCAGTTGCAGCAGGACACCGGGAGAGAAACGGGCAAAGGCCTCGTCAAACGCGGTCTTGAACGAAAAGCTACCTTGGCCGCTGTGGAAATTGACCAGCATCACCAGCGGCGCGCCCGCGAGCCGGATATCCAGCCGCTCCAGCTGCCCGGACTGCGCCGCGCCGACCAGCGCCGCGCGGAAAAATTCCCGCGTCTGCCCGGCAGAATCCAGCGCCGAGCCGCCAAAGCCTTTCCAGCCGCGCCGTTCCAGCTCCAGAAATTCATCGATCCACCGGTCGAGACTGGCGTCATCGGTCTGGTGGTTGAACTGAATATCGCCCAGTTCGTCCAGCCGCTTGGCCTGTCGCCGCAATTCCTTGCGCTTTTTCCCGCGGACGGTGGCCTGCAGATAGGCCTCCGGGCCCAGGCTGCTTTGCAGCAGGGCCCGCGCCTCGCTGTGCACCAGATCGCAGCGCCGTTTCTGCCTGCCGCAGACCGCCCGCATCGCCTGATCCAGCGGCCCGCCAATGGTCATGCCATTGATGTGCAGGAAACCGGGCCAGTCGCTTTCGTCGAGCGCGACCAGCAGCTGTTCCCAGAAGTCCTGCTCGTGGCCCCTGCGCACCAGCGGTGTGCCGAGAAAGCAATTGTGATGCATCCAGTTCTGCACATGCGCGACCGGCCAGCGTCCGAAATGGCTGGCGGGTCCGAGCGGGAGCAGGCCGAGCAAAGGGGAATGAAAGGCTTCCCCGGCCCAGAGCAGGAACAGCCGCAGCCCGGCATCGGGCGCAAATTGCGCCAGCCCCGGTCGCAGGAACCAATGTTCATAAAAGACATTGGGCTCGCTCGCCTCGCGCGCCAGACCACTCCAGGCGGCGGTCAGATGGGCATCTATGGCTGAAACAGGATGAAAGCCCGCGTGAAATGCGGGCGCGGACAGGCCTTCGCGGAACCGGCTGGCCCGGATATCCCTGCCCTGCAATTTCTGTAGCCCGCTCAAGTCCATTGTCTGCTCGCACCAATCCCGAATCTGGCACAAGGGCTAACGGAAAAGGGGTAATATGTTCTTAACGACCAGCGGACAACGGCCGGCCGATAAAGGGCAAGAATAACCCCGCCGGAATCGCTTCCGGCGGGGTCAATATTTATCTGCCGCTAGGTCTGTGCCTGTCGAGAACCGTTTCTCGACAATCAGCGTCCTTCGACAAGCTCGGGACGAACGGCGGCAGCAACCTGCTACACGCCACCCTGCGCCGCATAGAGCGCTGCGAGCAGCAGCAATGCAACGATATTGGTGATCTTGATCATCGGGTTGACCGCCGGGCCCGCCGTATCCTTGTACGGATCGCCCACGGTGTCGCCGGTCACGGCCGCCTTGTGCGCTTCCGAACCCTTGCCGCCATGATTGCCGTCCTCGATATATTTCTTGGCATTGTCCCAGGCACCGCCACCGGCTGTCATCGACAGGGCCACGAACAGGCCGGAGACAATCACGCCAAGCAGCAGGGCGCCCAGCGCGGCAAAGCCGTTGGCCTGACCCGCGACTGCGGTAATCGCGAAATAGACCACGATCGGTGCCAGCACCGGCAGCAGCGACGGCAGGATCATTTCCCGGATCGCTGCCTTGGTGACCAGATCGACGGTCCGCGCATAATTGGGGCGCGATGTCCCCGCCATGATGCCCGGATCATTGGCGAACTGGTCCCGCACGTCGATGACCACGTCGCCGGCGGCACGGCCAACGGCGGTCATGCCCATCGAACCGAACAGATAAGGCAGCAAGGCACCCAATAGCAGGCCGACGATGACATAGGGATTTTCAAGGCTGAAGCTGACCTCGAGGTTCGGGAAGAACTCCTTCAGGTCAGCGGTATAGGCCGAGAAAAGCACCAATGCGGCAAGACCGGCGGAACCAATGGCATAGCCCTTGGTCACCGCCTTGGTGGTGTTGCCCACGGCGTCGAGGGCGTCGGTCTTGTTGCGAACGCTTTCGTCCAGACCCGCCATTTCGGCAATGCCGCCGGCATTGTCGGTCACCGGACCATAAGCATCGAGCGCCACGACCATACCGGCGAGCGCCAGCATGGCAGTTGCCGCAAAGGCAATGCCGATCAGACCAGCAAGCTGGAACGCGACAACAATACCAACAACGATCACCAGCGTCGGCAAGGCGGTTGCTTCCATCGAAATCGCCAGTCCCTGGATCACGTTGGTGCCGTGACCGGTTTCCGATGATTTGGCGATCGACCGCACCGGACGATATTGCGTGCCGGTATAATATTCGGTGATCCAGATGATCAGGCCGGTAACCGCCAGACCCACCATCATCGACCAGAACAGGGCCATGCCGGTGAAGCCGCCGCTGCCGTCAAGCGCGGTGCCAATCGGCGTATCCATGTCGCCCAGCGTGCGCATGGTGACATAATAGATGGCTGGGATCGAAAGCACGGCGGTGGTGATGAAACCCTTGTAGAGCGCGCCCATGATGTTCGTGCCCTTGCCGAGCCGAACCATGTAGGTGCCGATGATCGAGGTCAGGATGCAGACGCCACCGACAATCAGCGGCAGCGACATCAGGTCGTACAGCATCGCGCTGCCAACCAGGTCACCAAAGAGAAGTGCCAGCAGCACCATGGTGGCGCCAACCGTCACCACATAAGTCTCGAAAAGGTCGGCCGCCATGCCGGCGCAGTCGCCGACATTGTCGCCGACATTGTCGGCGATGGTTGCAGGATTGCGCGGATCATCCTCGGGGATGCCCGCTTCCACCTTGCCGACCAGGTCGGCGCCGACGTCCGCAGCCTTCGTAAAGATACCGCCGCCGAGACGCGCGAAGATCGAAATCAGCGAAGCGCCAAAGGCCAGAGCGACCAGCGAATCGATCACCACCCGGTCATTGGCCGCCATGCCCATCTGGGTGGTCAGCACATAGAAGAAGATCGAAATGGCGAGCAGGGCAAGGCCGGCCACCAGCATGCCCGTAACCGCACCGGCGCGGAACGCGACGGTCAGGCCGGTCTGCAGGCTTTCGCTGGCTCCCTGCGCCGTGCGGACATTGGCGCGAACCGAAATGTTCATGCCGATATAGCCCGCGACGCCCGACAGGACCGCGCCGAGCAGGAAGCCCACCGTGGAAATGGTACCGAGGAAGATGAAGACCAGGATGGCGACGACCACGCCAACCATGCCGATGGCACGATATTGGCGGTTCAGATAGGCTTGCGCACCTTCCTGAATCGCCCCTGCGATGGATTGCATTTTCTCGTTTCCGGCCGGCGCATTGAGCACCTGGCGGCTGGTGATGAAGCCATATAATATGGCGACAAAACCGCATAAAATTGAAATGGTGACAACCGTCATCGCTGCATTCTCCCCTGTTTTTCTTATATTAAAACGCCCCTTATGACCGGGGCGATGGAAGGAATGGCTATAGTGCGGGAAACGCGAAGCGTGCAAGTCCTGATTTGATCAGTCGGGAAGTGGTATCCGGGGCCAGTCCAGCGGACTGGATTTAACCGGGTCAGCCGTGCACGAAACCCAGTTTCTCGGGCAGTTCCAGCCGTTCGCCATGGCTGTGCAGCGTCAAGCCCGCCCCCGACCGACAGGTTCCGACGCAGGTCAGCGGAATGGGCAGGACGGTTCCGGGACTGGCAGTGAGCAGCAACTGATAGTCGTCACCGCCCGAGGCCGCCTTGAGCCGGGCATCCTTGTCGTCGCCGACCAGGCTCTGGAACTGCGAGGACAAGGGTATTTCCGCCAGATCGATTTCGATCTGCACACCACTGGCCGCTGCAATCCGGGACGCGTCGAGCAAAAGCCCGTCCGAAATATCCATCATGCTGCTGACCAGATTGGACAATATCCGGCCCTCTTCCAGCCTGGGCGTCGGGCGGGTGTGCGCTTTCAGCAGCACTGCCGTGGTGTCGATATCGGTCGAGTGCAGCAATCCGGATGCGATTTGCAGTCCTGCCCAGGCATCACCGATGGTGCCGGTGACATAGACGGCGTGGCCCGGCCGGGCGTTGCTGCGCGAAGGCACGATATGGCCCTTTGCTTCACCGATGGCAGTCAGCCCGAAGGTTCGCGGCGCATCTTCACCCATCGCCACGGTATCGCCGCCGAGCAGCGGTACCGCAAAGCGGTCGATCGCCTGTTTCAGGCCCTCGACAAAGGCCGCGTCCCATTGGTCGCCGGACGTGCGGCCATAGCCGAGCAATATGCCAAGCGGCTTCGCGCCTTTGGCCGCCAGGTCGGACAGATTCACGGCGACGAGCTTCCAGGCCACATCGGCGGGATCGGCATCGCGAAGGAAATGGACACCCTCGACCATCATGTCGTGAGTCATAACCAGCTTGTGCCGTCCGAACGGCATCATCGCGACATCGTCCGCCAGTCCGCGGGCGGCCGGATGGGTAGTGATTGCCTTCAGCCGGTCAATAAAATCTAGTTCGCTCAAGACAGGGCGTGCTCCAGTGCCATTCTGATGGAAGCGTTGGCGCGCTTGCTGACCGCTGCCTGGGGGGCAAATCCGTTGAAACCGTGCGGCGCGCCTGGGAAGATAGCAAGCTCAACCGGAACACCGGATGAACGAAGCCGGTTGGCATAAGCAATATCTTCGTCGAGAAACAGGTCAAGGTCGCCGCACATGATATAGGCGGGCGGTAGGCCGCTGAGATCGGTTGCCCGCGCCGCTGCCGCATAAGGGCTGGCACCCTCTTCCTCCGCATAGAGCGACCAGGCGTGCAGCGAGGTTTCGCGGGTCCATGTCGATGGCGGGATGTCCATGTGGCCCGATGGCGTATCATGCTGGTCATCGATCATCGGATAGATCAGTAGCTGGAACGCTACCTCCGGTCCGCCCCGGTCGCGGTTCAGTAGCGCGGCGCTGGCTGCCAGCCCTCCGCCCGCGCTGGGTCCAGCGAGGATGATCTTGCGCGGATTGCGGTTTTTCGCCAGCCGCTCGATCACCGCACAGACGTCCCGGGCCGCGGCCGGTGCGCGATGTTCCGGCGCCATCCGGTAATCGACCGAGATCACCGGCGCGAGCGAGGAATAGCCTTGCGCCGACAGATCGTCGGCACGGCCCATCACATAGCCGCCGCCGTGCAGCCAGACGATCACGCAGTCTGGGAACAGCAGGTCCCGTGCCCGATATTCGATCACCGCAACCTCAGGATCGCCCTCCAGTCCGGGCATGTGATATTCGTCTTTCTGGCCCTCATATTCGGGCAGAGCGACGGCCATCTGGGCGAAAAGCGCATCCAGCGCCGCCCGCGCGCCCGCGACGTCCTGTTTCAATATCTCGAAAATATAGGGCCCTTCCGCTGCGATCATGTCGCGAAATGCGGGGTCGAGCCGGTCCAGAAAGTCAGACAAATTTTCCCCCAGTGCCAGCCGGGCTTTTGTTCAGCCCCGTACCTGTTTCGCGATGCTGTCGAGTAGCCCGTTTACAAAACCGGCATCCTTCTTGCTGAAAAAGGCATGGGCGACATCCAGATATTCGTCAATCACCGTTGCGACCGGCACGTCCTCCTGTGCGACCAATTCAAATGTCCCGGCGCGCAGGATCTGCAGCATGGTCTTGTCGATTCGGCCCAGGGTCCATCCGGAGGCCAGTTTCGATGCGACCAGCTGGTCGATTTCCTCGAGCCGCGAGGTCACGCCGATGACCAGATCATCGAAAAAGTCCCGTTCGGCCGGATGATATTGGTCATCCTCGATTTCCTTGCCGAGCCGGTGGTCGTGAAATTCCTTGAGCAGCTTCGGCACCGGCGTCTTTTCCATCTGGTGCTGGAACAGCGCCTGCACGGCGGCCAGTCGCGCGGCGGACCGGGATGTGGATTTCGCGGTCATGACCGTTTGATCCGTGGCATGCCGACAAAGTCCATCTTGCCGATCTTGAAGCCGCGCTCGCGGAGCAGATCATAGGCCGTCGTGGCATGAAAATAGAAATTGGGCTGGGCAAAGCTCATCAGGAAATGTTCGGCGGTGAACGGCATCACCGTGTCCTTGAACCGGAATTCCATATGCTGGCCGACAAAGCCTTCCATTTCGGCTTCGCTGACCGCTTCCAGCCCGGCCTTTGCTTCATCGAGCTTTTCATAGAGTCCTTCCCAGTCCGCGGGTGGTGCCGCCAGGCTCGGCGTGAACACGCCTTCTCTGACCGCTTCAATCGCACCAAGCGAATGCTCGCGGCAGCATTTCACCTGATAGGAAAAGGGCTGCATATCCTCGATCAGCCGCGCGCCGATAATCTCTTCCGGTGCCATGCCCTCCGACTCGCAATGGGCCTTGGCCTTGTCGACCAGCTTGCGGACCGAAGCAATGATCTGCAGCTGGCTCGGGATTACGGCGTCATATAGGGAAATCGTCATGGGCTTTTCTTTCTGTTGATGGTCAGCGCCGGTCGAGCCGCTTCTGGACGCTGGCGGCATGGGCAGGCAAACCCTCGGCTTCTGCCAGCGCGACGGCCGCCGGGCCGATATTGGCCAGCGCCTGTTCGTCGCAGTGGATGAAGCTGGTGCGCTTCATGAAGTCGGTCACCGAAAGCCCGGACGAGAAACGCGCCCGGCGGCCGGTCGGCAGCACATGGTTGGGGCCGGCAACATAATCGCCGACCGCTTCCGGCGTGTGACGGCCGAGGAATACCGATCCGGCATGGCGGACCTTCCTGAACAGCGCGTCGGGATTGTCGACCGCCAGTTCCAGATGTTCGGCCGCCAGCCGGTCGACCAGCGGCAGCGCCTGCTCGAGCCGGTCAACGACGATGATCGCGCCATTGTCATGCCAGCTGGTCGTCGCGGTTTTCGAGGTGGCCAGAACTCTTAGCTGTTCTGATATTTTTTCAGCAACTTGATCAGCGAATTTCACATCATCTGTGAGCAGGATCGACTGGCTAGTCGGATCATGTTCGGCCTGGCTGAGCAGATCTGCAGCGATCCAGTCGGGATCATTCTTGCCATCCGCCACCACCACGATTTCCGACGGACCGGCCACCATATCGATGCCGACGACACCAAATACCTGCCGCTTCGCCTCGGCGACCCAGGCATTGCCCGGACCGGTGATAACATCGACCGATTTGATCTTTTCCGTACCATAAGCGAGCGCTGCGACCGCCTGCGCGCCGCCAATCCGCCAGATTTCGTCGACTCCGGCCAGTTCTGCCGCCGCCAGAACCAAAGGATTGATGGCACCGCCATTGGCTGGCGTGACCATGATGATATGCTCGACACCGGCCACCTTGGCCGGAATCGCGTTCATCAATACCGAAGAGGGATAGGCCGCGCGGCCACCGGGAATATAGATGCCGGCGCGCTCGACGGCGTTCCAGCGAGCGCCAATCCGTACTCCGGCCTCGTCCTTATAGTCCCTGTTCTCAGGGAGTTGCCCTTCATGGTAATCACGAATTCTCAAGGCCGCCAGTTCCAGCGCGACCCGTAAAGATGCTTCCAATTCTTCCAATGCCGCCGCCGATTCCGCCTTCTCCACCCGCCACCCGGTCTGCTCCAGATCGTGCCCGTCAAACTTGCTGGTCAGCCGCGCCACCGCCGCATCGCCCTGATCCCGGACATCCCGGATGATCGCCCTGACATCAGCCGAAACATCCGCATCCGCCTCGCGCCGGGCGTTGACCAACGCGTCAAAGGCTTCGGCAAAGCCGGCGTCCGAAATCGAGATTCGAAGCGCCATCTTTAGCCCCTCCTTTTCAAAGGAGGGGTTGGGGTGGTTTCGTGCCGCTTGTCGCTAACGCGAGCGATGCTGACGCATCGCCACCACCCCTTGATCCCCTCCTCTGAAGAGGAGGGGAAAGATAGGTTACCCGAGTTCATCAGACCTGCCCCGCCAGCTCGCGGAACTTCTGCACCAGCGGCGTCAGCTCGGCGCTGCGCATCTTGAATGCCGCCCGGTTGACGACCAGCCGGCCGGAAATCTCGAGGATCCGGTCGGTCTCGACCAGATCATTGGCCTTCAGCGTGCTGCCCGATTCGACCAGATCGACGATATGGCGCGACAGGCCCAGCGACGGTGCCAGTTCCATCGCCCCGTTCAGCTTGACGCATTCGGCCTGGATGCCCTTGCTCTCGAAATAGCGGCTGGTGAGATTGGGATATTTGGTCGCCACTCTGAGATGGGAGATATTGCCCACCTCTTCCGCATCGTCCTTCGGCTGCGCCACTGACAGGCGGCAGCGCCCGATGCCGAGATCAACCGGTGCGTACAGTTCGCTATATCCGAATTCCTCGATCACGTCCGAACCGACAATGCCGATTTGCGCGGCACCATGGGCGACAAAGGTCGCCACATCGAACGCCCGCACCCGGATGATCGCCATGTGCGGCAGATTGGTCGCGAATTTCAGGCTGCGGTTGGACTTGTCAAAAAAGGCGTCTTCCGGCACAATCCCCGCCTGCTCCAGGAGCGGCAAGGCATCGTCGAGAATCCTCCCTTTCGGAATTGCAAAGATCAGTGGTTTGGCCATGGTGGCCGCGGCTTTACGGGTTCGCAGATGAAAGGGCAACGAGTTATGGACATTTTGGATGTCGAAGATATTGCTGCCGGAATGCGCGGCCAGGCCGAACATTGCCGGCGCAACGACGCGCCGGTGACGGCCTCGATCATCCTCGCCCAATTGCCGCTGATCGACGGCCCCACCGCCTGCGGGCGAATGATCGCACACTGGCCGGGAAAGCCGCTGGAAGACGCGATGCCGCTGCGCCTCACCGGCGGCCTGCACTATCTCTATCTGAGCGGCAAGGAACCGCGTCTGGGCGCAATTTATGAAGGCCGGATCACCGATCAGGATCAGATCGACAAGCTGATCGGGCAAGTCGTGGCCGATCATGACGCCGAACTGCTGCCCTGGTTCGACAGTCCGCCACAAACCAATGAATCCGGTCGATCCGCCAGTTTCATGGCCGGCCTGCTGTGGCTGTCAGAACGGGTGGGATCGCGATTCGAACTGCTCGAACTGGGCGCCAGCGCCGGGGTCAATACAATGATGGATCGCTACCACTACGACCTGAATGGCGTGCAAGCCGGACCGGCGGATTCGCCGATGCGGATCAAGCCGGAATGGCGCGGCCCGCCTCCCCCGCAGACGCCGGTCGAAATCGTCAGCGTCCACGGCTGCGACCAAAATCCGATCGACCTCACCGACGACGAAACAGCCGCGCGGCTAAAGGGCTATATATGGCCGGAAATGCCCGCCCGGTTCGAGCGGATGGAAGCCTCAATCGCGCTCGCCAAGCAGGACCCGCCCGATCTGGTCCAGGCCGATGGCGCCGACTGGATGGAAGAACAACTGACCCAACCGCAGGAAAGCGGTGTGACCCGGGTGCTGATGCACTCGATCGTCTGGCAATATCTGCCGCGGGCAACCAAGGACCGGATCACCCGTGCCATGGAGACGGCCGGCAATGCGGCGACCGCCGACCAGCCGCTCGCCTGGATATCACTGGAAACCAACCGCAAGACCTTCAGCCACGAACTGGTCATCCGCTATTGGCCCGACGGCGAGGAACCGGCGCTGCTAGGCCACGCCCACGCCCATGGCGCATGGGTCGAGTGGTTTGAAGGCTAGGAGCGCGTGCTACGCACTTGATGCGGAGCTATCGCGTCGACAGCGCAAACCTCCAGAGCTCCGTATCAAGTGCGGAGCACGCCCTAATCCGTAACCGTCTTCGGCCTGCCCTCGGGCAGCGGAATAAACTCATCGGAATCACCCGGAACCACCGGAAAGCGACCTTCCTGCCAGTCGGCCTTGGCCTGCTCGATCCGCTCCTTGCTGGAAGAGACAAAATTCCACCAGACGTGGCGTTCGGTGGCAAAAGCCTCTCCACCCAGCAGCATCGCACGACCCCCCGATTGGGATGAAAGCGAGACTTTCGCGCCCGGGGCAACGACATAGAGCAGATATTTTTCCAGCGGCACGCCATCCAGCGCCCCCTCGCCATCGACCAGCATCACCGCCCGTTCGTCGGCCTCCGCATCGATCGGAATCGCGCCATCGGCCGACAGCAAGATATCGGCATAAATTGTCTCCGCATGGCAGGTGGTCGGGGCCGTCTGCCCCCAGAGGCTGCCCATGATGATACGCGCCCTTACTCCGCTATCCTCGATGATCGGCAGATCGGCGGCCGCGACATTCTCGAACGCCGGATCCATTTCTTCCCTGCCATCGGGCAAGGCCAGCCAGGTCTGCATCCCGAACATCGGCTTCTTCTGATCGCGCGTGTCCTGCGGAGACCGCTCCGAATGGACAATCCCCCTGCCCGCCGTCATCAGGTTCACCGCGCCAGGCCGGATCGTCTGAAAGGTGCCCAGACTGTCGCGATGATCAATCGCGCCCTCGAACAAATAGGTCACCGTCGCCAGATTGATATGCGGATGCGGCCGCACAGCCATGCCCGGCCCTTTCGGCAGGCTCGCCGGACCAAATTCATCGACAAAGATAAACGGCCCGACCATCCGGCGATGCCGCGATGGCAGCACACGGCGGACCCGGAATTCGCCCAGATCGTGGGTTGTGGGAGTGATGGTTTGCATGATGTCAGTCATAGTCGGTCCAGATTGTTGACGGTTTTCTCGGTTATCACATTGCCGGTGTTCAGGGTCGTGTTGGGTTCGAGCATCAACACATGGCATTCGTCAGTCAACGCTTCCGGGCGATGTTCCACGCCATGTGGCACGATGATCATTTCGCCTTCTTCGAGATCGACATCGCCGGAACGCAAACCCATGCGCATCCTGCCCTTCACCACCAGGAACAGCTCGTCTTCCTCGTCATGATGGTGCCAGTCGAACTTGCCTGCAAACTTGGCAAGCTTGACCTGCATGTCATTGATATCACCGGCGACCCGCGGCGACCAGGGGTCAGAGAAACTCGCAAAGGCCTCAGCAAGATTGACCTTTTGCGGCGTCATTCACCCGGTGCCTTCGCCTTGATCACCATCGCGTGCACCGTGGCCCGCATCATGTCGCCCAGCGCCCTGTTGACCATGCGCTGGCGGTTGAGGCGAGACTGGCCTGCGAACGCCGCGGCCTCGATTTCGACGGTAAAATGCGATTCGCCGCTACCGTCGTCGCCGGCGTGGCCGTGATGGCTGGCGCTGTCGTTGATCACGTTGAGCGCGGTCGGCGCGAGTTCGGCGGTCAGCCGCTTTTCAATCTCGCTGTGGACTGGACCTTTGGGCATCGAATCTCCATATTGCTTTTTCGACTTCGACTATAACCGTTAGCCCTGAGCCTGTCGAACCGAAGGTCGAGCATGGCTCAACGGCGTTTCAACACAAAGGACAGACTGGCTTCGACAAGCTCAGCCCGCACGGATTTTGACCGAGACTTCCCCCAAGAGAAAACCCAACCGCTTTCACGGACGCGTCGAAACCGAGGGCCGCACCTGCGCAATCGAAGGGTGCCCGGAAAGCGGAGAATTTCGCGCGCCGCCGCTATATGGCAGCAGCCGCAGCCATGATGGTCCGGGCGAATATCGCTGGCTCTGCCTCGACCATGTGCGCGAGTTCAACCAGGGCTATGACTTTTTTGCCGGCATGGATCATGAACAGATTTTTGAAGCGCAGCATCCGGTGCGCGGATGGGACTCGGGCCGGCGAATCTATGACGCAGGGCCCAGCGTGCCGCCAGCCTGGAGCGATTTTGCCGACCCGCTCGACGCGATCGGCGCCCGATTTGCCGGCGGGATCCATCGTCGTCAGCGGACAGGCCCTGCGCTCTCCGGCGCCGACGAGAAAGCGCTGAAGACGCTAGGGCTTGGCGACGGTGACATCCGATCCATTGTGCGCAGCGATATCCGCCGTGCCTATTCGGCGCTGGTCCGCAAATATCATCCGGACCGCAATGGTGGCGACCGCAGTCACGAGAAACAGTTGGCAAAAGTGATCGAGGCCTATACGCAGCTTAGGGAATCACCGGATTTTCGATGAGAATCCAATTCCCGCTGGTCCCGAACCTGTCGACGGACGCTTCATGTCCTCGGCGCCTGTCGATTTTGATGAACGTCGTTCGACTGGCCCGATGATAGGGGTTTGGACCAGGGGATGACCAATTTCGAAGGGCGAACATGACTGAAATACCAAATACCAATCTCGACACCAGCGGCGAAACCATCATGGATGCGCCCGACAAGATGGTCGATGCGCGCGAGATGTTCGGGATTGACCTCGACATGCAGGTCCCGGCGTTCAGCCAGAAGGACGAACGGGTACCTGATCTCGATCCCGCCTATGTTTTCGATCCGGAAACCACGACCGCGATCCTCGCCGGCTTCGCCTTCAACCGCCGGGTGATGGTCCAGGGCTATCACGGCACCGGGAAATCGACCCATATCGAGCAGGTCGCCGCTCGCCTCAACTGGCCCTGCATCCGGATCAACCTCGACGCGCATATCAGCCGGATCGATCTGGTCGGTCGCGACGCGATCGTCCTGAAGGACGGGCAGCAGGTCACCGAATTCCGCGAAGGCCTGCTCCCTTGGGCGCTGCAGACGCCGACCGCGCTGGTGTTTGACGAATATGACGCCGGTCGCCCCGACGTGATGTTCGTGATCCAGCGCATTCTGGAGGCGGAAGGCAAGCTCACCCTGCTCGACCAGAACCGTGTGATCCGCCCCAACCCCTATTTCCGCCTGTTCGCCACCGCCAATACGGTCGGTCTGGGCGACACCAGCGGCCTCTATCACGGCACCCAGCAGATCAACCAGGGTCAGATGGACCGCTGGAATATCGTCGTCACGCTGAACTATCTGCCTGCCGCAACCGAAGCCAAGGTGATCCTGTCGAAAGTGCCGGATGCCGGCGACGACACGGTGAACAACATGATCAAGGTCGCCGACCTGACCCGGCAGGGTTTCATCAACGGCGATATTTCCACGGTAATGAGTCCGCGGACCGTGATCAGCTGGGCGCAAAATGCCGCGATTTTCAAGAATATCGGCTTCGCCTTCCGCCTCTCCTTCCTCAACAAGTGCGACGAGGCGGAACGGATGCTGGTCGCCGAATATTATCAGCGGGTGTTTGGCGAGGATTTGCCGGAAAGCGTGATGGGGGGATAGGCTTGAAGGTCGCTTGTATCGGCAAGCAAATCGAGTTATAACAACCGTATGAACAAGATGACTCCACGGCCCGCTGGCCACGCGCTTAAACTGGTCAAAATCGGCAACTCGACCGGCATGATTCTGCCCAAAGATCTGCTCGAAAAGCTGCGCGTATCGCAGGGAGACACCGTCTATCTGAGCGAGTCGCCTGATGGTGTCAGGCTGACCGCGATCAACCCCGATTTCCAGAAAAAAATGGCCGCCGCCGAAGGCGTGATGCGCGAAGATCGGGACATCCTGCGCGTCTTGGCAAAATGAACGACGATCGCATCGAGCTAATATGGCTTGGTGCCGACATTGCACTCGCCATTCACGACCGGCAGCTTGCCGAACATGGTGGACCATCCGGGGTTCGTGATCACGGCCTGCTCGAATCCGCTCTGGCAAAACCGGTCAACAAATGGGGTTACGGCGAGAATGACTTGTGCGCTTTGGCGGCGGCTTACGCTTTTGGTGTTGCCCGGAACCACCCGTTTACCGATGGCAACAAGCGCACCGCCTGGGTGCTGGCGCGGACTTTTCTGGTGCTGAATGACTGCCAGCTGGTTTTTGAGCGGGAGGAGGCAATTGCTTCAGTTCAAAGCCTCGCAGCCGGCGAACTCCCGGAAGACCATCTCGCCTCATGGTTCCGCGAACATATTGTCAAAGATTGATGTTCATCAGCACGCAAACGCTGTCCGAATATTTCTCCTCGCTTATGGCGTATTATTTTTGTAATACAGCCAATTGATGCTTGATCGACCCTTCTCTGAACCCAAGCCACGGCGCTGGTATTGGCCATTTGGCCGCAATAGGTCCGCCGAAACCACCTTTTACGAACCCTATGGCGACGCCATCCCGCCGCGCATTGATGAACCGGTCGCGCCGCTCAATAAACCACACGGAAAATGGTGGTGGGTCAGTCGCGGCTTGGCGGCAGCGCTGTTCGTCTTCATCCTGCTCATCGCCTATCTTGCGATCACCGCGCCGCTATCCAAATCCCTGCAGCCGATCGCGCCGCCGCAAATCACGCTATTGACCTCTGACGGACAGCCGTTCGCGCGCAATGGTGCGGTGGTCGACGAGCCCGTCCGGGTCGCCGAATTGCCCGACCATGTGATGCAGGCCTTCATGGCGATCGAGGACCGGCGCTTCTATTCGCACTGGGGCGTCGATCCGCGCGGCTTTGCGCGCGCCTTGCTGAGTAATATTTCGGGCAGCGGCATGACCCAGGGCGGCAGCACGATCACCCAGCAGCTGGCCAAGACCACCTTCCTGACCCCGGAACGCAGCCTTACCCGCAAGGCCCGCGAAATGCTGATCGCCTTCTGGCTCGAAGCATGGCTGAGCAAGGATGAGATACTCGAGCGCTATCTTTCCAACGTCTATTTTGGCGATAATGTCTATGGATTGCGCGCCGCATCGCTGCATTATTATTATCGCCAGCCGGAAAATCTGACGCTCGCACAGGCGGTGATGCTGGCAGGTCTGGTCCAGGCCCCTTCCCGTCTCGCCCCGACCCGCAATCCCGAACTGGCGGCAAAGCGGGCCAATCTGGTGAAGTCGGCGATGGTCAGCGCTGGCTATCTGACCCCGGAGGAGGCGGATCGGCTTGGTACGGCGAGGCTGGATGTGCGAGCCAAAAACGCCCTGCCCACCGGCACCTATTTTGCCGACTGGGCGATGCCGCAGGCGCGGGCGTTGACCGACCTGAGCTATGAGAAATTGACCCTGACGACGACGCTCGATTCCCGGTTGCAGGAAATTGCCCGCCGCGCGGTCGCCCGCGCGCCGCTCGGCCAGGCGCAGGTCGCGCTGATAGCCATGCGACCGGACGGGGAAGTCGTGGCGATGATTGGCGGCAAGGATTATGCACAATCCGCCTTCAACCGCGTGACCCAGGCCAAGCGCCAGCCAGGCTCCACCTTCAAGCTGTTCGTCTGGCTGGCCGCGCTTCGATCCGGCATGCAGCCCGATGACATGGTCGACGACACGCCGATTACCAAGGGCGGCTATCTTCCCAAAAATGCCGGCGAAAATTACCGGGGCGCGATCACCCTGAAAGAGGCTTTCGCCAAATCCAGCAATGTTGCTGCGGTGCGTCTCTTTGGTCAAGTCGGCGACCGGGCAGTGATCCGCGAAGCCCGCAATCTGGGGATCCGGTCGCCGCTGGCCGAGGATGATCCCAGCCTCGCGCTGGGAACATCGACGATGACCCTGATGGAACTGACCGCTGCTTTTGCGGGAGTGGCGGGAAACCAATGGCCGGTCGAACCTTATGCCTTCAGGAAAGAAGGACAAAGCTGGTCCGAATGGCTGTTCGACTGGCCCGGTCGCTACGAATCGAGAACCCATGCCAATATGGAAGCCCTGCTGCGGGCGGCGGTCAACAACGGCACCGGACGCCGCGCTATGCTGTCGATCCCCAATTACGGCAAGACCGGTACCAGCCAGAACAACCGCGACGCCCTGTTCGTCGGCTATGCCGGGGACGGCGATGACCGGCTGGTGGTCGGGGTATGGATCGGCAATGATGACAACAAACCACTCAAGGGCGTGAATGGCGGCAGCCTGCCCGCCCGCATCTGGAAGGATTTTATGCAACAGGCGGTACAAGCCAAGAAACCTGCTGGCACCACCAAGCCGGATCGCAAACCCGACCCGGAAGGCCCGGTCGTTCCGCTCGACCTTCCCGAAATTCCGGAAGCTCCGGCCGCGCCGGGCGATACCGAAATCCGGATAAATGGCGATTCCGGCGTCAGGATCGGCACGGATATCGGCGGCATACCGGTCGATGTGCAAATCGATGGCGATGGCGTTGCGATCGAACGGCGCCAGGAAGAAACGCCATCGGGGCAGTAACCCCCGACGACAGCCTGCGCCTAACAAAAATACCGAAAATTAGGCCTTTGATTCCCCTGCTCTTTCCGCTTAAAGCTGTTCGCTTCTATGGCCGACCGATCCAAACTTGATGACCTGAAAGACGTGCTCGGCGGCGCAGCGCGCGCGATCGCCCGCGATCCGGACGTGGAACTGGCCTATACGGCCGAAGCCCCGTCCCAGTCTGGCCAGCATCTCAAGGTGCCGATGCCGGCGCGCGACCTGCCGCCGGCACAGGTGGCTGAAGCGCGCGGCTTTGCCGACAGTTTTTCCTTGAAATTGCGTCATCATGATGAAGCGACGCACCGGAAAAATGCGCCGCAGGAAGCGGTGGCGCGGGCCTGCTTCGACGCGCTCGAGCAGGTCCGGACCGACGCTCTAGGCTCCCGGGGCATGGCCGGGGCCAAGGACAATCTCAACGCCGCGCTGGAAATGCGGATGCGGTCCGATCCGATTTCGCGGGCGCAGAATCGCGACGAAGTTCCCATTTCTACCGCGCTGGCCCTGCTGGCGCGGGAAAAGCTGACGGGGCAAGTGCCGCCACCGGGAACGGTCAAGGGTCTCGACATGCTTCGCGAGTGGATCGAGGAAGGGGCAGGCACCGATCTCGACGGCCTCAATCTGACGCTGGATGACCAGAACAATTTTGCCAAATTGTCGACGCAATTGCTGCAGCATCTTGACCTGATCAAGAGCGACGATGAATCCGAAGCCGAGGATAGCGAGGACGACAGCGACGAGGAAAGCGACGACAGCACCGATGACGGCGCCGACGAGGAAGCCACCGGCGATCAGGGCGAATCGGAAATGCGCTCGGAACCCTCGGACGACGATAGCCAGGACGGTGAAAGCGACCAGAACGCCGAGGAACTGGAAGAAGGCGCCGAAGAGGAAATGGGAGACGCCGGCGACGATGGCATGATGCCCGTCCGTCCCAACCGCGCAATGTCCGACCTGCCGCCGGGCTTCAATTATACCGCCTGGACCGACAAATATGACGAGGTCGTCAGCGCCACCGAGCTGTGCGACGAAGAGGAACTGACTCGGCTACGCGCCTTTCTTGACCAGCAATTGACCAGCCTGCAGGGCGCGGTCACCAAGCTCGCCAACCGGCTGCAGCGCCGACTGATGGCGCAGCAGAACCGCAGCTGGGATTTTGACCAGGAGGAAGGCATGCTCGACGCGGCCCGCCTCGCCCGGGTGGTCAGCAATCCCTCGCACAGCCTGTCCTACAAGATCGAGCGCGAAACCGATTTCCGCGACACGGTCGTGACCCTGCTGATCGACAACAGCGGCTCGATGCGCGGTCGCCCAATTTCGATTGCCGCCATCTCGGCCGACATCATGGCGCGGACTCTGGAACGTTGCGGCGTCAAGACCGAGATTCTCGGCTTTACCACCCGCGCCTGGAAAGGCGGCCAGACCCGCGAGGACTGGCTGGCGGCAGGGCGCCCCGCCAATCCGGGACGGCTCAATGACCTGCGCCATATC
>Ga0209643_1001070_pt1 | contig 30068 bp, 36 predicted proteins | sample AutmiccBRH37_all_FD_187383 | JGI IMG/M metagenome (GOLD analysis project Ga0209643, IMG submission 187383) | Deep subsurface microbial communities from Mt. Terri, Switzerland - Autotrophic microbial communities BRH/37_all (SPAdes) (version 2) | ecosystem: Environmental > Aquatic > Deep...
CTTGGCGAATTTGCTGATTGCCAAGCGGCGATTGTTTGCCCTTGAAGCCCGAGGTGCGTCCTGAGATGGCAAAAGCGGGTGGAAACCGTCGCCCAAGCGTGCAATGGCGCATTTCTGACACGCTCGGCGAGCGGATCAACCCACGAATTGCCGCTCTCTTCGGAAACCCTCGGTTGAATGGACTCGTCATCGGTCAATTGCTGATTTGTTCAGCGCGTCCCTAATGATCATTAACTGTCCGACTACTTTTCAGCAAGGAAGTGCTACAGCTTTCATTCGTAATGTATTTTTACATTACGAAATACCGGACCTAACGATAAGCTTTTCACAAATTGGCTTTATTGACCCGTATTCAAGTCTTATTGTTGCGCATGGAATGAAGGTGTTTTCGTACATGCGAAATAAAAAGGGTCTGAATGTAAATATAGTAGGACATGACGCCAATATCGGAACGGTCGGATACCTCAAACATCTGGGATTCTTTAGATTTTTTGGGGTTCGCACGGGTAAAGACGTCGACGAGGCAATGGGAAACTCAAGATACTTGCCTTTCACCAGAATAAAAAGAAGTCAGATTATGTGGAAGGGTCACGTCATGCAGGAAGAAATCGACCTCAAATCAGAAAGACTTGCTAAAGTAATTTTTCCAGGCGATGACAATATTGGCCCCGCCATGATGCTCGCCTACTCTATACGAGAAATAATTCGAAACTCGTTCGAACATGGCTTTGTCGACCAGTGCATAGTCACGGCGCAGAGATGGGCTACCGGAGAAGCTGAAATCGCGATTGCGGACGAAGGAATTGGAATTTTCAGTTCATTGGCCCCAAAGAAAAATTATTCAACCCCGGAGCAAGCAATATCAGCATCATTACTGCCCGGAATATCAAGCGAATCAATCAAAGATGACGTTAAATGGTCAAACACTGGATTTGGCCTATATGTTGTTTCTGAACTGGGGAAACGATATGGAGAATTCGAAATGACCAGTTCATCAAGGGCCCTCTATTTTGACAAGCAAAATAGCCCAGTTATTTCAAACAGTCCTATGACTGGGACTTTTGTGAAACTAAAAGTTTCCACGAAAGATGCCGACTGTTTCCCAAACATACTCGCCCAGATAGTTAGCGATGGGGAAAAAATGGCTGAATCTGTACCTGGAGCCAAGAAATCAGCCTCAAAGATGTCTAAGACCCCGATGGCCTGGAGCAATCAATAGCACTGAGACCGCAGAACGCTGAGACCGCAGAACGATAGGGTCAGGTCTTGCCTTTTGCGGCAAAAGGCAAGACCTGACCCCAAAATTGGATACATTTCTGGCCACGAGGCGACGTCCCCCGGTTTTCAGTAGCACTAGGCTTTAGAGTCCGGGGGTTTATGTAGCCGATTTGTCGGCCAGTTTCTTGGCGTAGGCTGAGCACAGGTACGGGGTCAGGTCTTGCAATGCAATACGTTAATGCAAGACCGGGCAAATGGGGCCAGCTTCGGGTTGTTTAAGAGCGGGCGCCGGACCTCGCTTACGCTCGGCTATGGGGCGTTAGACCTATTCATCAGGAGAGCATTGTGGCTACACGAGAAGATATGAAAGACTGGGTTCTTCGAGCACTTAAATCGCTTGGCGGAAAGGGGTGGCCAAAGGATGTAGCGAAATACATCTGGGAGAACTACGAAGCTGATCTAAAGCGTTCTGGTGGGCTTCTCTACACTTGGCAATACGATGTCCGTTGGGCAGCACAATCTCTTCGCAACGCTGGAGTGTTGAAACCAGTGCATGGCCGTCGCGATTTACCTTGGGAATTGGCGTGAGATTTATCCACCTTAGAATTAAAGGGGCCGGGGTGAGCTAACCCGGGTTTCTCGGACAGGTTAATCAAGCACCTTGCCACCCGTTCAACCTGTGCCGGCGTGCGATAGCTCGATGTAGTCAAAGATCGCTGATCTTGCCTCGTCCCGTGTCCTGAAGCTGAAGTGGTGACCAAGCTGGAGTAGCCTGACGGCTTCAAGCTTGAATTCCTTGGTGTAACGCGTACGCACGCGGTGGGGGTTCTTCTTGGTCTTCCATGTGACACCTCCTTGACTATTGTCGCCATTTAAAAGTGTCCGGAAAACCCGGGTTAGCTCAGTCCCCTGATTCCTGATTCGTGATTCGCAGGCGAAAGCGAATTTCCGGAATGTTCATGGGCCGGGCTTGGCTGGCGCTTCTTTCAGGAGCGCCTCTTTTGTTTTTCTTCTTGTTGTATCTTCTTGGCATATTCAACGGCCCATGTGTCCGTTTCGTGCGTGCTCCAGCCAATATTGTGGTCCGCTCTCTTCCAAGCATCCGCCACCTCTTGGAGCGAGGTTTCACCACCATTTCTTCGTGTCATAAGCTGCATAATTCCATCTCCTTCTAAGAAAAGTCCATTCTTCCAAGGCTTCAAAAATCCAGCTTTAAACTGAAGCCCACTCGTTTATCCTTGGCTGTCATGGGGTCGTCCGCTCCGGAAACGGTCGTTGGCGGGGCGAATTTCAGACGCCATGTGTTGCTGATGCCCTGTCCGGCGCCATCCACTGAAACATGATCCATCAATGGTTTCGCCGCCCCTTTGACACCGTAATGTGGAATATAGGACGTATTCCAAGAAGTATAGGCCTGTGCCGAACCCTCGTTGCCACTCTTGGCGCAAACAGCATGCGGCAAACCGGTAAGCATGGCCAAACTCATCATCATGACTTTGCGTTTCATATCCACCCCCCATCATTCCTCACACCTTAAATATAGCTTTGCCATATCGCGATACAAGCCTGAAATGAATGGGATCCATCCACTTCAGGGGGGCAGGTCATGAACGTATTGCATTGCAAGACCTGCCTCGAAATTCTGCGCTTCAGGGTTGAATCCGTCAAATGAACGGGGGCGCGAGAACCGGAAATGGGATCCCGCACCCGCGATAGCGAGAATAGTCAGGGCCAGTGCCGACACTCGGTGCGCGGACATAGAGAACGGGCGCCGGACGCTCAGGGCGTCCGCTGCCCCATGACGACCAGGCCCAGGACGAGCAGCGGGACGAACACGGCTAGGAAAACAGCGAGACGCATCCCTAGCAGATCCGGCAGGATGATGCCGCCACGGGTGCCGATTTTCTGGATCGTCGAACTGAGGTAGCCCGATGTTTCGGCATAGAAATAACTGCCCGCCATCAGGCCGAGGATGCCGGCGATCGCGTCGTAGTTGCCTTGACCCAGGGCGGCGACGCCGGTCCCAGGGCAGTAGCCGAGCAGACCGAGCCCAACACCGAAGAGCAGGCCGCCTGCAATGTTTGCGGCGTAGTGGGTAGGCTTCACATGCAATTCGACCAGGCCCAGCGCGCGCAGCAAAAAAACGCCGAGCATGCCGACGGTGATCGCCGTGAGCATGACCTTGATGACGGTGAAATCCGTGAGAAGGAACTGGCCTATCAGCACCTCGTATTTGGCCACGCCGCTTTTCTGCAGCAGGAATCCGAACACGACGCCGAACAGAAGACCGACCACGAGCTGGCGCGCTGAATCCGGTTTGTCGGGGTGGTCGGCGCCATGCTGTTCGTCCGTCTGCGCCGGGATGACGAGCACCGGCGGGACATTCTCGGGCGGGGGATTCGCAGGCAGGGGAATCGTAGGAGTAGCCATCGCGCTTCTCACATGCGATACAGCAGATGGGCGGTCGCGACGGCGGCGGCGAAGAAGCACGCGAGCGCGATCCACGAACTCACCGACAGCTGGAGTGCGCCGCTGATGCCGTGGCCGCTGGTGCATCCCCCCGCGAGCCGGGCACCGTACGCCATGATCGCGCCGCCCACAAACGCCATCCCCAGACGCAGCGCAACATCAGGACCGAAACGGTGTTCCCACAGGGCGGGCACCCATGCGCTGGCGATCTCGCCGCCGGTGACTGCGGCGATGAAGGCGCCGAGGAGTATGCCGAACACCAGCATCACCCCCCATTCGATCTTCGGCTTGGTGTCCTGGTAAAACTTCAGGTTCTCGGTATGGCCCCGGGAAAACAGGTTTCCGATCATGCCTGCCAGCCGGGCGTAGGCGGTCGACACGCTCAGCGGCTTGTTGGAAAAATAGAATGTCGCCATCGAGAGCAGGCCGATCAGCGTGCCGACGAGGTAGGGCGACCAAGCACCCGATTCGGCTTGCATGATCAGTCTTCCTTCTTCGCCTCGTCGGACTTTTCGAGCGGGAGATCCAGCTTTTCCCACGCGGTGATTCCGCCGAGCATGTTGTAGATGCGCGTAAAGCCACTGCGCTTCAGGATGCTCGCGGCCAAGCCCGAGCGGTGCCCCACGTTGCAATGCACGACGATTTCGCTGTCTTTGGGCAGCAGCGGGAGCTTGTCTTCCAGATGGCCGACATAGCAGTAGACGGCGCCCGGGATGTGTTTCTCGTTCCATTCATATTCGTCCCGCACGTCGAGGACGTGGACGCGCCCCTGCTGCATCCAGTTTGCCGTTTCGGGGGCGCTGGTCGTCGCGATGGATTCGATCGGCAGTCCCTCGTCGCGCCAGCCTTCCATGCCGTTGGCGAGGATGCCCTCCACCGTGTCGATGCCGATGCGCGCGAGCGACATCACCGCGAGTTCCATCGCTTCGGGTCCGTCCGCGACCAGAAAGATGCGGGTGTTCTCGTTGGCGACCCAGCCGCCGAACGCCGGCACGCCGTCGAGCCAGATGTTGTAGGCACCGGGAATGTGGGCTGCGGCAAAGGCTTCCGGTGAGCGGGTGTCGATCATCAGGCCCTCTCTCATCCGATGCTGGAATTCCTTGGGCTGCAGTACCTGATAGGTGGATGGCCACTTGAGCGGCCTTCCGGGGAGCAGGTTCACTTCTTCCATGTGCTGGAAATAAGGCGGCCGCGCCATTTTCACCGTCAGCTTGTGTGCAACGAAGTCGCGGCGGCTTTTGCTGAACACCGGGTTCGTTTCTTTTTCGATCCCCAGGGTGGAGTCGTCGCGCTCCGAGATGTTGCCGCCGCACGCGGAGCCGGCGCCGTGCGCCGGATAGAGCAGCGTGTGGTCGCCGAGCGGCGCGATCTTGCGGTGAATGGAGTCGTACAGGATGCCGGCGTTCTCGCCGGTTTTCTCGGGATCGGGCAGGTCGGTGCGACCGGTGTCGCCGACAAACAGCGTATCGCCGGTGAACACGCCCCAGCATTTGTCGCCGGCGTCCTTGACGTACACCGCGTAGGACATGCTCTCCGGCGTGTGGCCCGGCGTCTCGAGCGCGACAAACCGGGTGGTGCCCACCTTGAGTTCTTCGTCGTCTTCGAGTTTCACATCCATCTCGCCGAACAGCGCGTGGCTGCCGCCGACAATCTTGGCACCGGTCATTTGCGCCAGCGTACGCGAACCGAACTCGAAATCCTCCTGCCGATGCGTCTCCAGAACGTAGGCGATGGAGAGGTCGTTTTCCCGGGCCAGACGCAGATAGTCGTCCACATCGCGGCGCGGGTCGATCACGACGGCAAGCCCGTCTCCGCACCCCAGGACGTAGGCGTTGTGTCCCAGGCCGGGTGTCTTCAAACGCTGAAAAAACATGGTTGACCTCCAAAACAACGGGCGGCGGTGATGCCGCCGCCCGCGTCATATTGCGTTCTTAATGACGATTGCCGATACGCTCCCACGCATCACGCGTGGCGTTCCGTGCTTGATCCCATTGAAGACTCGATGCGCCGCGCGCGCTGTCCCAGTCGCGCGAAAGATCGGCTTCGACGTCGTTGAAGCTGCGACCCGGGTATTTGGTGTATGAACTCACACCGTAACCGTAGGCCGGAGCATAGTCGTCGAAGCTGGTGGCGTTTTCGGCATAGGGCTGGCGTTTGAAGTTGTCGCGCCAATAGGCCACTTCGCTTGTCGGATCAATCGCCTCGGAAACACCCTTGCCGGTACGCGCGCCGACACCGGGCATGCGCTCGTCGTCGCTCAGACTGACTTCACCGGTGCTGGTGATGTCTGTCGCCCCGGCTTCTTTCATGATGTCTTTGACCCGGTCGATATCATCACCATCACGGGCATGCACCGAGATGAGGATGTTGCCTTCCTTGATTTTGGCTTCGTATTGTTTGGCTTCAAATTCAGGGATGCCCATGCCGATCAGGGCGCCGGCGATGCCACCGATGGTTGCGCCAACGGCCGCGCCACTGAGTGCTGCCATGATCGGGCCGGCTGCAATGAACGGACCCACGCCCGGTATGGCCAGCGCGCCGATGCCGGCCAGAAGGCCCAGCACGCCACCGGTCACCCCCCCTGCGCTGGCGCCGATGGCGGTGCCTTCCGGGGCTTTGGTGTTGTGCTCGTGCGCAAAATCACGGCTGCCGGATTTGTCCGGAAACAGTACGGACACGTCGCTGGTGGGAATGCCGGCTTCATTCAAACGTTGAACGATGGTTTCAGCTTGCGCTTCGGTATTGGCGAGACAGATAACAGTTTTTGACATGATGGTTTCCTTTTAAAAATTATTTGACTTGCAATTGGTTGTCGATGCTTTTGATGCCCGGCATGGCCTTAACCAGCGCGCTGATTTTTTCCAGTTCAGCAGCCGTCTCGACCGGACCGCGTAGGGTCACCATGCCGTTGCGGGTAATGACCTTGATGTTTTTTGCATCCATGGAAAATTCGTCTTTCATCAGTGCCTGGCGAATCTCCTGGGTAATCTTCAAATCAGACGGGTTATTCATCTGATCCATCGGGGTCAAGGTTTTGTCATCGCGGTCACGCTTGTTGATGCCGGTATTGCTGGCGTCTACGTCCTGCACCATGGGCTTTTCGGTTGCTGCGGACTCGGTTGCTACGCTTGCCAGGTAGGGTGTCAAGATCAGGCCGGCGGCGAGAATCATTTGTTTTTTCATTCGATTTACCTCATTTACAGGGTTGGAAAAATCAGCCTGGGTTCAGGGTGATTCGGGTGCGGCACCGGCAGGAAGCCTGCCGAGTGCTGGATTTACTATTGAGTTCAGGACCTGGATTTCGGTGATCTTCATGGTGCTTCCTTGTGATTGGGCCGGGATTCAGGCCAGGTACGCTTTGGCTTCTTCACCCGGATTGGGCAGACCCGCGATACGCCATGCCTGGCGCGGGGAACGGAACAGCTGATGCAGGCAATCTGCGTCCAGACCGTTGAGGTGACAGATATGGCTCAAGGCCGTGACCGCGCCGAATTTCTGGAATTCATCGCGCAAGGTCAGTGTCAGCTCCTGCTGTAACGCATCCATTTCTCCCATGTCCTCGGAATACGCGATGCGCTGCGCCAGCGCGATATCCCATTGCTCGGGATTGATAAAGAAGCCATCCGTATCAAAAAGGGAATTCAGGTCTTCCACGGCGGTCGGGTTCATGTTCGTGTCCTCTGTGCAGGGCTGTTGATGTCAGCTCAACTCTGTCAATCAATGCCGGTTACGCAGCAATATGCCTAATCGCAATCGACAGCTGAATGATGCGCATAACGGCGGCGATTGGCAGCGGGGGGGCGTCCGACTTCCACGTAAGACACTTCTGATAATGCCAAAACCAGGTTTTGTCCTGGCCGCAGAAGATTAGGATGAGCGGGCTGTCAAAACCCTGTGTGAAATGGGACTTTGCCCATGGCCTCACGATCCATGACGAATGCTGTTGCTCGCTCAGACGTATGCTAAAAAAGATGACAGGCGTGTCCGCCTCGAACGGGAATAAGGAGACAGACGCGCCGACACCGACCGTCTGTTCAATGCGCTTTCGGCCGGCGGCACGATCGAGATGCCGCTACAGATGATGTTTTGGGGGACTATTTCGGCAGTCTGGTTGACCGCTTCGGCGTACATTTGATTTTCGACTGCGCCAGCAAAACCTGACACGTTTCCATATCGTGGACACGCCCAATCGCACACAGGAGACATCGCCATCGAGTGGGTGAAGCGCTGTCCAAATTCCATGCCTGAAGATTCGGAGACTGAAATCCGGCAGATATTTGAAGCAGAAGATTTTGGGGCTGAGTTCAGCCCCGTACTGCGGGAGCAGGAGAAACGCCTGCGTGTACAGATTGCCAGCAAGGACTAGGACACGGGGTCAGTTCAGATTTTGCCGCCTCTCACGAGAGAACCGCAATGATCATTAGGTCTTGTCCTTCACCGTCGTGGTCGTCCCGTTCGTCTTGACGGACGCGACGCCGGCATCCAGAGAATCGGCGGATGCATACATCTGGCTCGAACCGATGACCTGATGATTGGCTGCCTTCAGGTGCGGGTTGAAGTAGTGCTTGCCGTTCGAGGCGACCTTCTTCTCGTAGCGTTCATCTTTCCCGCAATTTCCCTGCACCTAGACAATGCCGTTTTCGGCCGAGCCCTTTGCGTGATAGAGCTTGCTGGTGAGCAGGGTCTCCGCGTTGTCCGCCTTGAGAACGAAGCGGAACTGACCATCTGAACTCTTGCTCAATTCGAACCAGCCGGCCATGTCTCTTTCTTCTTTTTGCTTGCGATGCATGACGCCCAATGCGTCGGGGGATGACAACACGGCGCCAGGCGCCGAAGTAGGGGCGTACCGGGCCCGTGGTTACACTTTTTTCCGGAACATGCCGAGCTTGCTCAGGATGAAGATCAGCAGCACTGCGCCGCCGAATGCGACGATGAAGCGCGCGAGGCTGCCCATGGCTCCGAAGCCCAGCAGTCCGGCGATCCAGTAGCCGAGCATCGAGCCCACCACGCCCACCAGCACGTTGGCGATCCAGCCCATCTGGTCGTTGGTCTTCATGACGATGCTCGCCAGCCAGCCCACGATGCCGCCAATGATCAACGAGATGATCCAGCTCATATTGTTGCTCCCTTGATGATCGAAACTTCGAGTGTCCGAATTTTGCGGGTCAACGCATGGCCTTTCCGGCCATCCGCATGATGTCGTCGAGCGCATTGCCGTCGCCATTCATGTCGAGAATCGAGGCGAGTCCCGAGCCCCCGCTGCCAGCAGGCTTGGCGCCACGGCCGCCGAGCAGCCCGCCAAGCATGCCGCCCAATCCCCCGCTTATCGGGGAGGATGGTTCCGCCGCGCCGGCGCCTTGTCGCTTCGCCATGTAGCCTGCAACCAGCATCGCCAGCATCGGCAGCATCTTCTTGAGAAGAGAGGGATCGAGGCCCGACCGCGAAGCCGCGTTCTGCGCAACCGCGCGGCTCACGTCCTTGGAGCCGAAGATCTGTCCAAGCACGTTGTTGCCCTGGCTCACGTCCGTCGGCTGCGACGCCAGCACGTTGTCGAGCAGACCGCCGCCGCCGAGTTTCCCGAGCAGGCCACTCAGCTCTTCGAGACCCGCGGGCTGCGTTTGTGCCTGCTTCTTGAATCCGCCGAGGATCGCCGGGATGAGCGCCTCGGCTCCGCTGGCCGCCTGGGTCTCGCTCACCCCCAGTTCGCGTGCCATCGACTGGAGTCCGCCCATCTGGGCGAGGATGTCGGTGATCTGCATGTGTGTTTGCTCCGGAAGGTTGGAGGGGCGCAGCCTGTTTAGTCCAGCAGCTCCTTGGGCACATTGCCGCCGTTGGCGGCGATTTGGGCGAGCACGGTCTTGTGCAGCCACATGTTCATCTTCGCCGAATCGCCCATCAGATCGGCCGGGCAGCCCAGTTCCGTTGCCAGTTCCTTGCGTGCTTCGAGGCTGCTGTCGATATCGAGAAGTTTCAGCAGGTCGACGATGGAGGTCCGCCAGTTCAGCTTCTGCGGGTTTGCTGCTGCGCGCTGCTCCAGTTGCGCGACGACGTCGACGAGTGCGACCGGCTTTGGCGTTGGCGCACCCGGGGCTGCCCCTGGGGCTGCACCCGGGGCCCCAGGGGCGGCGGTGGGTGCCGGGGCGGCGGCCGCCTTGTCGTTGCCGATGCCGAGCTTCGCGAGAATTTTGCTGAAGAATCCCATGGTTCTCTCCTTTGTTGTGGGACGGCATGACCCTGCAAGATTGCAGGGCCGTATCGCCTCCGTTCATGAATGTATTCACTGTAGTAAAGATAAGTTGGACGATTGGTCAACCGGATTCACTACTTCGGGGCCAGGCCTTGCGTGAATAAACGGCCGCTGACGCCCAGGCCACCCCGCAGCCCCCGTGCTACCCTCCACTCCGCCATGCGACTCCCTCAACTCCGACAACGTCTACGCGATCTGGGCGCTGCCCCCTGTCATGAGGGGCGCGTGCTGCGGGCGTGGGTGCAGGGGCGCTCGCTCGACACCAAGCGGCGGCGCGCCGAAGATTTTCTGCCGCTGGCGGTGCGCGATGCGCTGCCTGGCCTGTTCGACGAATTGCGCGGCCTGGCGCGGGTGCATTCCGAGCACGCCGGCGAGGACGGCTCGGCCCGGTTGCTGGTGGAACTGGTGGATGGCCAGACGGTGGAAAGCGTGCTGCTGCCGCGCGATGGCGTGTGCGTGTCCACCCAGGTCGGCTGTGCGGTGGGGTGCGTGTTCTGCATGACCGGCCGCGCCGGTTTGCTGCGCCAGCTTTCCAGCGCGGAAATCGTCGCGCAGGTGGTGCTGGCCCGCAGCCGCCGCCCGGTGAAGAAGGTCGTGTTCATGGGCATGGGGGAGCCGGCCCACAATCTGGACAACGTGCTGGAGGCGATCGAGCTTCTTGGTGTGGAAGGCGGCATCGGCCACAAGAACCTGGTTTTTTCGACCGTCGGCGACCGGCGCGTGTTCGAGCGCCTGCCGCAGTCCACGGTGAAGCCTGCGCTGGCGCTTTCCCTGCACACCACCGATGCCGATCTGCGCCGGCGCCTGCTGCCCAGGGCGCCCGACATCGCGCCAGCTGAACTCGTCGAACTGGGCGAGGCCTATGCCCGCCGCACCGGCTACCCGATCCAGGTTCAGTGGACGCTGCTCGAAGGGATCAACGACACCGAGGCCGAGCTGGAAGGGATCGCACGGCTGCTGGCCGGCAAGTTCGCGGTGCTGAACCTGATTCCCTACAACAGCGTCGAGGGCGTCGACGGCTTCGACTTCCGGCGCCCAAGCTGGGAGCGAGCAGCCGCGATGGCGCGCCGCCTGCATGTGCGAGGAATCCTCACCAAGCTGCGCCACTCCGCGGGGCAGGATGTGGAGGGCGGTTGCGGGCAGTTGCGGGCACGGGCGCTGGACGTGGCGGTCGGTTTCCCGCCCGCCGGCTTGCCCTGACCCCGAAGGCTCCGTTTAGCCGATTGCTTTCTTAAACGTTGACCCGCAAAAGAGAGAAACAGGAACGCCATGAATCCGAAGATCGTTATCAGAAGCGAAACCGATGCCGATGTGAGCGTGATAACCGATGTGACCGTCGCCGCGTTCAAGACCCTGGAGATCAGCAATCACACGGAGCAGTTCATCATCGCGGCACTACGCGCCGCCAAGGCCCTCACGCTATCGCTCGTCGCAGAACTGGATGGCTGTGTGATCGGGCATATTGCTTTCTCTCCCGTGACCATTTCGGATGGCACCCGCAATTGGTACGGCCTTGGACCTGTTTCGGTGTTTCCGGCATACCAGCGGCAAGGCGTTGGCAAAGCCCTGATACGGGAAGGGCTGGCACGACTGAGGGCCATGAATGCGCAAGGATGTTGTCTCGTGGGCCATCCGGATTATTACCGGAAATTCGGGTTCATCAACATGCCGGGGTTGGTGCTTGAGGGCGTGCCGCAGGAGGTCTTCTTCGCGCTGTCTTTCGACGGGCAGCTTCCGCAGGGTGCCGTCGCTTTCCACGAAGGGTTCAACGCGGATAAATTCAAGGAACCGGGAGCAAATTAATCAAGACAATCGCGTTGCTGTCGAAATTCTGGTTTGCGCAGGACACCGCCGCAATCTGGAATTTGGCGGACAGCAGCCTGGTGACCTGAGCGCGCTGACCACGCGCTTTGAGGGACTGGTGGGCCCACCCCTCCGCAAACGAACTTGTCTATTCTCCAGACGGCACGAAAATCGCGGCCGCCCTCCATTCGGCGCACGATCCCTCGCTCAGATTCCCGGCCTCATGATGCCCTTCGCCCATGTCGTGTCCTTTACGCCGGACAGTCCGGCCGTCGTGGTCGGATTGTCCAAGGGTATTAGCCAGTATCGGATTTCGGCGGAATTAGAAGGGGCAGGTTGAACTGACCCCTTTTCCAGCAATGCCGTTAGCCTTCAGCGCGAGCAGTCCCATTCCCTGCGTCGATTCTGTGCTCACCTGTGTGCCGTGGGGGCCTTTCGCGAGGTTGCAGTTCACAAAGCTTGAAATTGGTCTTTAATGGGATTAATTTATCTCTTTATGGTGGCACGCGTGCGCAATTGGCCTGCGCGATGGTGCGTGTGCAAGGCGCTGCCTCCCAGGATCTTCTTTACCTCGACAGGATATTGTTTTGACTACCAAGCCCTCCTCCCGTACTCCCGCCAAACGTTCCCCTGCTCGCAGCCGCAATGCGAAACCCCGCATTGCAGCAGAAGGCGATATTTCACCCATCCACACCCGCAAGGGTGTCGAGACTTTTACCGTGGACGAAGCGGTGAGCGCCGCACAGGAGTCCAAGATCGTGGCGGTGAAGGACATCCTTGGTCAGGCCAGCAACGGCAGTCCCGAGCTGATCGATTCGCTGAAGGCCATTCTCGCCGGCGCGTCGCCGGAAGACGCGGAGGTGCTGCGCAATGCGCTGCTCGCCAAGTCGCCGCTCGGCAGGCCTGGCGTGCCGTTCGATCCGGACGGCGAGTTGGCCGAAGACTGGCGCGAGGGCGGCTATCCTTACAAGAACCTGATGTCGCGCAAGCGTTACGAGGAGCAGAAATACCAGTTGCAGGTGGAACTGCTCAAGCTTCAGGCCTGGGTGAAGGAAACCGGGCAGAAGGTGGTCATCCTGTTCGAGGGCCGCGACGCTGCAGGCAAGGGCGGCGCTATCAAGCGCTTCATGGAGCATCTCAATCCGCGCGGGGCGCACGTGGTCGCGCTGGAAAAACCAAGCGAAATGGAACGTGGCCAGTGGTATTTCCAGCGCTACGTCCAGCATCTTCCGACGGCGGGCGAGATCGCCCTGTTCGACCGATCCTGGTACAACCGCGCCGGCGTGGAACGGGTGATGGGGTTCTGCGATGAAGAGGAATACCTGGAATTCATGCGCCAGGCGCCCGAGTTCGAGCGCAACCTGGTGCGCAGCGGCGTGCATTTGATCAAGTTCTGGTTCTCGGTCAGCCGCGAAGAGCAGCGTCGCCGCTTCAAGGAGCGCAAGGTGCATCCGCTCAAGCAATGGAAGCTGTCGCCGATCGATCTGGCGTCGCTCGATAAATGGGACGACTACACCAAGGCCAAGGAAGCGATGTTCTTCTACACCGACACCGCCGACTCGCCGTGGACGGTGATCAAGTCGGACGACAAGAAGCGCGCACGGCTTAATGCCATGCGCTACATCCTGCATCGCCTGCCCTACACCAACAAGGAGGTCTCCCACATCGGTTCGCTGGATCTGCTGTTGGTCGGCCGCGCGCACGTGGTGTACGAGCGGGGCGAACATCAGGCAAACCCGCTGCTTTGAGCCGGGCTGCTTCGATCCGCGCACGCATCAAAACAGGTCGCCGATCAACATGGAGCTTGCCATTCAGAAACCCGGCCTCACCCCTTCAACTTGGAAAACGCCGCCGCCATCGCGCCGCCCATCGGCGCTGCAGCGGGCGCACCGTTTGGTTTTCCACCCGCCGGTTTGCCCTGAGCGCGTGGATCGCGTGGTGGCCGCGGGGCCGCTTGCTGCTTCTCACCTGTTTTCTCCGCCGCATCGCTCAGCCGCATCGTCAGCGCGATGCGCTTGCGCTTCTCATCCACTTCCAGCACTTTGACCTTCACGATCTGTCCGGCCTTGACCACGCTGTGCGGGTCTTTGACGAAGCTGTTGGACAGCGCCGAGATGTGGACCAGGCCGTCCTGATGCACGCCGATGTCGACGAATGCGCCGAACGCGGCGACGTTGGTGACGACGCCTTCCAGGATCATGTCGGGCGTCAAGTCGGACAGCTTTTCCACGCCTTCCCTGAAGGTGGCGGTGGTGAATTCGGGGCGCGGGTCGCGGCCGGGTTTTTCGAGTTCCTTGAGGATGTCGCTGATGGTGGGGATGCCGAATTTCTCGCTGGCGTAGCTCGACGGGTTGAGCGACTTCAGCAGGCTGCTGTTGCCGATGACCGATTTCAAATCCTGCTTGATGTCGGCGAGGATCGCTTGCACCAGCGGATACGATTCGGGGTGGACGGCGGAGGCGTCGAGCGGGTCGTTGCCGTCCATGATGCGCAGGAAGCCGGCCGCCTGCTCGAAGGTCTTGGCACCCAGGCGCGGCACGTCGAGCAGTTGCGCCCGGCTGGCGAATCGGCCCTGGGTCTCGCGGTGGGTGACGATGGCTTGCGCCACGTTGTTGGAGAGGCCGGAGACGCGCGCGAGCAAGGGCACCGAGGCCGTGTTGACGTCGACGCCGACAGCGTTGACGCAGTCTTCCACCACCGCATCGAGCGAACGCGCCAGCTGGAACTGGCTGACGTCGTGCTGGTACTGGCCGACGCCGATCGACTTGGGGTCGATCTTCACCAGCTCGGCCAGCGGGTCCTGCAGGCGGCGCGCGATCGAGACCGCGCCGCGTAGCGAGACATCCAGCTCGGGCAGTTCGCGCGAGGCGAACTCGGACGCGGAATACACCGACGCGCCGGCCTCGGACACCACCACGCTGGTCAGCTTGAGTTCGGGACGCAGCTTGATCAGGTCGCGCGCCAGCTTGTCGGTCTCGCGCGAAGCGGTGCCGTTGCCGATGGAGATCACTGAAACTTTGTGCTGCTCGGCCAGTTTGGCCAGGGTGTGCAGCGAACCGTCCCAGTCGTTGCGCGGTTGATGCGGGTAGATGGTGGCAGTGTCGAGCACCTTGCCGGTCTCGTCCGTCACCGCCACTTTCACGCCGGTGCGGATGCCGGGGTCCAGCCCCATCGTCACGCGCGGTCCGGCCGGTGCGGCCAGCAGCAGGGCCTTGAGGTTGCGCGCAAACACCTGGATGGCGTCGGTCTCGGCGTTGCTGCGCAACGTGCCCATCAGCTCCAGCTCCAGATGCATGAAGCTCTTTACGCGCCAGGTGAAGCGCACCGTGTCCATCAGCCAGCGGTCGGCGGGTCGGTTCTGGTCCTGAATGCCGAAGCGGCTAGCGATGCGCGCCTCGCAGGAATTGTGAGGCGCGCTCCAGGCCGGCCGTTCTTCCTCGCTGTCGAGGCGCAGCCGCACGTCGAGTAGGTCTTCGCGCCGTCCGCGGAAGAGCGCCAGCGCGCGGTGCGACGGAATGGTGCCGATCGATTCGGAATAGTCGAAGTAGTCGGCGTATTTTTCCGCTGCGGACTCTTTGCCGTCGCGCACTTTCGATTCGACGATGCCGTGCTCCTGGACGTAGTCACGCAGCCATTGCAGCAGGGGCGCATCTTCGGAAAAACGTTCCATCAGGATATGCCGTGCGCCGTCCAGCGCGGCCTTGGCGTCCGCCACACCGGGGTTATCGCCCTGCTCGGTGGTGAAGGGCTCGCGCAGGTACGCTGCTGCTTCTTCATCGGGATTGAGCATCGGGTTCGCCAGCAGGGCGTCGCCCAGCGGCTCCAGCCCGGCCTCCTGCGCGATCTGCACCTTGGTGCGCCGCTTCTGCTTGTAGGGCAGGTAGAGGTCTTCCAGATGCGTCTTGTCCGCCGCCAGCGAGATCGCCGTCAGCAGCTCGGGCGTCATCTTGTTCTGCTCGGTGATCGACGCGATGATGGCCGCGCGGCGGTCTTCCAGCTCGCGCAGGTAGCGCAGCCGGTCTTCCAGCAGGCGCAGCTGCGTGTCGTCCAGGCCGCCCGTCGCCTCCTTGCGGTAGCGCGAGATGAAGGGCACGGTCGCCCCCTCGTCGAGCAAGGCAATGGCCGCGGCGACTTGCGCAGGTTTGGCCGCGATCTCGGCGGCAAGTCGGTGTTCGATGGATGGAAGCATGGTTCGGTCTGCTGAATGGTTCGGACTCCTGTCGCGAGGCCGATGGGTGAAGGGTACGGGTTGCGCATTATGCCGAATATCCTCAAAGCAGCGCACCACCTCTTCCAACCATGTACCCGGTAAAAAATGGGATCATTGATCCATCCACCTGGGCTGAAACCTGCCCGGCCTCCTCGCAAACCGAAGTAAACCATTTTTTGTATCGATCGATATGAGCAACAACACCGTCCGCGCCCGACTGTCCCTCTCGTTCAAGGGCGAGACCTACGAACTCGATTCCGTCATCGACCTGGATGGATGTCTCGACGCGTCTGGCGCGGCGCCCAATTTCCACCGGCTACTGGCCAGGGCGGCGGGGATCGATCCCTACTCGTATCTGTATGAGGTGCTGGAGACGCACGAGATCGCGTTCTCGGATGCCGCGGGTGTCGCGACGCGAAGCTGTTGCGATGGCCGGTTCGACTGGACTCGATTCGAGCAGGAGCGGCGCGAGGAACAGGACTGGCACGTTGTCAAGGCCATCGCGCAGCGGATGCTGGGTGCGCGCGACCTGGACGCAGATCCGGAGCTGAGGGCGGCCCTGCTGGCAGCGTACCGGGTAGGGAAGGTGAGCGGGCTGAAACAGCCGGGCCCGAATTAACGCGGCACGGCTACTGGCGTGGCCGGCTCGGCTGTCGGCGACACTTCGCTGGCCAGCTCCTCGGTCCAGGCAAGCGATTGCAGCTGGGCCAGATTGACCTCTTCCGGGCTGGAGGCGATCTCGGCGGCGTAGCGGGCGATTTGCCCGAAATCGCTGCGCTCCGAAGCCTCGGCGAGTTTGAGGAAGGGTGCATAGGGCCCGGTCTGGTGGACCAGGGCCTGAACGATGGGGTCGGGCATGGGCAACTGTTCGAGCAGATAGGCGAGGGGGACGCCCATCAGCGGTTCGGCCAGGGAAAACAGCCCGGTCATGAACAGCTCGTCCTGCGCCTCGCGGTTAAGCCGGGATTGGCCGAGCAGTTCGCACAGGCGCCCGCGCGTGACGGCTGTCCGTGCCAGCAGGGCGTTGGTTGGCGTCGGGTTGGCGGTGACCAGGAGCAGCGCCAGCCAGCGATATAGCGTCTTCAGCCCGATTTGGGTCAGGGCCTGGCGCACGGTGTGGACTTGCTGCCGCAGGCCCGAGGCGGCGGAATTGGCGTAGCGCAACAGGCGCAGGGTCAGGGCGGCATTGCGGCGCAACGGATCTTCGATCTCGCTCAGGTCTTCGCAGATCCGAACTTTGTTCATCAGGTCAAGAACCGCCAGCTGACCCGGCTGGATGGCCTTGTTGGCGAGATTCTCCGGGCGGGCGAAATAATAGCCCTGAAAATACTGGATGCCGCTGTCGCGGCAGAGGTCGAACATCTCGCGGGTTTCGACCTTTTCGGCGATGAACTGGCCGCTGAAGTTGAGCCGGATGTGCGCGATGATTTCCACGGTCTTTTCGGGAGGCTGCTCGAGCATGTCGAGCTTCACGAAGTCGATCATCGGCAACAGCGGGCGGTATTCATCCAGGCAGACGAAATCATCCAGGGCAAAGCGGTAGCCGAGCTGCCGGAGTTCCTGGATGCGGGCGATCAGCACCGGGGTGACCGGTACGGTCTCGAGGATTTCGTAGACGACGTGGTGAGGCGGGAGCAGGCAGACGAAGTCGCTCATCAAGGTGGCTTCGTCCAGATTGATGAAGGCGAGCTTGCCGTGCAGCAGCCAGTCGGATCCGAGACAGAGGGTGCTGCTGATGACCTCGACGCCGGCTTGCAGCTGACTGGTGATCTGGGCCGAGACGGAAGCCAGCGATTGCCTGAACAGGAGCTCGTAGGCGAACAGGCGATGTTCGGCATCGACGATGGGTTGACGTGCGAGAAAGGTTTCCTTGCCCATCTGGCGCTCCTCGAAAAACTTGTTATGTATTTGTCATACAGGCGCAGCATATCAGCTCAACCCGACCAAGGTGAGCTGGGGCCGTAAAGACGGCAGGGTGACTGGCACCCTGCCTGTTTACATCAAGGTTTGGCTTCGGTAGCCAGGGCGCTTGCTGCGATGGTGGAAACTGCCCCGGCAGTTGTTCCGCCTGCACTGGCGTGCGGCCGTCCTCTCGATTGCCAAATTCTGCTTAAGATAATATGTGGCGACAGGACAACTCAAGCACGCAATGATGCTGACAAAATTTTTGCCCTACCTGATTGCCGAGTCCACGCCCCTGAGCATGGGCGAGAAATTGCGCGCCACCTTGGGCGCCTTTTTCGCCACGCTGGTCGTCGGCCTGGTCAGCAGCCAGTTTCTGCAGGGCAGCGGGCTGCATATCATGGTCACTTCCATGGGCGCTTCGGCGGTGCTGCTGTTCGCCGCCCCCCATAGCCCGCTCACTCAACCCTGGCCACTGATTGGCGGGCACCTGATTTCCGCCGTCATCGGGGTTGCCTGCGCCATGCTGGTGCCGGATTTGTGGGCGGCCACTGCGCTGGCGGTTTCCCTCTCCATCCTGGCCATGCATCTCACCCACAGCCTGCATCCGCCGGGCGGCGCCATCGCCTTGATGGCCGTGCTGGGCAGGGACCATGGCATCGCCAGCGACTTTTCCTTTGTGCTCGCACCGGTGGGGCTCAATGCCCTGCTGATGCTGGTCATGGCGCTGGTCATCAACAATCTGTTCGGACGCAGCTATCCCGCTCGTGCTTATCCGACACGGGATACGAAGCATCGGCACGACGATCCCAAGCCGCTCGATCGCATCGGCATCGACAAGAACGATTTGCACCAGGCTTTGCGCGATATGGATGTGTACCTTGATGTCAGCGAGGCGGACCTGAAGCAGGTTTACCGCCGGGCCGGCATGCATGCCTACCAGCGCAAGATGGGGGAGATCACCTGTGGCGACATCATGTCGCGCGATGTCATCTCGGTCGAATTCGGCACGGAACTGGAAGAGGCGTGGGCGCAATTGCGCTTCCACAAGGTCGGTGCCATCCCGGTTGTGGACAAGGCGCGGCGCGTGATTGGCATCATCTCGCTGGTGGATTTTCTCAAGCGCGCCAACCTCAAGACCTATGAAACCTTCGAGGACAAGCTGGTCAAGTTCATCCGCCGTACGCCCGGCGTCACCTCGGAAAAGCCGGAAGTCGTCGGCCAGATCATGGCCACGCCTGCAGTCACGGCGCCCGAGGATATGCATGTCGTGGAGCTGGTGCCCCTGCTCCGACCACGGTCTGCACCACATCCCCATCGTCAACGCCGAGCGGCGGCTGGTGGGAATGGTCACCCAGTCCGACCTGATTGCAGCGCTCTATGCTGGCGGCAGCCGGTCTGAAGGAGCGATGCCATGAACGCGCCCACTAAGAACAATCAGGGATTCTCAGGCTAGCCCGAGCCCTCCGCCCATAAAGCGTTCGTATGTTGCGTGATGCGTGGCTCAGCTGTCAGGCGAAAAGCTGCAGGCTATCAACGGCGGTCACGCTTGCGATCGCGGTCCCAGTCCCGGTAATCCCTGTCCCGTCCATCACGGTCCTTGAACCTGATCTCTCTGGGATAGCGATCCCTGGGTAGTACTTTCCAGGGCCCTGTCCTTTCACGTGAGTAGTTCCAGCGACGATCGTTATTGTAGTAATAGTAATAACCGCTGTGAAAGTAGAAGGGCTCTACACCCAATTCCACCACCACTGGCAGCGCGGGTGCGACTACATAGTCAGCGCCGCGGTCTATGGGTACCACGTAGCACGCGGTGGGCAGAAGCGCTGAAAGCAGCGCGACATATAGCATTCTGTGCATTCCCATTCTCCTGGTTAGGCATCCTGCATGCGATGCCGCTTGAGTGGTGTGCCAGAGAAACCCCAGAGTACTGGGCCGTTTGCACCCGCTGGAACGCCGCGGATGTGGATTAAGACCTGTCGGATTTTCTTTGATTGCAGGTGAACTAGAGTCCGACCAGCTCCGCATGAACGCCCTGCGCTTGAACCATGTGCAAGACGTCGCTTGATGTCGTGCACGCGGGGTTGTAGGTCACCAACAGCACATGGGCGTTTTCGTGCGAGGTGCAGGCGCTGATGACGCAGGCATCAGTGCGCACCACGTCTTCCAATTCGTGCATTTTCTCGACGGGGATCACCTCATCCACATGGACCATGATGTCAACAATATCCATCGTTTCATCCCCTTGATCACGGGCAACCGCAAAATGGCTGGAACGTGTCTTACTCTAGCAAACGCTACGCGTTTTGATAGTGGCTGGCGTGTGGCGGGGTCAGAACCAAAATGACGTGTCCTTCGCCAGGAACTCGCCGTGCGGCATATAGTGCGAGCCATCGCAGGAAAAGGTCACGCTCACCATGCCGTTGAAAATGTTGATCGAAGCCATGCGCAGGTAGAACGTCTGGTCGGTGAGGCGCAGGGCCTGCAGGGTATTCAGGATGCGGCCGATTTCTGCCGGCGCGATTGCGGCATCGGGCGGATAGGTGCGCGGCGGATAGATCAGGCAGATGTCCGGATCGCTCAGGGTCTCGTGATCCAGGATGCGATAACGCAAGGGATCGTCCAGCGTCCAGATGGTGGCCAGGCTGCTGGAAAAATGGATCTGGCATTGAAATACGCCGCGCTCGGTCATCAGTTCCTCGAGGATGGATAAAGCCTGTTCCAGATTGCGATCCATCCGGCTTTCCTCCCGGCTTTGCTGAAACACTGTGCCGCGGATCGCCGGATCGCCCTTCACCTGGCGCCAATCGCCCGGCTCTTCGTAGAGTTCGGACGTCACCGGCAGATTGCGCAAATCGAAGTCGGCACTGAGGTAGCCCAAGGTCTGGGAATCCCGGCTCACGACCTGGAGTGCCGTGAGCGAGGGCCGGTGTTCACGTAGGCTGATGTAAGCATCCGAGAGCAGAAACCCCCATGCCGGGACCGCTTCCTGCATATACGGCCGCTGCGAGCGGTCGCGCCCGAGGTGTTCAGGCATGATCCCTTGCGGACCGATATTGTTGCAAATTTGTATCCCGTCGCTTTCCAGGCAGTACAGGAACGAACAATGTGGAATGCTGGAGAAGTGCTCCGAGAGAACCGCATCCAGCGCTTCGCAATTGCCCCATGCCGGTGCGCAACGCTCGGCCAGTTGCCCCAGCGGTTCGCGCAGCATGCGCGCCAGCTCGCCGCGCTGCTGGTGGATGCAGTCTTTCCATGAACGAGTCATGACGCTTTCATCATTCATGGGTGAACCAACGCTTTCTATTCGATGCATGCAGATGTTCCTCCGCATAGCGGGCCGCCAATTTGAAGGGGCCTGCCCCCCAACCAATCAGGCTGATTCCGAACCGGCATGCACCCAGGCTCGACGCCTTGCGGCGACAGGGCGCCAGAGGTGGCTTCAGTGCATCCCCCGCTTGGCAGTTGCAATGGCCTTGCGGGCGGCCTCGGAGCCAGGCGCAGTCGATTGCTCCAGCCCGTCGACGCTCGTGCCCATACGTTCGGCGACGCGGTCTGCGCCCCAGCTCTGCCCCTGGGCGTTGTGGAAGGCGCTGCCGGTTGCGCTCATGTGCATAGCCACATAAGTGCGGGCCTGGGCATCTGCGCTGACAATGGGGTTGGCACCGACTTCCGCAGCGGTGGTCGCCGTGACTGCAGTGGAAAAGCCAACGCCGGCCACACCGGCCATGAGCACGGTCAAGAGTGTGTTGCGGGTATGCTGGGCATGTTGCTTCATCTGCGATACTCCTTTTGTGCATAGAGGTTTGGATGGGAGGCTTTTGTTTTCACAAGCCAATACCTCAAAAGCACATTCCATTCCAGAACAGTATTTATCTTGTTTTTCATGGACTTGAATGAAATTCATGGTTGTGGGCCGTCTTCATTTTGTCGCCTCCTGGCGACACAAAATAGGGCATCACAAGCAACTCATTGTAGAAATGGACATTTTCTTGTCTTGTAACGGAGACAGGATCTACCGTCAGCGCAAGACGGGGGAAATTTCCTGGCACCCGAGGATATGCATAGCGTGGATCTGGTGCCTCTGCTCTCCGACCACGGTCTGCACCTATCCCCATCGCCAACGCCGAGCCGCGGCTGATGGGAACGGTCACCCAGTCCGACCTGATTGCAGCGTTCTATGCTGGCGGCAGCCGGTCTGAAGAAGCGATTCCCGTCGTTCCATTGATCACCTGACGGTCTTCGGCAGGTAGCTTCGCCGCCCCTGCCCATGCCGGCTTCGCGGCTACTATAACGATTTCCGGGAGATCCAATGAACAAGCTTCTGCTGATCGCGGCGCTCGCCGCCGCCGCTTATTTCGCGCTCGCCCCGGTCCCTGACACGCCGGAAAGCCGTCAGGCAGTAGGCCTGCCCGCTGTGTCTTCGGCGGTGCGTAACGGGAACGATGCCGCCATCGAAAACGCCTTCTCCAACCGCCTTGGCAGCCAGCTGGTTGAAGGGAAGGGAACAGTGGTGAAAATGCTGGCGGACGACAACGACGGCAGCCGGCATCAGCGCTTCATCATTCGGCTGGATTCCGGGCGGACGCTGCTGATATCGCACAATATCGATCTGGCACCGCGCATCGACGGGTTACGCACGGGAGACACGGTAGCCTTTTACGGTGAGTACGAATGGAATTCGAAGGGTGGCGTGATTCACTGGACGCATCACGATCCACAAGGTCGCCACCCAGCAGGCTGGATCAGGCACGACGGACGGACCTATCAGTGACCGGGAAGCGGCTATTGCTGCCGGGCATCCCCGCACGAACGGGCTTGCCTGGGCTAAATCGCCGCCAGAATCTTGCGTGCCAGCCGCAGCATCCCACTGGCCGACAGGTCTTCCGCATGGAAGCTCAGGTCAGTGGCCGAGGGGGCGTAATTGCGCGACAGCGAATTCAGATACGCCGGGTCGTAATGCTGTTCCAGCAGCACGGCCACCAGCTCGGGCCAGGCCTGTTGGGTGGCCAGCGCCTGCCACGCCGCAACGGTTTCTCTGCCGCGCAGCGCGGTGAGAAAGCCAAGCTGGCGGTTGATCGTCTCCGGGTCGAGCAGAAAGTGCGCGTAGTCTTCGGTCAGCAACTGAACCCGTGCGGCCAGCGGAACGTCCAGTCGCAGGCAGGGGCTGGCGTGCATGGCTGCGATCAGCGCAGCGGGCACCCGCAGCGCACCGATCTTCTTGCTTTCCGACTCGACGAACACGGGCAGGGCGGGGTCGAATCCGTTTAGCGCCGACCAGATGGCGCTCTCGAAACTTTTTTGCGACGGCTGGGCTTGTCCCGGCAGCGCTCCCAGCAGCGAGCCCCGATGCGCGGCCAGCACTTCGAGGTCGAGCACCTGGGCGCCCTCGCTGGCCAGCGCCAGCAGCAGGCGGCTCTTTCCGCTGCCGGTGGGGCCGCTCACCACCCGGTATGCAAACAGCGCCGGCAGGCGGGCGAGTTCGGTCACCACGTGGCGCCGATAGGCCTTGTAGCCGCCATCGAGCTGCGCCGCCGCGAAGCCGATTTTCTGCAGGATGTGCGTCAGCGACCCGCTGCGGCTGCCGCCGCGCCAGCAAACCACCAGCGGCCGGTATGACTTCGGCTTGTCGGCGAACCAGGTGTCCAGATGCAGCGCGATATTGTGCGCCACCAGCGCCGCGCCGATTTTCTTCGCTTCGAACGAGGACACCTGCTTGTACAGCGTGCCGACGCGCTCGCGTTCGGCGTTGCTCAGCACCGGCAGGTTGATCGCGCCGGGGATGTGGTCTTCGGCGAATTCGCCAGGGGAGCGGACATCGATGATCTCATCGAAGACCGCGAGTTCATCTACGGTGGCGGGCAAGCTGGGCTCGACTTTCGGGGAAAACAGGGAATACGTTCAGGGTTCTGCCATTGTTACACGGTCGCGTTTAAAAACCGCGTTCGTCAGACGTGCGTCATCCTGGTTCGGACCACGCCGGCGGCCATTCTGGCGATGTAGGGGTAGGGAACAACCAACAAAGATGTCATGGCGAACACAGTCGCGCTGCAGCCAGGACAAACGGGAAAACCCGGCGCGATGCGCCGGCGTTTGATTCCTAAACGACTTTAAAGGTCGCGGGTTTGCGCTCTTCCTCGCGACGGCTGGTGGCCGTGCGACGATCTGCCGTGATGTATGCCGGCAATGCAGCATCGCGTGGTGCGACGCGACGGTCACCCAAACGACGTTCCAGCGGAATGAACTCAACTTGATAAACAGGAAGGGCCGACATGCTCTTGCTCCTTTTTGTCGATATCTCAGCGCATCTTAGTCAGGATGTCGACAGCCCGCAAGCGAAAAGTTGACCGATTGGCAGATTATTCCATCCGTTTGTCGGCGCTGCGTTCATTCACTTCTGGGCACTCCGCACCATGCGTTGTTTTTCGCGCTCCCACTCACGGTCTTTTTCGGTCGCGCGCTTGTCGTGCTGCTTTTTGCCTTTGGCCAGGCCGAACTCAAGCTTGACGCGGCCTTTGACGTAGTGCAGGTCGAGCGGCACCAGGGTGTAGCCGGCGCGTTCGGTCTTGCCGATGAGCTTGTTGATTTCCGCCGCGTGCAGCAGCAGCTTGCGCGAGCGCGTGGGGTCGGGATGGATGTGGGTGGATGCAGTGGACAGCGGGCTGATGTGGCAGCCGATCAAATAGACTGCGCCGTTCTTGACGACCACATAGGCTTCCTTCAGCTGCACCCGGCCCGCGCGAATGGCCTTCACTTCCCAGCCTTCGAGCATGATGCCGGCCTCGAATCGCTCTTCGATGAAATAATCGTGAAAGGCTTTTTTGTTGTCGACGATGCTCATGGCGGACAGCTTGCGTACAATTCTCGATTTTACAAGGCTTTAGGTAGAGATGGCGCGTGTGCAAAAAAGTGTGCTGGTGGCGCACACCCCGGAACGCATGTTTGAACTGGTGGACCGGGTCGAGGATTATCCCGCTTTCCTGCCGTGGTGCGGCGGCACCGAATTGAAGTGGCGCGATGACGCGAGCACGGTGGCGACAATCCATATCGCCTACATGGGCATCCGCCAGAGCTTCACCACGGAAAACGCCAAAACCTATCCGCGCGAGATGCGGATCAGGCTGCAGGATGGCCCGTTTTCCGAATTGGAGGGCGACTGGTTGTTTTCTCCGCTGGGGGAAGAAGCCTGCAAGATCGAATTTCGTCTTGAATATGCGTTTTCGAGCCGGATGCTGGAAACCATTCTGGCGCCGGTTTTCAGCCATATTACCAATACCTTTGTCGATGCTTTCGTGCGCCGCGCCGACGAGGTGTATGTCGCATGAACGCAGCCACGATCAACGTCGAAGTCGTTTATGCCTTGCCGGCACGGCAGGCCTTGCTGCGTGCCTGCCTTGCCGACGGCGCGACGGTGGAAGATGCCATTCGCGCCTCCGGCGTGCTGGACGCCTTTCCCGAAATCGATCTCGCCCAAAACAAGGTCGGGATTTTCAGCAAGCTGGTCAAGCTGGATGAAAAAGTGCGTGACCGCGACCGGGTGGAAATCTATCGCCCGCTGATCGCCGATCCCAAGGAAGTGCGCCGCAAGCGCGCGGAAGAGGGCAAGGCCACCAAGAAGGGCGGCGGCGATGCCGCGCCGGGGAAGGTCGCCGAGGTGGACGAACCCCCGGCGGTATGAGTCGTAGCTGGCGCTGCGCATAAAAAAGGCCTTCCGGCTTCAACCGGAAGGCCTTTTTGCTGACGCGGACTATCTCTTAATTGCCGACTTTGAGCGGCGGGTAGTTGAGCTGGGCCAGGCCTTTCTTGGCATGGTCGCTGGCCAGTTTGGACTGCTTGATTACCGTGTCGCTATCGCCTTTGGCGGCAGCGGCCTCGGCAGCCTTCAGGGCAGCGTCGGCGGTCGTCCACAGTGCACCCTTGGCCTTGGCATCCTTGACCGCTGCCTGGGCAGCGCTGAGCGCTGCCTGCGCTTCGGCGCTGAGGCCGGCCTTGGCCACAGGGGTCGTGTCAGCCGGCTTGGTTTCTGTACCAGCACAGCCAGACAGGCCCAGCAGGGCGGCGGAAGTCAGGGCAAGCAAAACTTTGGACATTGTTTTATCTCCTCGAGTTATATAGGGGAGGCGTTGAACCGCACGCCCTAGCAGGTTGAATGCTGACGCAAAGTTAGCTGCATCGGGCATGGGAGTCAACCGCCAGCCGTGCGATTGGGTTGGTAAATTACGACCACGTGCGGGCGCGGCGATCGCCGGTTTGTGCGGGGCAGGGGCGGGCGCGTATAATTCCGCTTTGCGTTAAGGAAAGCCCATGCGTGTTCTGCAAAAAGCGCTGACGTTCGACGACGTTCTGCTCATTCCCGCCCATTCTTCCATCCTCCCGCGCGAAGTCAGCCTGTCCACGCAGCTGACCCGCACGATTGCCCTGAATTTGCCCCTCTTGTCCGCCGCGATGGATACGGTGACCGAGTCGCGGCTGGCGATTGCGCTGGCGCAGGAAGGCGGCATCGGCATCATTCACAAGAACATGAACGCCGAGATGCAGGCCGCGCAGGTTGCAGCGGTCAAGCGTTTCGAATCCGGCGTCGTCAAGGACCCCATTACCGTCACCCCGCAGATGACCGTGCGCCAGGTGCTCGAGATCACTCGCGCGAAGCGCATTTCCGGCCTGCCGGTGATCGACGGCGGCAAGGTGGTCGGCATCGTCACCAACCGCGACCTGCGCTTTGAAACCCGCCTCGACCAGCCGATCGCCAACATCATGACGCCGAAAGAGCGGCTGGTGACGGTGAAGGAGGGCGCCAACCGCGACGAGGCGATGGCGCTGCTGCACAAGCACCGGCTGGAACGCGTCCTGGTGGTGAACGACGCCTTCGAGCTGTGCGGTCTGATTACGGTCAAGGACATCCAGAAGTCGAGCGAGCATCCGCTGGCGTGCAAGGACGCGATGGGCCGCTTGCGCGTCGGCGCCGCGGTCGGCACCGGCGAGGGCACCGAAGAGCGGGTGGCCGCGCTGGTGGCCGCCGGCGTCGACGTGATTACGGTGGACACGGCGCACGGCCACTCCCAGGGCGTGCTCGACCGGGTGCGCTGGGTCAAGCAGAACTACCCCAACGTGCAGGTCATCGGCGGCAACATCGCCACCGCATCGGCAGCGGCAGCGCTGGTCGAGCACGGCGCCGACGCGGTCAAGGTCGGCATCGGCCCGGGTTCCATCTGCACCACGCGCATGGTCGCGGGGGTCGGCATGCCGCAGATCACCGCGGTGGCGAACGTGGCCGATGCCCTCAAAGGCAGCGGCGTCGGCGTCATCGCCGACGGCGGCATCCGCTATTCCGGCGACATCGCCAAGGCGCTGGCCGCCGGCGCCAACTGCGTCATGCTCGGCGGCCTGCTGGCCGGCACCGAGGAAGCGCCGGGCGAAATCGAACTGTTCCAGGGCCGCTCCTACAAGTCCTATCGCGGCATGGGCTCCCTCGGCGCGATGCAGCAGGGGTCCTCCGACCGCTATTTCCAGGACAACGAGAAGCGCGCCGAGAAGCTGGTTCCCGAAGGCGTCGAAGGCCGTGTGCCCTACAAGGGCAGCGTGCTGGCGGTGATCCACCAGCTGGTGGGCGGCCTGCGTTCCAGCATGGGCTACCTCGGCGTGGCCACCATTCCCGACATGCATGCCAAGGCCGAATTTGTCGAGATCACCTCGGCCGGCGTGCGCGAATCGCACGTGCATGACGTGCAGATCACGAAGGAAGCACCCAACTACCGAGTGGAATAGCCGGTCAACACAGACGCGCAGGGGGATGCATGGGGAACAACCGCTTGGCGGCAGCCTTGGTATTGGCTTTGGGGATGGTGGTCGCAGCCTGGTTGCTGGCGGACGGCATCGTCAAGTTCAAGCAGTTCGAACGCAGCGTCGAGGTCAAGGGCCTGGCCGAGCGCGAAGTGCCCGCCGACACGGCAATCTGGCCCATCGCGTTCAGCGAGGCGGAGACCGACCTGACCCGCCTGTACCAGACCTTGCAGAGCAAGAACGCCGTCATCATCGATTTCCTCAAGGCGCAGGGATTCAAGCCGGAGGAGATTTCCGTTTCGGCGCCTTCGATTACCGACCGGCAGGCACAGGATTACGGCAACGCCGATCTGGCGAACCGCCTGCGTTACACCGGCAAATCCGTGATTACCGTTTACACGCGGCGGGTTGATGCCGTGCGCCGGGCCATGCCCGAACTGGCGGTTCTGGGCGAGCAGGGAATCGCGCTCAACACCGGCGATTATGAGAATCGCCCGCGTTTTCTGTTCACCGGCCTCAATACGCTGAAGCCTGCGATGATCGAAGAAGCGACCCGCAACGCCCGCCAGGCCGCGGAAAAGTTCGCCAAGGATTCCGACAGCACGCTGGGCAAGATCAAGCGCGCCAGCCAGGGACAATTCAGCATCGAGGACCGGGACGAAAGCACCGCGCACATCAAGAAGGTGCGCGTGGTTTCCACCGTGAATTACTTTTTAGCCGACTAATACGCCATCCCTATTTTTATGCACCAGAAAATCCTCATCCTCGACTTCGGCTCCCAATACACCCAGCTCATCGCGCGCCGTGTGCGCGAGGCGGGCGTCTATTGCGAGCTGCATCCCAACGACGTGACCGAGCAGTTCGTTCGCGACTTCGCGCCGGCTGGCATCATCCTCTCCGGCGGGCCGAGTTCGGTCTACGAAGACGAAACGCCGCGTGTGCCCGATGTCGTGTTCGCGCTCGGCGTGCCGGTGCTGGGCATCTGCTACGGCATGCAATCCATGGCGGCGCAGCTGGGCGGCCAGGTCGAATCCGCCGCCAAGCGCGAATTCGGCTACGCTGAAATCCGCGCGCACGGCCACACCGCACTGTTGCGCGATATCCAGGACCGCGTCAACGACGAAGGCCACGGCCTGCTCGACGTGTGGATGAGCCACGGCGACAAGGTCACCGCGCTGCCAGAAGGCTTCAAGGTGATGGCGAGCAACGCCGCCACCCCGATCGCCGCGATGGCCGACGAGGCGCGCCGCTTCTACGGCGTGCAGTTCCACCCCGAGGTCACCCACACCCTGCAGGGCAAAAACATCCTCAACCGCTTCGTGCGCGACCTGTGCGGCTGCGCGGGCGACTGGAACATGCCCGACTACGTCGACGAAGCCATCGGTCGCGTGCGCAGCGAAGTCGGCAGCGACGAAGTCATTCTGGGGCTGTCCGGCGGTGTCGATTCCTCGGTGGTCGCGGCGCTGCTGCACCGCGCCATCGGCACGCAGCTCACCTGCGTCTTCGTCGACAACGGCCTGCTGCGGTTGAACGAGGCCGAGCAGGTGATGCAGACCTTCGCCGACAACCTCGGCGTCAAGGTCATCCACGTCGACGCGCGCGACCGCTTCATGGATGCGCTCGCCGGCGTCACCGACCCGGAGCAGAAGCGCAAGATCATCGGCCGCGAATTCGTCCATGTGTTCCAGGAAGAAGCCGAAAAGCTGCCCAAGGCCAAATGGCTGGCGCAGGGCACCATCTATCCCGACGTCATCGAATCGGCCAGCGCCAAGACCAAGAAGGCGCACACCATCAAGAGCCACCACAATGTCGGCGGCCTGCCCGACACCCTGCACCTGAAGCTGCTCGAACCGCTGCGCGAACTGTTCAAGGACGAAGTGCGCGAATTGGGGGTCGCCCTCGGCCTGCCGCACGGCATGGTCTACCGCCATCCCTTCCCCGGCCCCGGCCTCGGCGTGCGCATCCTCGGCGAAGTGAAGCGCGAATACGCCGAACTGCTCAGACGAGCCGATGCCATTTTCATCGAAGAACTGTGGTTGAGCGGCTGGTACGAGAAAACCAGTCAGGCCTTCGCCGTCTTCCTGCCGGTGAAATCCGTCGGCGTGATGGGCGACGGTCGAACTTACGACTACGTCGTCGCCCTGCGCGCCGTCGTCACCAGCGACTTCATGACCGCCCACTGGGCCGAACTCCCCTACACCCTGCTCGGCAAGGTTTCCAACCGCATCATCAATGAAGTGCGAGGCATCAACCGCGTCGTCTATGACATCAGCGGCAAGCCGCCGGCGACGATTGAGTGGGAATAGTTTTAGGGAAACACTGATTTATTCGCTGCCCAGGGTATCGAAGTGATGCCGGCTTTGCGAGAATCCGCATGGTGATGACTGAACGAAAGACGGCGATGCAACAGAGCTTTTCTGACCTGGAATACGCGGCCAA
>Ga0209643_1001073_pt1 | contig 30035 bp, 35 predicted proteins | sample AutmiccBRH37_all_FD_187383 | JGI IMG/M metagenome (GOLD analysis project Ga0209643, IMG submission 187383) | Deep subsurface microbial communities from Mt. Terri, Switzerland - Autotrophic microbial communities BRH/37_all (SPAdes) (version 2) | ecosystem: Environmental > Aquatic > Deep...
CTACATTTATCCCTATATCTATGTTTTTTATTATGGTGTCGATAATTGACTTATAAATTAAATTCATCGTCATATAATTACCTCACTAAATGAAAAAGATATGGCCAATATGTTTAGCATTGGACATATCTTTATTATATCAATATTTACAGGATTTCAGCAATGGGCGATGGGCAATGAATTATTTATTTAATATCGGGATATAACGGGTACCTGTCGCACAATGCTTTTACCCTGCTGCTGCACTCGGCCTTTGACTCCGGATTTGTAATAGCCAAAGTAATTATATCAGCTATCTCCTCCATATCCTTTTCCTTGAAGCCTCTTGTGGTCACAGCCGGTGTACCTACCCTCAGCCCGCTGGTAATGAAAGGACTCTGCGGATCAAGGGGAATCGTATTTTTATTCGTTGTTATTCCTATATCATCCAGGAGCCGCTCGGCATCCTTGCCGGTGATATTCTTGTTTCTGAGATCAAGGAGCATCATATGATTATCAGTTCCACCCGAAACTATTTCAATACCTTTGGCTGTTAATGCAGCAGCCAAAGCTGAGGCATTCTTAAGCACCTGCTTGATGTAATCCTTGAATTCATCACTCATAGCCTCTTTGAAGCATACAGCTTTTGCAGCAATTACATGCATCAGCGGTCCGCCCTGCATCCCGGGGAAAATGGACTTGTCTATAGCCTTTGCATATTCCTGCTTGCAAAGTATCGCCCCACCTCTGGGTCCCCTCAAGGTCTTATGAGTCGTTGTAGTTACAAAGTCTGCATAGGGCACAGGGCTTTGATGCAATCCTACTGCAACAATACCTGCTATATGGGCCATATCAACCATTAATAATGCTCCGACCTCATCTGCTATCTCTTTGAAGGCTTTGAAGTCTATACTTCTTGCATATGCGCTTGCGCCTGCTACTATGAGCTTCGGCTTGCTTTCTTTTGCTATTGACCTGACATTATCATAATCGATTCTCCCTGTGCTTTCCGATACTCCATAATGTACAAATTTATAATATTTCCCTGAAATGTTTACAGGACTTCCGTGGGTCAAATGTCCTCCATGGGACAAGTTCATTCCCATGACAACATCTCCCGGATCCAGTACGGTAAAATATACTGCTTCATTTGCACTTGAACCGGAATGGGGCTGAACATTTACATGGTCTGCACCAAACAAGGCTTTCAGCCTGTCCCTGGCAATATCTTCAACAATATCAACAAATTCACAACCTCCGTAATACCTTTTGCCCGGGTATCCCTCGGCATATTTGTTTGTGAGAACTGTCCCAAGAGCTTCCATTACAGCAGGGGATACGAAATTCTCCGATGCTATCAGCTCTATCTTGTTTCTTTCCCTGTCAAGCTCCTTTAGAATCGCTTCAGCGATTTCTCCGTCAAATGCTTTGATATTATCAAGCTTCATATGTTTTCCTCCTGTATAATTATATATATATTATCTTTAATATAAGGCAACTTAATAACTGATTAGAGCTTAATCATAACATAGAAACATTTGCCAATAAAGCTATAATGTCACTTTGTATCATTATATTTCCTAATATAAACATAAGAAACACTTATAATTGCTTATAAGTGTTTCTTATGTTTATATATGCTTCTTTAACATATCGTCGAATATCTGCTTAGGCCTTGCACCGATAACTCCATCCACTTTACTTCCATTATTAAACAGAAATACTGACGGTATACTCATTATGTCATACTTACCGGCCAATTCAGGATTTTCGTCTACATTCACCTTTGCTATCTCCAGTTTTCCTTCATATTCATCAGCCAATTGGTCGATAACCGGAGCTACCATCCTGCAAGGACCGCACCATGCCGCCCAGAAGTCAACCAGTACCGGCTTGTTTGATTTTAATACTTCACTATCAAAATTGTTTTGATTCACTACTTTAATACTCTTACTCACTTATAAATACTCCTTTCAAAAATCTGCTGTTGGTTTTCAATACAGATTCATAACACATTTTTATTTTATCCATTTAGAACATTAATAAATAAACTTACTGTCACATTCAAGCCGTTAAATACTGTCTTTTGTTTTAATTCCTACTATGATCGGCTTAAATTTCCTGATTTTCTTAATTGACTCTTCATTATACTTTATAATTACATAGGAGGCAGCTAATGCAATCAGCCCTGATACTGCCCCTAATGCCTGAGCTGTACTGTGGTTTAAACCCAGAGCCAATAAGCCGTAGTATCCTCCGAATATGCCGGCAATCAATGCAACAAGTGGAAAACCGTACGCTATCAACATTGCAGTCAGGAAATTGACATTCTCCAGATCTATTTCGACTTCGTCACCAACCCGTGCTCCTACATTGTTGTCCGCCGTCATTACCATTTCAAGCTTCTCCCTGCCTACCTGACAGGCTCCGCACTCTCCACAGGCTGTGCCTCTTTTAATCATTATAGTTGCTTGATCCTCTTCCACTTTTATTACTTTTCCTGTCTCTTTCATCTTTCAGAACAGTCCTTTTACTTTACGTATTTTACAATTGTTTCAATCACTTCTTCGATACTCTCATCACTTTTATTATTCTTTAGGGATTCTTTGAGGCACTCCTTTATATATCTGTCCATAATAAGTCCCCCAACCCTGTTTATTGCAGACCTGATGGCAGAAATCTGTACCATTATATCACCGCAGCACTTTTCTTCCTCAATCATTTTTTGTATTCCTTTAGACTGCCCCTCAATCTTCTTCATCCTATTAAGAATATCCTCTTTACTCACTTCTTTGTTATCCAATCTATCGCCTCCTATACCCCGTACCCGTATCATACTTCTATTATATTACAATATTTTATTTTGTCAATGCCTTTATTTAATTACTTTAATATTTATTTATATTATACTTTCGTGCTTCGTGCCTCGTGCCTAATTCTCAGAAAAGACTCCAAAGCCTCACCCTAACCTCGTATCTAGCATCTGCCCTAAAGGAATACCCTTACTTCAGATTGAGTATATCCCTTACCACCGCTGATGCAATTGCAAGACCTGCAGCAGACGGCACAAAGGATATGCTCCCCGGAATCTGTCTCCTCTTTGTACAATTGGCTGTTTCCTTATTGCTGCATATACAGCTTGTTTTGCAGTCTGCAACATCCTTTATGGGGGTAATCGGCTCCTCCTTTGAATACACGACCTTCAGCTTCTTAACTCCTCTTTTTCGCAGCTCACTCCGCATAACCTTGGCCAAAGGGCACACTGAGGTTTTATATATATCAATGATTTCCAGCTTTGTCGGGTCGAGCTTGTTTCCCGCTCCCATACAGCTTATAACCGGTATGTCCATTTCAATGCATTTTAACACAAGGTTTATTTTGGAACTGACCATGTCAATAGCATCAACCACATAATCATACTCCTGCAGCAGCAGAGTTTCGGAGGTCTCTTCATTATACAGCTCCTTATGTATTAGTATATCAGCGTCAGGATTTATTTCCAGAAGTCTTTCCTTCATTGCTTCTACTTTAGTCCTGCCTACGGTTTTTCTTGTAGCATGTATCTGCCTGTTTATATTGGTAAGGCAGATATCGTCGTAGTCTATAAGCACCAGCCTGCCTATGCCGCACCGGCACAGAGCTTCAGCCGTATATGAGCCTACTCCTCCGATGCCAAAAATTGCGACAGTGCTTTTCTTAAGAGCTTCCATGCCTTCTTTGCCTATTAATAGCTCTGTTCTGGAAAACTGATTCATATAATACCTCCCAAAAACCCTGCTCTGCTCGTTAAACGGGGTATAATAACAGCTAACGGCACAGCAGGGTTGTTCTAAACCATAGCATATTGCACTGTTTTTATTCCTTTACCTCAATATGCAGCTCTTCCAGCTGCTTTGCATCCGCAGGGGAAGGAGCGTTTGTCATGAGACAGCTTGCCGTCTGTGTCTTTGGGAATGCAATTACGTCCTTTATATTGTCGGTTCCGGTAAAAAGCATTACTATCCTGTCAAGACCGAAAGCAAGTCCTCCATGAGGAGGTGTACCGTATTTGAAGGCTTCCAGCAGATAGCCGAACTTGCTCCATGCCTGCTCGTGAGTAAGGCCTAAGATCCCAAACATCTTCTCCTGCAGCTCCTGTTTATGGATTCTTATGCTGCCTCCACCAAGCTCATAGCCGTTTAGGACTACGTCATATGCTTTTGCTCTGACTTTCAGGGGATCAGTATCCAAAAGCTCCAGATCCTCGTCCATTGGGCTTGTAAACGGATGGTGCATTGCTACATATCTGTTCTCCTCCTCATCGAAATCCAGAAGCGGAAACTCTGTTACCCACAGAAGGTCAAATATGCTGTTGTCGATAAGTCCGAAACGTTCCGCCAGTTTTAATCTCAACTGTCCCAGTGAGTCATAAACCACCTTTGCTTTATCGGAGATAATAAATATTATATCTCCTAGTTTTCCACCGGCTCTTTCAATTATTCCGTTCAATTCCTCTTCCTTTAAGAACTTGGCTATTGGTGATTTTACACCTTCGGAAGTTATATTTATCCATGCAAGACCTTTTGCCCTGTATGTTTTTACAAACTCCCCGAGGTTGTCTATCTCCTTGCGGCTGAGCTTTTCTCCAAGTCCGACCGCATTTATCGCCTTTATTATACCGCCATTTGCAAGAGTATCTGCAAACACCTTGAACTCCGAATCAACTACTACATCACCTATATCCTTCAGCTCCAGACCGAACCTTGTATCCGGCTTGTCGGAACCATAGCGCTCCATAGCTTCCTTATATGTGAGCTTTTTGAAAGGAGTCTGTATCTCTACATCAAGTACTTGTTTAAATAAAACTTTAAGCAAGCCTTCATTAATTTCCATAACATCTTCCTTCTCAACAAAGGACAGCTCCATATCTATCTGAGTGAACTCCGGCTGCCTGTCGGCTCTCAGGTCTTCATCCCTGAAGCACTTTGCAATCTGGAAGTATCTGTCGAAGCCGGACACCATGAGTATCTGCTTGAACAGCTGGGGAGACTGGGGCAATGCAAAGAAATTGCCCGGCTGAACGCGGCTTGGCACAAGATAATCTCTTGCTCCTTCAGGAGAAGTCTTTATAAGTATTGGGGTCTCCACTTCCACAAAACCATTCTGATCCATATAATCTCTTACTACCTTGGCAATCCTGTGCCTTGTAAAAAGCATCTTCTGCATGGAAGGCCGCCTGAGATCCAAATACCTGTATTTCAGCCTCAGCTGTTCAGATACGTTCAAATCGTCCTCAATATATATTGGTGTTGTCTCAGCCTTGCTAAGTATTTCAAGACTGCTTACAGCAATCTCAATATAGCCTGTGGGCATTTTTGTGTTTATAGCACTTTCACCCCGTCGTACAACTTCACCATTTATAGCAAGTACGAATTCGCTTCTAACCTTAAAGGCTTCCTGAAAAACATCAGGTGTTGTATCCTTGTTTACCGTACACTGCACTATGCCGCTTCTGTCCCTCAGGTCTATGAATATAAGCCCTCCAAGGTCTCTTCTTTTCTGAACCCAGCCTGTAAGATTCACTTTCCCTCCCAGGTTATCCAGGCTTAAATCACCGCACATATGTGTTCTGTTTATTCTTGCCATTACCATCGCCTCCTAAATATTTCGTGAAATATATTTTATATTTTCCTATTGCTTGAGTGAATCAACATAACCGTTTCCTCACTGCAAAAACAAAAATCTCCCGTACCTGACATACTGTCAGGGACGAGAGTTATAATCCCGCGGTGCCACCCTGTTTGGATAATCCATCTTTTTTCTTTAACGCAGAATATACGCGGCTGCCTAACATTTATTCAATATAAGCTCAGCGGCCGGACTCCCGGGTGTCCTTCAGCAGTCTAACCCGTAAGGATACTTCCAGTCAAGTGCCCCAGGCACGGATATCCTCTCCCTGTACAGCTTCAAATGCCTACTTTCCCGTTCAAAATCAAATATGGTATATTATTGTAATATTATAATCTCGGACTCCTCTTATGTCAATATGTTTTCCATAGTTGCTCTAAAATATCTAGCTTATTGCTTATCATTTCATTGACCTTTTCGATATAAAGCTTTACATCCTTTATATTGTGCTGTCTCTCTATCCTATTTTCGCTGTTTATTGCTATTTTGGTCACAGCATCAGCGCCAAAGGCAACTATTGTCTGCTTCTCCTCCATAATCTGCATATTATATATGCACTCAAAACCCTTCTTGGAAAAGCCGATGTTTTCAAGATTCTGAAGCATATGCTTCTGCCGGTATAAATAATACGGATGCATCCCCATTTCTCTCAGGAAGCTCTTGGTGTACTCCATCATGCTTGATACATGCTCGTCGTCAGCAATTGCTGTGTTCCTGAAGTCTTCGTTATATAAGGAAGCTCTTTTTATAGCCATTGTATGTACTGTAACATTCTCAGGCTCAAGTCTTTTTATTTCCTTTAGCGTATAAATCAGCTGCTCCAAGCTTTCACCAGGGAGCCCAAGTATCAGGTCGGCATTTATATTATTGAAGCCTGCTTCTCTCGCCTGCCTGAAGCTTTCTACAACCTGTCCGGCATTGTGTGCTCTTCCAATGCACTTCAGGGTCGTATCATTCATGGTCTGAGGATTTATGCTGATTCTGGTGACATTATTATCATATAATGCCTTCAGCTTTTCCTTGGTAATTGAATCAGGTCTTCCAGCCTCACAGGTGAATTCAGCGGTCTTTCCCCCAAAGCTCTGATTTATACATTTCAAAAGCCTTTCAAGCTGCTGTGCATTCAGGGCTGTGGGTGTACCTCCGCCGATGTATACGGACTGCACCCTGCAGCTCTTGCTGTCCAGGTACTCCGCTGTACTTCGAATCTCTTTCATCAGGCTTTCAAGATAAGGCTCAACATATGCCTGGTATGCGCTTATTGAATTTGAAGTAAATGAACAGTAGTGACACCTGCTGGGGCAGAAAGGTATTCCAATGTATACGCTTATCACATTCTTATTATAAGGATATATAAACGGCCTTTCAATACCGGCTATTTCAAGTGCCAGCCGTGCCCTGTCTTCACTCATGAGATACTCCTTCATCAGCCCGTCAGGTATATCCCCCTTAAAAATTCCTTTATTCATAAGCTCATGCACAATTTTAACCGGTCTTATTCCGGTAAGTATTCCCCAGGGGAATTCCCTCCCCAATACCATAGATAAAAGCTTGTACACAGACTTCTTGACCAATCGCTTTAAAGCTTTGTCATCAATCAGCTCTATGCTGCTTTCCATTACCGCTTTCTCATGCTTTTGCTTATCCCGATATTCCGAGGTACATTTGCAGCTTTTTCCTGAAATCTCCAGACTGCTTGTGATAAGTACAGCATTCTCCTGTAAAAAGCTCTGGCTGTCCGCCAAAGCTCTCTCTAGTCTTCCAACTTCGCATTTACCATAGTACATTCTGATTACATCTGCCACTTCATTATAGAAGTCATGGTTTTCCAATCTGATTCCAATCATAGCTTCCCCTAAATCATATCATTGAAAATTTGTTTCTTTATATCAGAAACATAATTTGATGTTATTCCGATTTCCTCGGCTATTTCATAATCCTCCATGCCTGATTCTATCATGTCAATAAGCTCGCCATATTCCTGATGCAGCTTGTTTTTGTGCTTCTCTGCCAATAGTTTCTTTGAAGACTTATTCATGAAAAAACCTCCTATATGCCGGTGTTTATTGTATTAGTCTTTCCTAATATAATAAGCATATTCATGGCTGGCCAACTTCATAAGTCATCAAATTTTTATACTAAAAAGGGATTCCTCTTTTTTTCAGTTAATATTGTTGATGAAGCTCCGTGCCCCGGATATACTGCCGTATTGTCGGGCAATACCAAAAGTTTGTTTTTGATTGATGCAATGATTTCGTCAAAAGAACCCCCGGCCAGATCTGTTCTTCCAATGGAGCATGCAAACAAGGTATCCCCTGAAAACAGGCTGCCCTCACAATATATGCATATCCCCCCCCGGGAGTGTCCCGGTGTATGGATAATATCAAGCTTTGTATCACCGATTTCGAGAGCATCCCCATCCTTAAGAAGCCTGTCTGCTGACATCTCTACAGGTTGATCCCCAATCTCCACTGTAAAATTCATCCTGCTGTTTTTCAACATTTCCTGATCTTCGCTGTGTATGCATACAGACCCACCTGTATAGCTCTTCAACTCTCGGAGTGCGCCAATGTGGTCCCCATGTCCATGGGTTAAAATAATATATTTTACTTTTAATCCGTTAGTCTCAATGAAGCTTTTTATTTCGGAAAAATCCCCGCCGGGATCTATTACCGCTGTTTCCTTTGTCTTTTCATCATGTAGAATGTAGCAGTTTGCTTGATATACCCCTAAAGGAAGCCTCTTAAACTCCATATATACATCTCCTTTTTATCTTATTCCACTGCCGGTTTCATATAAGCTTTTCGCTGTCTACAATTACTGTCACAGGGCCGTCATTTTCAATATTCACCTTCATATATGCCTGAAAGGTTCCTGTTTCTGTTTTCACACCCATTTCTCTGCATTTTTTGACTAACTCCTTGTACAGCTCCTCCGCCTTTTCAGGTCTGGCTGCACTCATAAAATTCGGCCTTCTCCCTTTCCTGCAGTCTCCATACAGTGTAAACTGTGAAACTACCAACAGTTCACCCTTTATATCCAGCAGAGAAAGGTTCATTTTTTCATCCTCATCCTCAAATATCCTCAGATTCACTAGCTTATCCGTCATGTACAGCACATCCTCAGCTGTATCCTTCTCGCTTACACCGAGTAAAACAACAAAGCCCTTGCCTATACTCCCGACAATGTTCCCATCAACAGTGACTCTTCCACTGTTCACCCTCTGTATAACTGCGCGCATATTACCCTCCTGTATTCCCCTAAAGTTTCGTTACGTGTTTCGAGTTTCGCGTTACGAGATTAGGCATGTCTTCGAAGCACTGCCCTAACTCTCGCATCTCGTATCTCGAATCTCGCATCTGACGCCCTGAAGGGCGTCACTGCTTCGCCCTGAATACGTCCATTACACCTTCTATTTTTCTGAATTTTCTTATAAGCTTATTAAGCTGCTCTATATCATTAATTTCCAATATGAAATTTATTATAGCCATTTTATCCTTTGTAGTTCTTGAATGGAAGGCACTTATGTTTACCTTGCTTTCATCTATAATGGTGGTTATCTCTGCAAGCAATCCTTTTCTGTCAGTTGCTCTGACTTCCACATCAGCATTATAGGACACCTTCGTCTGGGTATTCCATTCCACCTCAATAAATCTTTCTTCCTCATTCATAAGATCGGCAACATTCGGACAATCCTTCTGGTGTACGGATACCCCTCTTCCTTTTGTTATATATCCTACTATCTCGTCACCAGGTACCGGATTACAGCATTTTGAGAATCTTATCATAATATTCTCCACACCTTTTACTTTAACTCCGGTACTACTATGCCTGCTCTTTCTTTCCTGGGCCTTCTCAACCTGGCGCTCAATGGTTTCCTCTTCACGTTCTTCAAGCTTCTGGGTTTTCCTGAACTCTTCCTTCAGCTTTGTTATTACCTGGTTGGGTGTCAAACCGCCATAGCCAAGAGAGGAATACATATCATCCACGCTGTGAAGGCTGAACTTTTTTGATATAATCTCCATCCATTCCGTTCTTACCAGCTGTGCAGTAGTATAGCCATGTCTGCGTATCTCTTTTTCCAGCAGTTCTTTTCCCTTTTGAATATTCTCTTCTCTTTTTTCCTTTTTAAACCACTGTCTTATCTTATTTTTCGCTTGTGAGCTTTTTACTATCTTCAGCCAGTCACGGCTGGGTCCGTTGGCCACAGCAGAAGTTATAACTTCTACAATATCTCCGTTCTGGAGTTTATAATCCAAAGGCACAATTCTTCCGTTTATTTTAGCCCCAATACATCTGTTCCCAATTTGACTGTGTATCTTATATGCAAAGTCGATGGGGGTTGATTCCACCGGTAAATCAACAACATCACCCTTTGGTGTGAATACATATACTTCATCTGTAAACAAATCTACCTTCAGGGTTTCCATAAACTCTCTGGTGTCCTTAATATCATTCTGCCATTCAAGCATCTGCCTCAGCCACTTCAGCTTCTCATCAAACTCTGATTGGGAGGTTCTACCCTCCTTGTATTTCCAGTGTGCTGCTATACCAATTTCTGAGGTCTTATGCATCTCCCAAGTCCTTATCTGTACTTCAAAGGGCTGCCCCTCCGAACCAAGCAGTGTAGTATGAAGAGACTGGTACATGTTAGGCTTGGGCATTGCCACATAATCCTTGAATCTTCCGGGTATAGGCTTCCACAAAGTATGGACTATGCCCAGAACTCCATAACAATCCTTGACTGTATCTACAATTATCCTTACTGCAGTAAGGTCGAATATCTGCTCAAAGCTCTTGTTCTGGTAGTACATTTTCCTGTATATACTGTAGAAGCTTTTCGGTCTTCCCTCTATATGGGCTTCTATTCCTACTTCTTTAAACTTTTCACTTAGTATTTGGATGACATGATTTATTTCTTCCTCGCGTTCCTTTCTCTTTTTGGCTACCTTGTCAACCAATTCATAATACTCCTTTGGCTCAAGGTATCTTAACGCCAGGTCCTCCATCTCCCATTTTATCTTTGATATCCCCAGCCTGTGAGCAATAGGAGCATATATTTCCATTGTTTCCTTTGCTTTTTCCTTCTGCTTTTCCGGAGGCATGTACCGAAGGGTACGCATATTGTGCAGTCTGTCGGCAAGCTTTATCAGAACCACTCTGATATCCTTTGCCATAGCTATGAACATCTTCCTAAGACTTTCCGCCTGCTGCTCCTCCTTGGTCTTGTACTCAAGCTTTCCTAATTTTGTTACACCGTCTACAAGCATTGCTATCTCTTCACCAAACAGGTTCCTGCAGTCCTCATTTGTACACTTGGTATCCTCTACAACATCATGGAGCATACTTGCAGCTATTGTAATATTGTCCATGTTCAGCTCAGCCAATATTTTGGCTACTTCCAGCGGATGGATAATGTAATCCTCCCCTGATACCCGCTTTTGTCCATCATGGGCTTTTACGGCATAATTATAAGCCCTTTCAACGATTTCTGCATCATTGGCAGGGTTGTACTTTTTAATAATATTCATTAATTCCTGTAACATAAACAACACCAACTTCTACAACATTTATTAACAATTAAGAAAACATTTTGCGAAATATGATTAACAATAACAAGGATATTTCGCATAACGATTTATACTACTAAAAAAGCTGGTTGCACCAGCTTTGATTTAATTATATCTATTTTAGTATATTTATCTTTATTTATCAAATATAAAATTCGATGTCGCTTATAACATATAGTTAGTATTTGATTATTGAGCTTACATTGTAGCCTTTCAGGTTATCTCTTCCATTCAAAAACTCCAGCTCAATAAGAAAACCTACATGCACTACTTCTCCTCCAAGCTGTTCTACCAGCTTTACCGCCGAAAGGATAGTGCCTCCGGTTGCAAGAAGGTCATCCACCATAGCCACTCTTGCTCCTTTTTCTATTGCATCCTTGTGGATTTCCAGAGCGTCCATCCCATATTCCAGTTCGTACTCATAGCGGATTGTTTCTGCCGGAAGCTTGCCCGGCTTTCTTACCGGAACAAAACCAACCCCAAGCTCATATGCCACAGGTGCTCCAAATATGAACCCCCTTGCCTCTGGTCCTACTATCACATCAACCTTCAGGTCTCTTAGTTTATCCGCAATGGATTTTACAGCATATCGGAAAGCATCCCCCTCTTTCAGCAGAGTTGTCACATCCTTGAAGCTTATACCTTCCTTTGGGAAGTCTTCAATTGCTCTTATATACTTTTCCAAATCCATAAGTATTCCCCCATTTTCTATTTTGTAAATTTGATATCCTTTATATTCAGTTGCACACTTTCTATGTTGTTCCATATGTTATTCTCAACACTACATATTATATCAATTTTTTTGCCAATTGATAATACTTTTTGCATATCGCCCAAGTTATAAGCTATACATTTGATTTCGTTTACACCATCAAAAACCATAAGTGAAAGGTGCTTGGACCCATTTCCTACTGCCCTGGAGGATAACACCTTTAGTCCTCTATATACGAAGAGCGGGCTGGGATTGCCTGTTCCATAAGGTTCCAGGAGCTTAAACTGTCTAACGGCATCCAAAGTAATATCCCCTGGAGCAAGCTTGTAGTCTACCAAAATTTCCGGCAGATGCTTATCCTTTCCCATTGCATTTTCAAACTCAAGGTTCATGCTTTTCCGCAGTGCATCTATTCTTTCAGTCCTTATAGTGAAGCCTGCTGCCATTTCATGCCCCCCATACTTTTCAAAGAGCTCACTATGCCTGGACATGGCCTCAAATACGTTAAAGCCGGGAATACTCCTTGCAGAACCCTTGCTAAGCTCCCCATCCTGGGACATTATAAAGGCAGGAAGATAGAATCTGTCCACCAGTCTTGACGCCACAATCCCAACAACACCCATATGCCAATTCTCATTGCAGAGAACCAGCACTCTCTCCTTCTCAACATCAATGGTTTTTTCGATTATAGCTGCTGCATCGTTCAATATTTCATTTTCTATTGCCTGACGCTCCCTGTTGTCCGAATCCAGCTTCCTTGCTATTTCTATTGCCCTGGAAGAATCATCTGTCAGCAGAAGCTCAACGCACTCGGTCGCATCTGCGATTCTGCCCGCTGCATTTATCCTTGGGGCAAGCATGAAGGCTACATTATATGCATTAAGCTCTTTGCCGCTTAATCCACATACCTCCAAAAGTGCTTTTATTCCTTCATTTTTTGTATTTCTTATTCTCTTAAGACCATTTTTCACTATTACCCGATTTTCCTCCAATAAGGGTACTACATCTGCTATAGTACCGATTGAAACAATGTCCAGAAACTCCTCTGATGAATTTCCGTAACCGGCTCTTTCAAGCAGGGCGCTTATCAGCTTGTATGCAACTCCGACTCCGGCCAGCCCCTTATTGGGATAGCTGCAATCATACTGATGGGGATTGACAATGCTTAAGGCATTAGGCAGTTCACCTTCGCACTCATGATGATCCGTTACTATTACCTCCATCCCCAGGCTTCGTGCATATTCAATTACCTCATTGGACCTGATCCCGCAGTCCACCGTTATAACAAGACTTACTCCAAGCTCCTTTATCTTGTCCATGGAGCCAATGTTCAGCCCATATCCCTCTTCTATCCTGTTTGGTATGTAATACACCGCATCGGCACCGAGTTTTCCCAGTGCTCTTATCATAACCGCTGTTGAAGTTATTCCATCTACATCATAGTCACCATAGACACATATTTTATCCTTGCGCTTAACTGCATTTAATATTATCTCTACAGCCTTATCCATGCCTTTTAGAAGATATGAGTCATGAAGAAAACCCAAATCAGCATTCAAGAAAACCCTTGCCTTCTGAACAGTATCAACCCCTCTGTTGATCATAGCTCTTGCTATCAACTCGGATGCTTGAAACTCATCCATTATTTCTTCAAGGTTTTCCATGTTTTTGTTGTAAGTTGTCCATCTTTTGTTCAATATTTCATCACATACCTATCTATAAATTACTGATTATCAATACTGCTGATTTCTTCAACCGCCAAGGGTTTTTCCTGAGCAGCTTCATCACTCTCAACTTCAAATTTCTTCAGTTCTTCCTTCAGTCTTTTATTCTCCCCTGACAGCTCCATGAGCTTGAGCTTGTATTTTATTGTCCTTGTTATGTCAAAAGGCAGCATTATAAGTACTCCGAACAAAGCAGAGCATAATATTATCACTGCCTGTGACAGTGTCACCTTATACCATAGCAAATTAACTACAACCACACCGGCATTTTGAACTGCAAAAAAAGCAACAAGAACTGAAAAAACCATTGAGATGACTATAATAATCTGCATACTAAACCCTCCCGTACTATAAATTAAACAGTGCTTTACATCTAATATAAGGCTTTTTACCATATACTTCAACCCTATTTATATATGTACAAAAACCAATAAGGTAACAGTTTCGAACTGTTACCTTGAATGCTTCCCCTTTTAGTGTGCCCCATTTAATTTATGCTTCTTATCCAGTAATACCCAGATAGGACTTGCTATAAATATTGAAGAATAGGTTCCGCTTAAAATACCCACCAGCAACGGCAGTGCAAAATCCTTTATCGCCGGTACGCCGAGAATATAAAGGGCAAATATCGTAACTAACGTAGTCAAGGAAGTATTTATAGACCGCGCCATTGTTTCTGAAATACTCTTGTTTACAAGACCTTTATGCTCAACTTTCTTCAGATGCCTTTTGTTTTCTCTTATTCTATCAAATACAACTATTGTGTCATTGATTGAATAACCTACTATTGTCAGTATAGCAGCAATAAAGCTTGCATTGATAGCAATCTGTGTTATTGAATAAACAACAAGCATAATCAAAATGTCGTGTGCAAGAGCTGCAATGGCCGCTACGCCGAATTTCCATTCAAACCTGAAGGATATATATATGAGTACTCCAAGATTTGCTAAAAGCAGTGCAAGCAATGCCTGCTTCGTAAGTTCTGCACCTATGGTAGGTCCGATTGTTTCAAACTGTATGTTTGTCTGCTGTATCCCGAATTTATCCTGAAAGCCCTGTATTACCTCACCCTGCTGACTGACACTCAGTGCCACCTTTGTCTTAATAAGAGCTATATCCCTGTTCTGACCTGCATATGTAACGATTGCTTCCTTGTCAAACTTATCAGTAATTGCTCTGATATCGGATATTTCAAAGCTTTTTCCAATATTAGCCTGTATTGACGATCCTCCTGTGAAGTCAATGCCTAAGTTCAAGCCATTCACAGCCATCAATACCAACCCAAGTGCAATGATTACTCCGGAGATTCCAAACAACAGTTTCTTATATTTCATAAAATCAAATATCTTCATCGGGCGCCCCTCCTATAGACCAAATAGCTTCAAGTTCTTGAAAAGGTTAGTGCTAACCAAGAGCTTGAGCAGGTATCTTGTAATCACTATTGCAGTAAACATACTTGAAAGTATACCTATGGACAGTGTAACTGCAAAGCCCTTTATGGGGCCTGTTCCAAAGTAGAACAACACCACTGCCGCTATAAGAGTCGTTATATTTGAGTCTATTATTGTGATAAAGGCTCTTCTGAAGCCCGAATCAATGGCAGCCCTTAATGTCTTGCCAAACCGCAGTTCTTCCTTTATTCTCTCGAAAATTATAACATTTGCATCAACCGCCATACCTATCGAGAGTATGATACCTGCGATACCCGGCAATGTAAGTGTGGCTTTTATACTCGCAAGTATTGTAAGTACTATGAGAGTATAAAGCACCAAAGCTATATCAGAAACCAAACCCGGAAGTCTGTAGTAAAACAGCATGAATAAGAGTACAAGCAGTATGCCTATCTGTCCGGCTGTAATACTCTGTTCGAAGGAGTTAGCCCCAAGCTGCGGTCCAACTGCTGTTACCGAGAGTGTCTCCATTTCAACAGGAAGTGCTCCGGCTCTGATGAGTGTTGCCAGATCTCCTGCTTCTTCCATAGTGGCAGAACCAGTTATTATACCCTTCCCGTCAGGAATTACGTTCTGAACTGTAGGAAGTGATATAGGCTGCTCATCAAGGTAAATTCCTATAATCTTGCCAATGTTTCTTTCAGTAGCAGCGGCAAACTTCTTTGCTCCTTCAGGTGACAGTTCAAAGGATACCACCGGCGCTTCTCCAACTCCATTACCGCTCGGTGCACGTTCTGCCGATGCTTTCTTTATATCATTACCAGTCAATATAACCTGCTTTGTTTCTTCTTCAATAAATTCAAGCTGTGCGGTCTGTCCGATCAAGTCCAAGGCTCTCTGGGGATCCTGGATTTCAGGAAGTTGAACTTCTATCCTGTCGCTCCCCATTCTTGTGATAACAGGTTCTGCTACTCCAAGAGCATCTATACGTTCCCTTATTGTAGCAACTGCTCTTGCCATCTTCTCATCATTTACCGGATCGTTGGGATTGTCCTTTGCCTGCAGTAATACTGTTGCTCCACCCCTTAAATCGAGACCCAGTTTAATAAGATTCTTGACAGGTACAATTTCATATTTCCCTATATTAAGTCCGTAGACCGCTATATACGCAAAAAATGAAATTAATAATACTATTGCAAGAAACACTATTAGGCTTTTTGACTTCATTTGTTAACTCCCCCTTATTTAATTTCACAATGGTTATTATATAACTTTTACAATTCCTAGTCAATGTGGAAGAAATATTGCACTGTGCAACTTTCTTAATATTCCCTACATTAATATTAGTAATTTGTATTTGTATTATTTGCTTTTTTCTTTATTCTATCCCGGCACATATTCTTTCGAAAGCTTTATATATCCTTCAACGGAATGACGGATTCCTTCTATTTCCTCGGGAGTCAGTTCTCTTACAACCTTCGCAGGACTTCCCATGACCAGCACCCCGGAGGGAATAGTCTTGCCTGCGGTAATCAATGAATTAGCTCCAACTATTACATTGTCTCCTACAGTTGCACCGTCAAGTATGGTTGTACCCATTCCTATCAAGCAGTTCCTGCCTATTGTGCACCCGTGAAGAATCGCATTGTGCCCCACTGTGACATTTCCTTCTATGCTGGTTTTATATTCACGGTCACAGTGAACAATGCAGCCATCTTGAATATTAGTGCCTGTCCCGATTTGTATTTCATTGACATCCGCTCTAAGAACAGTATTATACCAGATGCTGCAATCCTCACCTATGAAGCATCTGCCGATAATTGTACTGTTTTCCGCTATAAAAACATTTTTTTCTATATTGGGCTTATACTGCTTGTATAATACTATCATATATCCTCCATTAAATGTTTTAAAGCAGTAACATATAGGTATGCATAGAAGCTTCCTACATATTACTGCCTATGTACAAAATTGATATATATATTATTGTCCTAAAGTGAATTCTTATGCAAAGCTATAGGTTTTACTCTACTGTTCTCAACATTTTCACATTTCTGATTTGCTACTGTGCAGGAAGTCTTGCATGCTGACTGGCATGAGTTCTGGCATTCCCCACAGCCGCCTTTTTGTGCACTGTCACACAATGATTTGCTGTTTATAGTTCTGATATGCCTCATTTAGTTTCCTCCTCATTGTTTAATCACTTAAAGATTATATCATATTAGTGATTTATGGAAAAGCAAAATCTAAAATAAATGTGAAATAAATCGGAATTTCAATTGAGGTTTACGCCTATAACTCCTCCAATCAGCCCTACAGCACTGCCCATAAGGAGCTTTGCCATAAAATACTTGTCAAAGCTGAAGCTCTGACCAAAGCCTATGTTTAAAGGCACCAGCAGAAGTGTGAATATCAGCCCCAGGACTATACCAAACAACCAGCCCTTCCTTGATATTCTCTTTCCGCCGTAGATACTGGAAACCACTATACTCGCAATCATAATAATCTGTATAGTAATGCTCATGGATGAATCGCTCATACTGGTAAATGACAGTATAAGCGCATATAGTATTATCATAATAAAAGATACTGCAAAGCAAATTCCCAGTGATTTTATGAATGTTCCATATATATTAATTCCTTTTTCTTCTGCAGCCGGCTTCTTTGTAAAATTATTCAGCTTCCTCATACAAAATAACCCCCTATAGTATATTTTATTTTAATCGCAGAAAAGTCTTGGTTGAGTATTTAATTTTCTGCGAAGTAAACAAAGGAAGCAAAAGTGTGAAAAAGCTACCCTTTTTCACATTTTGCTGAAGGTTTGTTCCCTATAAATCTATTCGCTATAAGAGGCATTTATTCATGTAAAAAAAAGTAACTTGAATTCAAGTTACTTTTCATCCTTACTATCTACTACTTTACCTATTGCCCACCTTGCAACCTTGAGCTTTACTTTATCAGCTCCAACCTCTATTGTAAGTACGTCGTCCTTAGCATTAACAACCTTGCCGTATAATCCGCCTATTGTTACAACTTCTGTCCCTTCTTCAACACTCTTTCTCATAGCCTGGGTTGCTTTTTCCCTCTTCTGCTGAGGTCTTATCAGAAAAAAGTAAAAAGCCCCGATAACAACTATGTAAGGTAAAATCCATCCCAAAGAATTCAACTGATTCACGCTGCATATTCCTCCTTTTATATCTTCTGGGTCATGCAAGGATCTATAAATACATCCTAGCATAATTAGTATTCAATAAATAAGTCAAAAATCCTCCTTAATATTTATTAATTGGCCAATTATTTTATTTTCTATCCTTTATCTCTAATAACCATATTTTTGGAAGAAGCCGTTTCTAAACTCTGTAAGACTATCAGTCTCTATGGCTTTTCTTATTTTTGACATAAGATTTTGGAGAAACCTTAAATTGTGAATGGTTGTCAGCCTTCCTCCCAGTATCTCCCCTGCCTTGATAAGGTGCCTTATATATGCCCTTGAAAAGTTCCTGCAGGTGTAGCAGTCGCACTCCTCGTCCAAAGGTCTGAAATCCTCGCTGTATTCAGCATTCCTGACGACAAGCTTTCCATTTGAGGTCATCACAGTACCATTACGGGCAATTCTTGTAGGCAATACGCAGTCAAACATATCTATCCCTCTGATTGATCCATCAATCAAACAATCAGGACTGCCCACCCCCATTAAATATCTGGGCTTATCCCGAGGCAGCTCGGGTACTGTGTATTCCAACACTTCATTCATTAATTCCTTTGGCTCCCCTACACTCAGTCCCCCTATTGAGTACCCCGGCAAGTCGGCTTCCGCAGTTCTTCTTGCGCTTTCAATTCTTAAATCCTTGTAGACACTTCCCTGTACAATGCCAAAAAGTGACTGTTTCTCCGTGTTCCTATGGGCTTCCTTACATCTATGCAGCCATCTTATTGTTCTTTCCATTGACTTTTTTGCATAATCATGTTCACAAGGGTATGGGGCACACTCGTCAAATGCCATAATAATATCTGCTCCAAGAGAGTTTTCTATCTCCATGACATATTCAGGGGTAAAAAGATGCTTGGATCCGTCCAGGTGGGACTTGAATACAACTCCCTCTTCGGATATCTTCCTCAGATCATTAAGACTGAAAACCTGGAAGCCTCCACTGTCGGTAAGAATAGGCCTATCCCAGTTCATGAACCCATGAAGTCCTCCTGCTTTCTCCACCAGCTTGTGCCCGGGCCTTATATATAAATGATAAGTATTGCTTAATATTATTTGTGCCCCTATTTCCTTCAATTCATCAGGAGACATTGCTTTTACCGTAGCCTGTGTGCCTACCGGCATGAACACGGGAGTGTCAATGATTCCATGAGGCGTATGAAGCTTACCCAGCCTTGCGCCTGTTTTCTTGTCTTCCTTTATTAGTTCATATCTGATTGTCAACTGATATACCTCCACTAATTAATCGTCATTATATTCCTCTACGGCAACTCTATCTATAACCTCTCCATTAAGCTTAATTACCCTTATCTGCGCGTCTGCTACCCGGAAAGTTGTTCCAACCTCAACTTTTCTGCAGCTCTGTTCGGAAACGTGAAATACCACCCCGCCTATGGTATTGCCCAGACTTTCAGGTATATTTACTCCAACATACCTGTTTATATCCGGAACCGAAGTGGTTGCACTAAAGACATTAATATCATCACTGTTTGAAATGCGGCCTACAAACAGAAATCTTCTGATTGCAAATATCCCGGCTATTGCTACAATACCGATCAAGAAGTCTAAAGTGTTCTTGCTATATATAAGCATGGTTCTTGCAACTGCATAGAGCAGAACCTCTATGACACTTCCGGGAGTATGCATTACCAGCATTGCAACCAGTTCAACCCCTACTACAAGCATAAGTATATGTCCTAAAAACTTTTGAAATACTTCATAGGTTTCAACTGGATTGGTCTGGAATATCATTACAAGATATTTAACCAAATCTCCCATTCCAATAACTATTCCAATAGTAATAAAAAACGCCAATATAAGCTCCAGATATACTGTCATCCTCATTATCCTGGTCTTTAATTGACCTATCTTCATTGAAACACCCCCTAGTTTTGCTTCAAAACATTCAATAAACAGTCCATTCAGTGAAGCAGAGCTTCACTGCTGACAGGCTTTGCCTGGAAGGGACATAATCAAATAATTAGCATTGCATCACCAAAGCTGAAAAATCTATACCTCTCTTCTATTGCTTCTTTATATGCCCTCATTATGTTATCTTTGCCCGCTAATGCACTTACAAGCATCAGCAGTGTGGACTCCGGCAGATGAAAGTTTGTTATGAGTCCGTCAGTTATCAAGAATTTATAGCCCGGATATATGAATATATCCGTCCAGCCGCTATCTTCCCTGAGCCTCCCTTCTTTCTGCATTATTGATTCCAATGTACGGGTGGAGGTAGTGCCTACACAGATAACTCTTCCCCCATTTAACCTGGCATTTTCAATAACTTCGGCACTTTCCGCACTTAACTCATAATACTCTGAATGCATCTTGTGTTCTTGAATATTATCAACCTTTACGGGCCTGAAGGTTCCAAGTCCCACATGAAGTGTCACATAAGCTGTCTTTATGCCCTCACTCTCCAGCTGCCGCAGAAGCTCTTCAGTAAAGTGCAGCCCCGCTGTCGGTGCCGCCGCAGAGCCTTCATGCTTTGAATATACCGTCTGGTATCGTTCCCTGTCCGCAAGCTCTTTCTTTATATACGGGGGTAAAGGAATATTCCCCAACCGGTCCAACACTTCCTCGAAGATGCCCTCATAATGGAACCTTACCAGACGGTTGCCTCCCTCAAGTATCTCAAGTATCTCTCCCTCAAGCTCTCCACCGCCAAAGAGAAATACTGCACCAGTTTTTGCCTTCTTCCCAGGCCGGAGCATAACCTCCCAGATATCCTTTTCCCGTCTGTTCAAAAGCAAAAATTCTATACTGCCCAAGCTATCCTTTTTTACTCCGAAAAGCCTTGCGGGTATTACCCTTGTATTGTTCAATACCAGGCAGTCTCCTTTATTCAAGTACCCTAGAATATCTCTAAAGCTCCGGTGTTTTATTTCTCCGTTGTTTTTGTCAAGCACCAACAGTCTGGACATATCTCTGTTGACAATCGGTTCCTGTGCGATAAGCTCATCAGGCAAATCGAAGTAAAAATCCTTCAGATCCATCTTATGCCCTCTTTCTATTGTACTTTTGCACCCTGATAATAGTATTCCAATATTTGCTGATAGTTATTACCTGCTTCAGCCATCCCTTTTGCTCCGTACTGACTCATCCCCAAGCCATGACCGAAGCCTTTTCCGTCAAATGTATATGTATTGGGAATCATATTGTAGGCTTTACTGCTGCTTATACCTTTTATGCTTACCTTGTTGACCGGACTGCTTACCTTTGTTTTTCCTGCTGCAGATACTACATACATGCTTGAAGCCCTGCCGGACTCAGAAGCTCCCAATAACGATCCCCTCACAAAAATATCTGCGTCTGTTTTTAGTGTGTACCATATACTCTTCAGTGTGGTTGTACCTATTATATTCCTGATTTTCTCCCTCTCAAATACTCTTGTTTCCTTTGTGCCCTTTATCTCCAGCTTGGTCACCCTTCCGTACTGACTGACCTCCAGAATACTTATATCAGTTATTTCACCCAAATCTATATTTCCACGGGCAAGCTTTTCTTTAATTGCTGCCCTGTCCATGTCAAGAGACCAATTGTCATGGGGGCTCCCAAGGCTGTATTTGTCATCTACTCCCCTGATATAATCAGTTTTTGTACCCCACAGATTCTCACTGTTCTCAGTCTGTCCCCCACTGCTTGAGTGGAAATATGTAGTTATTAGATCGCCATTATATGTAATTATCCTGCCCTTGGTAGCATTTACAGCTTCTGTGGAGTTGATGTTTTCCTTTTCCAAGCCGTTATATGCCTGGCAGTGCTCGGTACTGCACAAATCAAAGCCATAGCCATTATGCCTGCCCATTGTTGCCAGTGCATAGTTCCTTGAAGCTACAGCCTGCGCCTTCAACGCCTCTATATGCCAGGCTGCCGGCATTTCTGAAGGAACAACACTGTATAAGTACTGATCAAAGGACAGTTCATTTATCAATGTAACGTTACTTTCTGCCAGGCTTTGCATTGTCATGCTTCCCCTGTATTTTTTACCTTTATATGATAATGAACTGACTTTCCCCTGCACTTCCTTAGGTGTTATTTTTACCTTTTCTTCGCTGTTCAATAAAAATATCAGTTGACCGGTAGTATTGTCAATTATTTGTATCCGTTTTTTATCGGGAAATACCACTGAATAGCTTATGTCACTGATTTCATTCTGCATAACCTGTATCTGCTTGAGGCATTCGCTCTCATCCAGGTATAGCTGGGACCACACCCTCCAGCCTCCGTCATATGCCAGAAATACAGGTGAGGTAATGGAAGAAACCTTATTCAGCACTTGCCTGGCTATTTCAATATCAGCATAAACATCACCTATCTGTATATGATAGGGTCCGATTACTTCACCCTCATACTTGGCCGCTCTTACGTAGTTAATCTCACATTCCTTGCTGTTCACTATGTTGTAGTATTCATCCCTGCGAACCTTGATCCCTGCAGGATTGTTCACTTCGAAAAAATCTTTATATGTACCGTTTTCAAAGCCTGAAATCCTCATGCCTGTTTCACTACCCAGGGTGAAGATGTTTGCCTGTGATGGTCCAAAGCTCAGACCAACCTTTATTATCTCAGGGACCGGGATGTTGGCATGTACCGTTTCTACATTGAAAGAAAAGGATGCTAACGCAACTGCAGTAATTAGCAAATAAGCTAGTACGACTTTTTTTGCCTTCATGAGGACAACTCCCTTCAATATAACTATATAGGATTTCTGCATCTGCTATCTTCTAAAAAGTGCGAATACCACTGTCAGAATAATACTGGCTAAAATACTTGTTACAATTGGAAAATAAAAAGTAAAGTTACCTTTTTTTATATAGATATCCCCCGGAAGTCTTCCTATACCTAATCTCCCGCCAAAGTAAAGCAGAACTCCAAAGACAGCCATTCCTACTCCAAGTACTATAAGTGTTTTCGCAAGATATTGGATATTCATTCTCTGCCACCCTTTCTCTTAGGCACATATCTGTCCCTCTCGCTGTATATACAACCACAGTACGGCTGTCTGTATAGTTGCAGCTGCTTGGATTTTTCCACACCCTCCTTGAAGCCCTCCCGGAAATCCCTATATAGAAACTCCACTCCGTATTTTTCCCCTGCTTCCTCCCCTATGCTTCTGATAAGGTCATGCTTCTGAAATGGGCTTACCAAAAGTGTAGTTGTAAAAGCATCAAAGCTTCCCTTTTTTGCAACAGATGCAGCCCGTGAAAGCCGGTCGGCATAGCACATCATGCACCGCTGCCCTTCACGGAAAGCAGCATTCCTGAGAAACTCATCCAGGTTGTACTCATCTATTGTTATAAGCCTATAGCCAGATTTGTCCGCAAATTCCTGAGCTGTATCCATTCTTCTCTTATATTCGGTATAAGGATGTATATTGGGATTATAAAACAACCCCGTTATATCATGCTCCTTGCTTAGAACCTGATGAGGATATACAGCGCATGGACCGCAGCACATATGCATCAATAGTTTCAATTGTTTCACCCCTGATTAATCCTTATTTATTCCAAAATGCCTGTAAGCTGAATTGGTAGCAATTCTACCTCTTGGTGTCCTGTTGATAAAGCCAATCTGCAGCAGGTACGGCTCGTAAACATCCTCTATGGTGCCACTGTCTTCTCCTATTGATGCTGCGAGAGTATCCAAGCCTACCGGTCCTCCGTCAAACTTGTTGATAACTGTCAGGAGCATCTTCTTGTCAATATCATCAAGTCCCATGTCATCTATTTCCAGAAGCTTCAGTGCCTTATCGGCCGTGTCTATATCGATGATTCCTTCTGCTCTGACCTGGGCAAAATCTCTTACCCTTTTTAAAAGTCTATTGGCAACCCTTGGAGTTCCCCTGGACCTTCTCGCTATCTCAAAGGCTCCCTCATCATCCACCTGTATCTTCAGTATTTTCGCCGACCTGGTTATTATTTGATAAAGCTCCTCATTTGTGTAATAATCAAGTCTGCAAATAACTCCAAATCTGTCTCTGAGTGGAGAGGTAAGCATACCAGCTCTTGTTGTGGCGCCTATCATGGTAAATTTTGGTAAGTCAAGCCTGATGGAGCGTGCACTTGGACCTTTGCCGATTATTATGTCCAAAGCATAATCCTCCATGGCCGGATATAGGATTTCCTCAACACTTCTGTTAAGCCTGTGTATCTCATCGATAAACAATACATCACTGCTATTAAGATTTGTAAGAATTGCCGCCAGATCTCCCGGCTTTTCGATTGCAGGTCCGGAGGTAATTCTTATACTAACCCCCAGTTCATTGGATATGATATTGGCAAGGGTAGTTTTACCCAGTCCCGGAGGGCCATAAAGCAGAACATGGTCCAGGGTCTCTTTTCGTTTATTCGCTGCCTGAATGAAAATATCAATTTTCTCCTTGGCACTGGACTGTCCTATATATTCCTCAAGGGATTTGGGTCTAAGGTTGGTATCAACCTCAACATCCTCGTCTATTATCTTTGGTGTTATCAATCTATCTTCCATTGTACTTCCTCACTTCAGCCTTCCGCGGATTACATTTCATACTTTCACTCCATGTCCGCGTAAGTGCTTTTCTTATTATTCACATAGTTGCAAGCTGTTTTAGTGCATCCTTAATAAGAATATCGATAGGTTTCTTTGTATCCTTTAGCTTCAATACAGCAGTAGAAGCTATAGAATAATTATACCCTAAGGAGACCAAAGCTTCAATTACCTGTGATATTTCGTCTCCTCCATCGAAGGTCTCAATTCCTCCTATTGCACTTTCTGTATCTATCTTGTCTTTAAGCTCAAGTATTATTCTTTCCGCAATCTTCTTCCCGATACCCTGGGCTTTTGTAAGCTTTCCTATATCTCTGGCAATTATGGAGGCGGCTATTTCCGATGACTTGTACTGATTCAGAAGGGAAACTCCTGCTTTTGGCCCCACACCAGAGACTGATATCAGCAGTTTGAACATACCAAGCTCATCCCTTGTGGAAAATCCGTAAAGCACCAGGTCATCCTCTTTGACGATTAAATGAGTAAAAATCTTCGCTATTTCACTAATTTTAAGTTTTCTTACAGTATTCTGAGAGGTGAACACCTTGTAGCCCAGTCCCGAGATATCTATTACGGCATAATCCTCACCTATGTAGTCCACTCTTCCATTTAAATATTCATACATATTACTTCACCCCTACAATCTGAATTGTTCCGAGAAATTGGACGAATTACCGTGGCAAATGGCAACAGCCAGTGCGTCTGCGACATCATCAGGCTTTGGTATCTCCCGGAGATTCAGAAGTATCTTCACCATTTGCTGTACCTGGCTCTTCTCAGCCCTGCCATACCCTACCACCGCCTGTTTGACTTGGAGAGGGGTATACTCATAAACCTTAACTCCTGATTTTGATCCCGCCAGAACAGCTACCCCTCTGGCATGTCCTACTGTCAAAGCTGTTTTAATATTTTTGTTGAAAAACAACTCTTCAACTGCAAAAGCATCAGGTTTATACTTGTCAATTATATCAATAAGCTCGTTGTATATCCGGGTAAGTCTTCCTGACATTGGCGTGCCGGCATTTGTAGTGATCGCCCCATAATCTATAACAGTAAATTTATTTGCTTCGTATCTTACAAGTCCATAACCTAGTATTGCTATACCCGGGTCAATTCCCAATATCAACAATATTAATACACCACCCAAACATATATTCGCTAGTTTATACTATAACCTTTTTTTGCAAAAAAATAAAGCAGTATTTCACCTGCTAAAGACTTGTTTTACGCTTAGAAATTCCCTTTTGCGGTCCCTTTGTGGAAACAACGGGATAGAGCAAAAGCTTTGGAATTTCTTAGCGTAAAACATTTCTACATTATCTTCTAATTACTGAAGCCCTCAAGGGTCTGCTCCTTTTGATCCTCTGTGTCCACAACTATCCCCCCGTAAAGAGCCTGCTGATCCTCGGGAGTAAGTGCCGCTAAAGATATATCGGTTTTTTCCTGCATGATCTTCTGTCCGTTTGCATCATACACATATATGGCAATATATCCATCATCCACCCCTATAATATAGTGATTGGGACAATAAGTATATATGGTTCTGCTCAGTTCGACTATAGGGGGTGAATAGGCGGTAATCTCCCAATCAATATATTTTTCCTTCAGCTGCTGTTCACTCATGTTGATCTCATCTTTAGAGGCCTGAACAGATTCTTCAGCAGTATGCCGGCAAGAATTATAATATGTTTTGAAAATCAGCTGTGTATTGGGAGTCAGCAAATCATCCTCCAGTGTATTCGCTTCTTGATCTACGGTACTGTCAGCGTTTACTTGCTCATAGGGTTCCTTGCCGGCTGCCGGATTTATCAAGCTGTCCGGTATCTGAAGGCTCATCTTTGATGGATTTTCCGGATCGTCTAAAGCCTCAGGGGCATCAGCATTGAAAAAATATCCTACCCCAAATGCTGCAGAAGCCAGCAGTATAAAGACTGCAGCCAGCAAATACCTTCTTTTGCGTCTGATACTTCTATCTTCAAACATAGCTTTCCCTCCATATTGTTCTGGAGGGTATTATTTCCAAAATATCAGTTTTTATGCATTGCCGCTTCTTTTTTTCTTTTCCACATGGTTCTTGCAGCTATCTCCCGTTGATTCCCTTACAAGTTGAGAGGGCAGCCTGCGGGTTTTAAACTCGAAAAGTCTGCAGCCATTGGGATAACACAAATCCCAGGTCACGTAGTAATGAACGCAGGTAATACAATTTACTTTCTCATTTATCCCATTCAAGCCGCACCCCCTTATACCTTTATATCATTTTGAGATTTGTCATATTGTCCTTTGATACATATAAACCTTCTATTTCTCTGCGTCCATTCTTCGCACCCTCAATGAAGTTGTTCTCGGCACCATCTATTGTCTCAACATGTATAAGATAGCTTTCTACTGTACTGAGCTTTCCGATATCCCCGAAAATATTGCTCAGACTTCGACCGGTTACAATTTTTTCATATGCTCCATTATCCATTATACAACCTCCTAGTTTTGTTTACAAAACATACATTAATTTGTCCGGCCAGTGAAGCTATGCTTCACTGCTGACAGGCAATATGTTGCCTGGAAGGGACTTAGTATATTTTAATAGCTTTACTAATATTTTTTACTTAGTTGCTTTTTATATACTTTGAAATAATTTTACTCTTTATGCTGTGCAGGGGACATAACCTTCAAAAACCCTCCCATTAAATATGCAGTCCTGTTGAATAAGTGTAAGCTTCCCAGACCAATAAAAACACCTATCAGCATTAACACCAGCATTTCCTGCATAGGCGTGGCACTGATTCCCAGAAAACCCAACAGGCTGTCGAAATATACGCCATCAATGTTAAAGTACAGCCCGCCTTGCATATAGGCAGTATTAACAGCAATCTGATATACAACAGGTGCGGAAATCAATCCCAGACTCAATGAGACAAGTGAAATACACAAAACAAATATCAATATTCCGAAGAAAAACTTAAGAGTAAGGTATGTAAGTGCTTTCCAAAGCTCAATATCAAAAATATTATCTTTGAATTTTACAAGTATGCCTACTCCCATCTCCCGGTTGCAAGTGTTTTCGCCAATATCCACTCCCAAAAATAATGCTGCTATTCTCCTTTCAAATTTCATAAGGTATTTTACCGAAACCATGAAAACGTACAAAAAGGGTATTCCGATAAAAATTGGTATAAGGCTTATCCCTATCAAAACACCTGTCACTATAAAAACAAAATAGAATATGCCCAAGGGAAAAGACAACATTAAATATATCAGACTCAAATAAGTCTGTTTCTCTGCTATCACATCAAAAAAACCGTTTCCTACACTTCTTGCTTGATCCATTTTCAGTCCTCCTCATAAATATCATCATATGTATATACGAATCAGAAGAAAAACTTCTTCATATTATATTAGAAGATTTCTATCGAAAATTGAAGATATTGCGCGAAAGATTTCTTTCGCGTAATATTTAGAAGGATGGTACTATGTTGGGATTGGTCTTTTCTTGTTCTTCATATAGGCTTGAATCATAATATCTCCTCAAATCTGAAAACTTGCTTCTCTTCCACCTCTTTCATACTTAAGAACATCTCCAGAGGCCTTATCCATATACCCCTCTCTCCATACAAGGCTTGATAGACCACATACTCCTCCAGGGTCTCCGAATGTTTTGCAACATGCAGCACCAGATACTCATTCCCCTTGAAGTGTCTGTATTTTGCCCCTATTTTTATCTCTCTTGTATTCATAGTGTACCTTCCTCCTCTTAATTGTAACCTCTCCTCTAACCATCCCATATCTTCTAATGTTTATCAAGTATATTCATATTTATATAAAAAAGGCTTCTATTGAAGCATTTTAACGACCAAGGAAGCCTTTTATGAAACTCATTCAGGTCAAGTGGTACACTAAGGAAATTTTTACTTTCCTATTCGTTATAAAATATATTTTTCCATTTCACCAGTAAAAATGTTAATTCTATACAACACTTATCATGTGCTGCTATATTTTTTGTATAATGAAGGAATATATTTACTTATGTAGAAACATATAGAAGAATAACTCAGTATATTATATTCTTGCCGGGATATTGAGCTGTTGGTCTTACGGCAATATCGGAATGGAGGTTTTTATATGGATGACTCAAGAGCAAAAATGTATTATTTGCTTATAATTCTTTTATGCATAACATTTGTTTTTATTGGTTGTACTCAGGAGACTGCCGGCCATGCCGGTGAAAAATCTGCAGAAGAACAGCCTGCTGCTGATGACCGTCTGAAATACAGGATGGATACGGATCATTTCAAATACTATAGCTACGATAATGATGCAGATGTTCTGGGTGAACTGGGTAAAGAGCTTGAAGCGGAATTTGACGGGATAACTTCGCGGCTGCAGTATGTCCCCCAAGAAAAGATTGATGTAGAGATATATCCTGATGTTGATACCTTCCATACCTGCATGGGATACCCTGATTCACCCGATTGGTTAGTCGGTTATGCCGGTAACGGAAAGGTTCAAATGGTGTCTCCCAATAATCCGGGACCTGTCCATAGTTATGAGTCCCTAATGAAAGCTGTTGTTCACGAGTTCACTCACATAATAATCAGAGGACATAATAAGGGAGCTATACCCATATGGTTGAATGAAGGCATCGCTTCCTACGAAGCTCAGAATATTGAGTATATAAAAGAAGCTATCAGCGGAGAAGTAAAGTACAAGCACGTTCCTAGCTTTACAGAGCTGGATCAGAAGAACTTTGCAGAAAGACACGGTTATCAGTATTCGATAACAATAGTTGAGTTTTTGGTTAAAACCTATGACTATGACAGGCTGGTTGAAATGATTAAGAACCCTGATATTGAAAAGGTATACGGGGTCACAGAAGAAGAATTGCATAAAAAGTGGGTTCTGTATCTGGAGGAAAACTACCAGTAGCATTTTAGCCCTTAAGTGCACCCCAAATGTCAGATATTTCTGATGTTCGGAGGTGCACTTTTTTAGGTATGGTCAGTAAATTTAGTCATTTGGTACAAATATGCATGAATATAAATCTATTGAGCTGCATATTCCACGAAAAACATCTTACAAATATACACCGGAAGGACGTTTGATATATGTTCATCATAAAAAGGTATCGGTACCCCTTGCAGCAGATCATACTCATGCTTGTCTTCACCTTGTGCAAGTTCACAGCCCTGTACAACCTTGCCGGAAAACCGCACAACATGCTTCTGGCAGCCTTAAGGACATCCATACTTTTGCTTTTCT
>Ga0209643_1001074_pt1 | contig 30019 bp, 23 predicted proteins | sample AutmiccBRH37_all_FD_187383 | JGI IMG/M metagenome (GOLD analysis project Ga0209643, IMG submission 187383) | Deep subsurface microbial communities from Mt. Terri, Switzerland - Autotrophic microbial communities BRH/37_all (SPAdes) (version 2) | ecosystem: Environmental > Aquatic > Deep...
CAGCAGCGTGTAGATCTCGTTATCGATCTTCTTGTGGAAGACGCCAATCGACATCAGCCCGTTGTTGCCCGGCAGATAATACTCCAGCGACGCATCGTAGGACTTGCCGTCCCGGGCCTGCAGGTCCGCGTTGCCGCGCGAGATGCTGCCGTCGTTGTTGAGGACTTCCGCGCTCCCCAGTTGGCTGGGGTTCGGGCGGCCGACACCCTCCGAATAAGCGAGACGAAGCTTGATCGCGTCGGTGAGGTCGTAAGACAGGGTCGCCGACGGCAGGAAGTTGTCGTATTCGGCCGACGCGGAAACGGGGGTGAAGTCGGCAAGACTGGCTCCCGTGCCTTGACGCCGCATCCGGTCGATGTCCGTTTCCGTCTGCTCCCAGCGGCCGCCGAAGATGAAGCGATGCCGCTCACCGCGATGCTCGGCCAGGGCATAGAGCGCAAGCACGTCCTCCGTCACCACCCAGTCGGAGCCTATCGTATTGATATTGGTGCTGGCCTGATTGACGGTGAAGCTGGCGCGGTTGGCTTGGAAGAAGTCGTTGAAGGCGTCGAAGTCGATGATGAGCTGATTGAACGACGCATAGAGGGGCGTGTAGCTCGCGCCTGTGTCGAAGGCGTCCAGCGTCAGGGGCGTTGCGCCGGTGTAGGCGCTATAGACCGTCTGGGTGCGTTCGTTGTCACGCTCCGTCTGGCGCAGCTTGACACCGGCCTGGAAGCCCCACCCCAGGCTGTAAGCCTCACGGTTGTAGGCATAGTCCAGCTGGACCTCCGAAACCATGTCCTCGGAATCGTCGGTATAGGGCGAATAGCTCTGGAACCGGTATTGGGTCGGGTCCGTGAAGCGTGCGGAGATGTCCGTCGCGTAGGGCGTGCCGTCGCGAACCGCGACGTTGAAGGTGGGAGCGGCGCCCGTCAGGTTGAACTGAACCTGATTGGAATTTTCCAGGAAGGTCGCTTCCGAATACGACGCTCGTCCCGTGATCCGGTGCAGTTCGGCGGGGCTCCAGTCGAAGCCGGTATTGACGATGGTCAGCGGCTTTTCGAGCGGGAAGTCATTAAACCGCACGAAGCTGCTGCCGGCCGTGTTTTGCAGCTGATGCGACAGGCGCAGTTCGTTGTCGTCCTGCTGATAGTGGGAAGCTGTCAGGAAGCTGTAGAAGGAGTCACTGGGCTTGAACTCCAGCTTCAGGGTGGCGCCATAGCGATCCACGGTGTTCGGATAGCCCTGGTAGAGGAAAGCGGCGCCCGGTGCGGCGGGGGCCGGCGTCTCATTGGTCATCGTGTGGTTGGGGCTGAAACGTTCCTGGTCCCGGCGTTTGACGCTGTAGTTGGCGCTCAACAGGACGCCGAACTGATCCTGATCGCCAAAGGTCGTCGAGATCGCGCCGTCGAAGCGGTAGTTCAGACCGTCGTCGCCATCGCGATTATAGCCTTCACCCGGAACGGCCGTAGAGTTGGAGCCTCCGACGAAGGCGTTGGCGACGGCGTAGAGGCCGCGCTGGTCGAAGGCCGAACGCGTACGCAAGTTCACCGTCCCGCCGATCGCATTGCCGTCAACGTCCGGCGTCCGCGACTTGATAACATCCAGTCCGCCGACCGCCGTGGACGGAATGGCCTCCATGTTGAGCTGGCGACCGCCGCGCTCGGCCGTAGCCATGGTCGCGCCGTCGAAACTGCCCAGCGTATAGCTCGGGTTCAGACCCCGCACCGAGACGTAGCGGCCCTCGTCCTCATCGAAAACGGTCTGAACGCCTGGCACGCGGCGGAAGCTGTCGGCGATATTGTAGTCAGGCTGTTGGCCGATGTCGTCGCTGGTGAGAAATTCGGCGATGCGCGGATCTTCGCGCTTGGTCGCCACGGAGCGTTGGTTCTGAGCGCGGTAGCCGAGCACGACGATTTCGTCGATCCCGCCGGCCTGGGTCCCCACCTCCTGCGCCAGGACCGGCGAAGCCACGGCGCCTAGAACCGCGGCGCTGACAGTGGCGAGCAGATAGTTCGCCGTTTTCGATGTTGCACTAAAAGACATGACCGATCCCCATAGTTACGGTGGCCTGCCCATTAGTTATCGCTCATGAAGCTTTTACGTCTGACTCAAACATCAACCATGAATAAAAACGTCTCTGTCAATTTTATTGAAACAACACGATTTTGTCTGGATTTGTTCATACTTAAATTTACCAGCCAGCGGCATTGACACCATTAGAATATCTAGTCTTTTCTGATGATTACCACGGCAATGTGGCAGCGTTCAGCGTCAGGAGCGGAACCATGCACCCGCACAAATACTGTGCCCGTAAGGGAGCCTTCGCCCTCTCTCTCGCAGCGGCGCTACTCGTTTGCGGGTCTGCTTCGCAGGCTCTGACATCGTCCCAAACTCCCCCCTCTGCGACTGCGGCTGCGTCGATCCAGCCTGGGCCGGACCTCTCCTACCGCCCCCTTTCGAGCAACTCTCCGCTGCAGGATCTGAACTTCTACCTGCTCACCTTGCTGGAAGGGACGCCCGAGGCGCGGGCCGCGCTGCTGGTCGATCCGGACCTGCGGGCCATACGCCAGGACGCCGCCAGACGGGCCGTGGGAGCCGCCCGGGCTTGCGAGGCGGCAATCGAGGCTGCCGGACAGAACCGCGCGGCGGAAGGTTCGAACGCCTGCACGCCCGAGGCGCTACGCTGGACCGATGCGGAACGCGCGCGGGCGGCCGAGGCGATCGGACGGATTTACGACCGTTCTCCCGCCGTGCGTCGCCTCGTCGCCGAGCACATGCGGCCGTCCGGCCGTTTCCAGCGCGACGCATCGCTCGGCGATCGGGCGCTGACGATCCTGGCCTGGAGCGAAGCCCAGAACAACCTGGACCGGATAATCCGCGTCTATGCTTTGGGCGAACAACCCCGATACGCTGACATCGACTCGGTCATCTATCCGGTCGAAGGCCGATACTATCAGGGCTTTCTCGGCCAACTGATCCGCGAGGTCGCTCGCCGGGCGAATGAGGATCAGCCGGCTTATGATCTCGCCAGGGCCTTCGCGCTGGAGCTGATGGACGCCAATCGTCGGGACGACGCGGTGCGTCAGACCGCCCTACAGGAGCGCGAGAACGCCGCCACCTTGTCCAGGTTGTCCGCGATCCGCTGGAGCGATTTCCCCTACGCCGCCATTCTCGTGCCCGGATATTCACCCGAGATCGCCTATGAGCCGCTGAACCCGGCGGCGAAATTGCGCCTGCGACGTGGAGTGGATCTGTACCGGGCAGGCAAGGCTCCGGTGATAATCGTTTCAGGTGGAACGCTTCGCCCCATCGGAACGGGCTTCAACGAGTCCCTGGAGATGAAGCGCTTTCTCGTCGCCCATTACGGCGTTCCGGCAGAGGCCATACTGATTGATCCGGTGGCGCGGCATACCACGACCAATATGCGCAACGCCGCACGCCTGATTTTCCGCATCGGCGCGCCGGCCGAGATGAAGTCGCTGGTCACAGGCCAGGTGTCATACATCGGCAGCGAGGTGTTCTCCGCGCGTTGCCGACGCGACTTCGGCTATGTACCCTATGTTCTGCACGATCGACTGGATTTCGACACCTTCGAATTTACGCCGGTTCTCGCCTCGCTTCACCGCGAGGCGACGGACCCCATGGATCCGTGAATGCGCCATGACGCCAAGACGGCGCCGGACGAAGAGGTCTCGATGGATGTCGTAGAATGGCTATCCCTCGAAATCCTTCCGCATGAGGCAGAGGCGAGAACATTTATACGCGCCGCGGCGCTCAACCCTGCCGAGGAAGACGACATCGTTCAGGAGGTCTATTGTCGGCTGCTTGAAATCGGCTCGGCCGCGCGGCCTCGTGACGGACGCGGCCTCCTTCTGCAGACCGTTCAGGACGCGATCCAGGACTACCTTCATCAGAGCACGGTCGTGCGGATAGACATCTCCAGCATCGTCCACAGCGTCGCCGCCCCTGAAGCGATTAACTCGCCCGAGTTCATCGCCCACGACCGACGCCTCCTGGCCGAGGTGCGGGAGGCGATGACGGCCCTGCCCCACCGCTGCCGGGAAGTTTTCGAGTTGCGAAAACTATGGGGACTGACACAGAAGGATGTCTCCCGGCGGTTGAACCTGTCGGAAAAGACGGTTGAAAAAGAAACGACTCGTGGGCTTAGGCTCATCATGCTGGCGATGGCGGACCGAACCCCGTCGCCGCGAACGCGAAGGATAAATGGCGCAATCCCACTCCCTCGGCGTGATCGACGCGGAGGCCGCCGAATGGGCGGTCAAGGTCGACGCAGCCCCTTTAAGCTCGACTGAAGAGCTCAGGTTGGAGGCTTGGCTGGCCGCCGATCGGCGCCACCAAGGCGCCTATGCCCGCGCGCGCGCCATCTCGCGCGCGGCTGAACGCCTGTCGCCCGAAACGTCCGCCATCCGACGTCCGGTGCAGGTCGATCGCCGCGCCCTGTTCGTAGGCGGCGGCGCCGCCCTGGCCGCCTCGGTCGTCGGCGGCCTGATGGTCTGGAACGGGCGGGGCTCCATGACCATGGCGACAGGCCTTGGCGAGACCCGTCGCATCACCCTGTCCGACGGCACGACAGCGGAGTTGGACAGTGCTTCCGCAGTACGCGCGACGATGCGAGACCCTCGTCAGGTGGAACTTAGGGGCGGCGAAGCCTGGATGTCGGTCGTGGCCAATACCAGCGGCCCCTTCCTGCTCACCATTGGAGGACTCCGCGCCAGCGTGCCGGCGGCGGCGGAAATCGTGTTGCGGCTACGCGACGACCAGGCGCGGCTGACACTGCTGCAGGGCGCGGCGCACGTCTGGAGCAGCGATGCGGGAGAAACCAGTAGTCGTCTGCTGGACGCGGGGATGGAGGCCAGTCTTCCCCATTCCGGAGCACTGCGCGCGGTGCGCCTTCCGGCGGCTGTTCTTACGCGGCGCGTGGGATGGCGAGAGGGGCTTCTCATACTGGACGGAGAGACGCTCGCCGAGGCGGCGCGAGAGTTCAATCATTACAATACGCACCAGATTGAGGTCTCTGGCGCGCCCGCCGCTATCCGCGTGGTCGGCGCGTTCCGCAACACGGATCCCCAGGCGTTCGTCGAGACGGTGGGAAATTTGTTCGATGTCCGCATCCACCAATCAACAAATCTGACGCGCATAGATTGAACTTCGCGCATGTCGCGAAACGGTCGCTGAAATACATCAAGCCGAACGGCGACGCTGTCGCACAAGGGAGTTTGCGGTGAGGCGTGTGGCGGACGCTTTACAAATGCTTGCGATGGCCAACCTGGTCGTCGCGGTCTGCGCGTCCGTGGCGCTGGCCGATGCGCCCGTCGCCTCGGCCTTCAATATTCCGACCCAGCCGCTTCGCGGCGCCCTGGCCGAGTTCGCACGCCAGTCGGGGGTGCAGGTCATGGTGTCGGAAGCAGATGTCGCCGGCCGCCGGTCCCCAGGCGTCCGCGGTCGCATGACGCCGGAAACAGCCCTCGAACGCCTTCTTTCGGGATCTGGTCTTGCCGCGCGCCGTGTCAATGACCGTGCCATGGTGGTCGCTCGAGCCTCGCCTCCGCCCGTGCGAAGCGCGCCTCCTCCGTCCCCACCGGCGGCGCTCATGCCGACAGCTCGGATCGACGAGGTGGTCGTGACGGGCTATCGTGACCAGCAAACGGACGCTGTCGAGGCCAAGCGCCGGGCGATCCAACTGATCGAAGCGCGCACCAGCGACAGCATTGGCCAGCAGCCGGACTACAATGTCGCCGACAGCCTGCGCCGTCTGCCCGGGGTGCAGACCGTCTTCGACGAGGATGAAGGCCGCTACGTCTCCATTCGCGGCCTAAATCCCAACTATACGATCGGCTCGCTCGATGGAGCGGGCATGGCGACGGCGGAAAGGAACAACCGCCAACTCAATATGGAGGCCCTCCCCTCCTCCGCGGCGACCGCGCTCGAGGTGATCAAGACCCGAACGCCCGATATCGACGGCAACGCCATAGGCGGGGCCATTAATCTGCGTATTCGTTCGCCGCTTCGAGAACCGGGATTGACGGCGGTCGGCAGTTTTGTCGGCGGTCTTTCGGATTCAACCAATGGTCCGGGTCGCGGATATGGCCGTCCTTTCGACGACGGCGAAAATTTTCGTTTCGACGGTTTCGTCTCAACGACCTTTGGGACCGAAGACCAGGTGGGCCTGCTGCTCAGCGCCAACTATAGCCGTCGCAGCCGGGACCAGGAGCGGTTCAGCGCAGGCGGCCACGCGGTGACGTCGTCGGACTTCACGCCGGCTCCTCGGGGCGCCTTCATAAACTCACGGGTCTACCCAAACACCATCAACCGATATGGCGCGCTGGCGAAGATCGAAGCGCGCCTGACCGACGACGTGAAGTTGGGGTTCTTGGCGTCGCGTTTCCAACAAGACGACAACGAACTTCGACTGGGCCACAACCTCGTCAACGGCTCGCCTGGCCTGGTCCAATTCAATAGTTTTCAGATCGAAAAACCGATCACGACCCTGCAGACCAGCCTGGACTGGCGGCCGGACGGCGGTGGCCAACTTTCACTGCGGGCTTCACGGTCCCGCGCGCGCTTCTACGAGCCTTCGCCGGAACTCACCTTCTCCTCCTCCGCCACGGCCCGTTTTGATATCGCGCTTCGAAACGGCGTCACAGTGACGTCAGGCGCGGACGCCAGCCTGTTCGACCCTGCCCAATACGCTTTCAGCCGATATTCACCCTATGTTGATGACTCGCGCGAAAGCGTCGACGAGTTTCAGGCGGACTATGCCGTCAACCGAGGCGCCGGCGCCAGCGGCTGGGGCCTGCAGATCGGCGCCAAGCACCGCGATATGACACGCGAGTTCGATCGCTCGCAGACTGTCTACGTCCGTTACGCGCCGGGTCGTCTCGGTCTCACGGACTACCTCACCCCTGACCAATACAAGCCGCTGTATGCGGACTTCGAACTGCCGGTCATCGATTATGACGCATTCCTACGCTTCTTCGAGACTCACGCCGACAGCTTCGTGGTGGACGAGGCGGCAAGCGCCGCCAGCGTCGCCAGCACGGACTATAGGGTCAGCGAACGCGTCACCGCCACCTACGCCCTGGCCGAACACCGCGGCGAACGCCATGCTCTGATCCTGGGAGGGCGCTGGGAGATGACGTCGACGGGCGTGATCTCCGTGCGCTACGACGCCGGATCCACGACCGTGACCCCGGTCAGCTATGCCGCCAGCTTCACGGATTTTCTTCCGTCCGCTTCGCTTCTCTATGATTTCAGTCCGGACCTTCGCCTCCGCCTGAGCTTCTCCGAAGGCCTTGGAAGGCCCAGCCCCGGCGACCTCGGGGCGACGGAACGGATAGCCGACAATGGCGGCCTGGTGGGCGGGAACCCCGCCCTTCGCCCCCGGCGGGGCCGTAGCTACGACCTGTCGATCGAGCGCTATTTCGACAATCGCCGCAGCCTTGTGGCCGTCAACCTGTTCCACAAGACTGTGCGCGGGGAAATCTATCGCTACGCCAGCCAGGAAGTCATCGATGGGACCCCCATCACCGTGCAGCGTCCGCGAAACTCCGGCAACGCCAGCATCGACGGTGCTGAGTTCAGCATCTCCCGAAGAAGCCTCCCCCATCTTCCTGACATGGGACTGGCGGCGAACCTGACCTGGATGCGTGGACACGCCCTGGCGATCGGCGCAGATGGCGCGCCTCGTCGCCTCGACTACCTGCCGCAGCAGTCCGACTGGCTGTTCAATCTCATGCTGTTCTACGAGAAAGGCCCCGTGGGGGCCTACCTCAGTCACGCCTATGTCGGGGACGCGCGTACGGTTGTCGGCGCGACGCCCGATCTCGACGAGGTCCTGCTGGCCAGCAACCAAGTCGATCTGCAGTTCCGGTATCGTCTGCGCCCCAACCTGCGTTTGATGGGCGAAATCCGCAACCTGACCGGCCAGGACAAACGAACCATGACCGGCCCCGACGCCGTCATTCTCCGCGATCTCAACATGTACGGCCGTCAGCTCTGGTTCGGCATGAGCATAAAGCGGTGAAGCCGGATCCAGCCTCGGCGCCGCACTATCGTGTGCGCCGGATTCGGATGGGGTCTCCCATCATGACCCGTGCACGACGCAGCCGGCGGCCGACGGGCTCGGCCCCCGGAGCCCAACGGAACTCTTCATGAACTGCTGCACACTCGCGCAACATAGTCAGCGTGCGACGGCATGATACCCACGCATTGACCGATCACCTTCTCCACGTCGTGGAGGAAACGATGAATCTCTTCCTCTGGCGTCACATCGACCAGAGGATCGTAGCCTGTCGGGATGATCCCTTGCCCCAGCAGGACCTGGATCCAGCTCTCCTCGGCGAACAACTCGTCGTCCTCGCGGAAGATGCGACCGTTGGCGCGGAACAGGTCCACCTTGCGTTCCAGCGTGTCAGGCACATCCATGTCGCGGCAATACCGCCAGAACGGCGTGTCATCCCGTTCCGTCGCCTTGTAGTGCAGGATGATGAAGTCGCGGATGCGCTCGTATTCGAAATCGGTCTGGCGATTGAACTCGGCGATGGTCGCGGGATCGAAGCCGGCGTCCGGCATCATCCGCACCAGCCGGATCAAGACCGACTGGATCAGGTGAAGGCTGGTGGATTCCAGGGGCTCCAGAAAGCCGGAAGCGAGACCCGCCGCAACGCAGTTTCGGTTCCAGATCTTGCGCCGCTTGCCGGTGACGAAACGGATGCGGTTGGGCTCGGCCAGTTGTTCGCCGTCCAGGTTCGAAACCAGGATCTGTTCCGCCTCCTCGTCGTCCATGTAGCGGCTGGAATAGACGTGGCCGTTGCCCGTCCGGTGCTGCAGGGGAATACGCCACTGCCAACCGGCCGGGCGGGCGGTCGCGCGGGTATAGGGAGTGAACGGCTCCGTCCTCGCGCAAGGGACGGCCATGGCTCGATCACACGGAAGCCAGTGGGTCCAGTCCTCATAGCCGGTGTGCATCGCCTGTTCGATGATTAGGCCGCGAAAGCCCGAACAGTCGACGAACAGGTCGGCGGAAACCACCTCTCCATCCTCCAGGGTGACCGATTCGACGAAGCCGTCGTCGGGCCTCAACTGGACCGAGGCGACCTTGCCTTCGCGCCGCCGCACGCCGGCCGCCTCCGACATGGTCCGCAGGTATTTGGCGTAGAGGCCGGCATCGAAATGGAAGGCATGGGCGATGTGGCCCAGGGGCGAGGTCGGTCTCTTCGGATCCGCGCGCATGAAGCGGTTTTCGAGGGCGGCCGCCGTATTAATCGAATAGGCAGCGAGATCCGACGCCTTGCCGGCCTGACGCATCTTCAACCAGTATTGGTGACAGCGCAGCCATTCCAAGTCGCGGCCGATGACGCCGAAGCCATGGATATAGCTCGATCCGACCCTGTCCCAATCCACGAACTGGATACCCAGTTTGAAGCTGGCTTGGGTGCGCCGCATGAAGTCGTTTTCATCCAGGCCGATGAGATCGTTGAACGTCTTGATCGCCGGGATCGTCGCCTCGCCCACCCCGATCGTGCCGATTGCCTCGGACTCGATCAGGGTGATTTCATAGAGGCCCTTGAACAGTTTGGAGAAGAGGGCCGCCGCCATCCAGCCGGCGGAGCCCCCGCCGACGATCAGGATTTTCTTGAGCTGACGCAACGCCGTCGCCTCCCAGATTGTCAGTCGACAGGGTCGCAGGCGCCTGGCGTCGTCGGCAAGGGGAGATTGCCGGTGGTCGACGGTCGCGCATAGCTCAGACCGAAGCCCCGTGCGAACTGCACCACATCGCCGGCGTGTTCCCCGGTGCTGCAGGCCGATCCGGGCCAGGCGAAGGACAGCCGGCCGGTGAAGTCGTAACGGCCGCCCAGCAGCACGTCCGCCAGGCCCTCGCCCTCTGTGCCCGGCAGGAAGGCGGCGACGAAGGCGTCGGACAGGTTGATCAGGTCGTTGGCATAGGCCGGACGCCCGGAATAGAGCACCGACACGACCGGCACGCCCTTGCCCGAGACCGCATGCAGCAGGGCTAGGTCGTTGGGGCGACGGTGGCTGTACTGGATCGGGGCGGGGAAGCGGACGTCGCCGTGGTATTCGGCGTAGGGCGTCTCGCCCAGCACCACGACCACCTTGGCGAACTGGGTCACATCCACGCCTACGGCGTCGCGGGAATAGACGACATTGTCCGCGCCCAACTGCGTCTTCAGCGCCTCCAGCAGGGTGCTGCCAGTCGCGAAGTCGCCATTGACGTTCTCGGTCCCCTGCCACGTCAGCGACCAGCCGCCGGTCTGGTTGGACAGGCTGTCGGCGCTGTCGCCTACGACCAGCACCTTCTGACCCCGCGCGAGCGGCAGGGCGCCGTCGTCATTCTTCAACAGGACGACAGACTTGCGGACGGCCTCACGCGCCAGATCGGTGGCCACCACGGCGTCCGCCCGGCCATTGTAGCGGCTCTCCGACGGCGCGCGGTCGAACAGGCCCGACCGCATCTTTACACGCAGGATGCGGGTCACGGCGTCGTCGATGCGCGACATGGGAATCCGCCCGGCTTCCACATCGGCGATGGTGTTCTGAATGAAGGCCTTCCAGTCTTCGGGGACCATGATCATGTCGATCCCGGCGTTGACGGCCTGCGGGCATTGGGCCTTGGTGCAGCCCGACACCTGTTCGATGGCGTTCCAGTCGGACACCACCAGGCCGTCGAAGCCCAGACGCGCCTTCAGCACGTCCGTCAGTAACTCGCGGCTGCCGTGAATCTTGCCGTAGTCATGGCCGGCGGCGACGTCGTTCCAACTGCTGTAGGAGGCCATGACCGTCTGCACACCGGCCTCGATGGCGGTGTAGTAGCCCGCGCCGTGACGGGTGATCATCTGGGCGCGGGTCGAGCGCGTCTCGCCCTGGTCCTGGCCATTGAAGGTGCCGCCGTCGCCCATGAAATGCTTGGCCGTGGCGACCACGTCGCCGTCGCCGGTCAGATCGCCCTGAAGACCCCGCACCAGGGCCTCGCTGTATTCGGCGACCAGTCGGGAATCGCTGGAATAGCTTTCATAGGTCCGACCCCAGCGACGGTTCTCGCCGACCGCCAGCGTGGGCGCGAAGACCCAGGTGATGCCGGTGGCGCGCACCTGACGGGCCGTCGCCCGACCGATCCGCTCGATCAGTTCGGGATCGTGCGCCGCCCCCAGTCCGATATTGTGAGGAAACAGGGTCGCGCCCGACACATTATTGTGGCCGTGGACGGCGTCGGTCCCCCAGATCAACGGGATCTGCACCGCCATGTCGGTGCGCATCGCAGCGTCGTGATAGCGGTCCGACAGCGCCGCCCATTCGGCCACGTTGGCGTGCTTGTTCATGTCCGGCCAGGCGCCGCCGCCGTTCAGGACCGAGCCGATATAATACTGGGCCACCTCGTCCGCCGTGATGTAGCGCACATCCGGCTGGGTCATCTGCCCGATCTTCTGGGCCAACGTCATGCCGGCCACGATCCGAGCAATGCGGGCCTCCATGGCGGCGTCCGGTGCATACGGCTGCTGCAGGGTCGGCCAGTTCGACCCGTCCAGAGCCGCCGCCGGGGTCATCGGCGCCACGGCGCATCCGGCCAGCAGCAGCAGCGGGAGAAGCTTCGTCTTGCGGAAGGTCATGCGCCGTCTCTCGGTTACGCGTATCGATCAAAAAATAGGGCGAGACGGCGTGGCCGCCTCGCCCCAGAGGCTAAGGGCTAGGAGAGGACGCCCTAGAAGCGATAGTTGACGCCGAACAGGAACTGTCGGCCGTATTCCTCATAGGTTTCCGGCAGGGAGCCGCCGTCCGCAGTGGTCGTGCCGCCACTGTCGAGGCCAAGGCGCGTCCGATAGGGCGAGTTGGTCAGATTGTTCACCTGGAACAACACCCCAAGCCCTTCCAGAGGCCCTTGCTCGAAGGTGTAGCCGATCTGGGCGTCGATCTGCTCGTCATCGAGGATTTCAGTGTAACCGCGCGTCGCGAACAGTTGCACCACTTCGCCCTTGAAGGCTTCGCGGAACCGCTTGCTGATCCGCGCCTGGAAACCGCCGCGCTCGTAGTAGCCGGTGATGTTGTAGACGGTTCCCGAGAGACCGGCGATGCGGACCTCCTGGCCATCCGGCGCCGGATTCAGGTCCGACTCGGTGAAGGAGATGCTGCCCAGCATGCCCAATCCGTCCAGCGGAGCCCAGACCGTGCCGAAGTTCAGCGCGCCGCTGACCTCCAGCCCCTGCACCGTGCCGCCGTCGCCATTGGCCGGCAAGCTGATCTGGCCGATCGGGCTAATGGTCACGTCTGACGGGATCGACGAGGCCGTCGAAGGCAAAGGAATACCGCTGAAATCGAAGGTTCCGTTCTGGACGTAGATGTAGGTTTCCAGATCCTTGTAGAAGCCCGCGATCGACAGGTACGTGGTGGAGTCGACGTACCACTCATAGGCCAGGTCGAAGGCGTTGGCCCGCCACGGCTCCAGCTCTGGATTGCCGCCCGAGGCCGACCATGGATTGACGGTCGATCCCGGAGGACAGGGCTGGCCCGAACAGACCAGGGAGTTGAAGCCCGGCGTGACGTTCGCCCTCATCTCGTCCATGCGCGGCCGCGCCATGGTGCGCGAGGCGGCGAAGCGAAGCCGGTGACCGCCGCCCAGATCATAGATCAGATTGAGGCTGGGCAGGATGTCGAGATAATCCGCTCCTTTGGTGACCGAGATCGGATCGATGGGTGCACCCGGTTCGGTCCCGTTGATGACGACGCCGGTCGATTGCTGATCCTGGACGACGGCCTGCATGCCGACGTTGCCGCGCCAGTTTCCGCCCTCGAAGTCGAGCTTGACGAAGGCCGTGGTGACCTGTTCCTCGATGTCCCAGTTCTTGTCGAAATAGTTGGCGTCCAGGATCGGCGCACGATCGTAATAAACGTCCAGCGCGCGGCTCATGTCGACAGCCAGCACGTCGCCGAAGCCCGCCCAGGCCAACGACACCGGCGTCTCCAGATACTGCGGGTCGACATAGACCTGCTGGCGGCCGTTCTTCAGGAACAGGTCGTAGTCATCGACGCGCTTGGACTTCTCGCGCTTGGCGTGGTTCACGCCGGCGGTGAAAGTATTGAAGAAGCCGTCCATGTCGCGCTGGATCTTCAGATCCGCCGAGGTGATGCTCTCCTCCACGTCTGGGAAACGGATGGCGCCGTCGTGGCCCCAGCCGCCCCAGGGCGCGCGGTCGCCCAGCGAGACCTGCGAGGCGTCGGCATAGTCGAGGCCTTCCGAATAGGTCGGATAGCCGTCGTCGTTGACCGTGAAACCGATGACGTCAGTGGTGCGGCCGATGTTCGGCGTCCCCGGCGTCACGCCCCCCACGCCCAGCCCATAGCCTGCGTAGGTTTCCAGAATGGTCTCGCGACGCCGGTTGTTCGAATAGGACAGGTCCGCGACGATCCGCGTCCGGTCGTTGATCTCATATTCGGTATTCAGCCCAATCGAAAAGATCTCATCTTCACGAGTATTGTAGTCGTTACGCAGGATAGGCACCGCGTTGTTGATCGTGCCGCTGCGGCCGAACAGCGAACCGCCTCGTTCTTCGGTGACCACATCAGTGAAATAGGCGTCGTCGGCATAGGGATTGGAGAACCACTGCGCGCCGCGCGTAGTCTCTTCCTGTTCGAACTTGGAATAGTAAACGTCCAGGGTCGAATGAAGTTGATCGGTTGGACGCCATTCCAGGATGCCGATGACGGCGTCGCGCTGGTTCAGGCGCGATGTCGCGAACACCTCCTGGCCGTTGAGGAGCAGCGCGGTGTCGGCGCTATCGGGTTGAACAGAGTCAATAGTGCAGGTCGCGCCGGGTGCGCTCGGTTCGCACGCGCCGCCGAAAGCCTCGTAGCCATAGGCCTTGTAGTGCTTGTTCTGCGAGGGCGAATCCAGGTGGGCATAGCCCAACGCCACGCCCAATGTCCCGTCGGCCAACTGGTCGATATAGCTGATCGAGAAGCGGCCGCCGTAGTTGCGGACATCGTCGTTCAGCGCATCGTCTTCGATCATCTCGCCGCGCATGTTCACCGCCACAGCGCGGGTGCCGAACGCCAGCGGGCGGACGGTGCGCAGGTCGGCGGTGCCTGACAGACCCATGCCGGATACTTCAGCGTCCGGCGTCTTGTAGATCACCACGCCGGACAGAAGTTCAGACGGATACTGATCGAATTCGACTGCACGGTTATCGCCCGAGCTGGCCTGCTGCCGGCCGTTCAACAGCGTGGTGGTGAAGTCCGGGGCCAGACCGCGGATCGAGATCACCTGGGCCCGGCCGTTGACCCGCTGGGCGGCGAGACCGGGCAGACGTGCGATCGACTCGGCGATGGACACGTCGGGAAGCTTGCCGATGTCCTCGGCCGAGACCGCCTCGACGATCGAGGTCTCCCGGCGTTTCGTGGCGATCGAATCGGCAAGACCGCGTCGCAGGCCAGTCACGACGATTTCGTCGACCTCGGTCCCTTGACCCTCGTCCGTCACGGACGTGGTCGCGCTCTGTGCGACGGCCGCGCCCGGTATGGCCATGGCCAACACCAGGGCTGACGCCGTCAGGCGAAGACGGCTGCTGATTGGACGAATGGAATTGGACCCAGCAGATATGCTGCGCATGTGATCTCCCCTCACGTTTCCCTCGGCGTGGATCCAATAGACCGCACGTCATTATTTTGCGCGCGACACATTGGAAGCGCTTCCAACATATTATCGCCTCATCTGGTTTGCGCAACACAAGATTATCGAGGGCGGCTCCAAACGTAGGTTGCGGCGCTGTTTGAGGGCAGAATCGCCGGCGAACTGCGGCCAAATTCGCCGACTTCGAACGCGGCTTCCGAATCTGTTCCGTTCAGGACGATCACTACGCGGCTTCCGTCAGGATTGATGAAGCCGACCGCGTCCAGGCCGGACGGCGTCGTGACGGCGACACGGCGCGCGCCCTGTCGCACAAACCGGCTGGCATGACCGAAGGCGTAATATTCCTGGTTTCTTTCGACCGCGCCGGTGCGGCTGTCGATCGTCACCACTCCACGGCAGTCGCTGCATCCGCCAGCATGCGGCCCATGATTCTCATCCAGGGCGATGTTCCACATCAGCACCCCGCGCGCCTGGTTTTGGACCGCCCCGACGATTAGATTCTTCATCGTCCAGACGAAGCTGTCCTTGAAGTCAGCGGCCCACGCTCCTCCGGAGCATTCCGTGAAAAAGACGTCCTTGTCCGGATAGGCGTCATGGACTTGCGTCTGGGCGACGACGTCCCCCGCATAGCAGTGCCAGGCCACCCCGGAGACGTAGCGCCGGGCCATGGGATCGTTCAGCACGCCCAACGGTTGCTCCGGCTGATCCCAGTTGTGATCCCAGTCGAGAATTTTCGTCTGGAGCCCTTCCCGCTCCAGTCGTGGCCCCAGTTCGCGGCCAATGAAGCGCGCCCGCCCTTCCGCTCCCCAGCGCATGCCGGGATAGCTGTCCGGTTCGAAGTCCGGCTCATTTTGAATACTGATATAGTCCGTCGGCACGCCTTCAGCCGCCGCCGCCGCGATATAGAGCATCAAATAATCGGCGTAGGTCGAGTAGTACTCCGGCTTCAGCTGGCCCTGGATCATGGATCCGGTCGTCTTCATCCAGCCCGGCGCGCTCCACGGCGTGGCCATGACCTTCAGGTCGGGATTGATCGCCAAGGCCTGACGCACGGTCGGGAAGACATAGGTCTCCATCGGCGCCGTCGAGAAGGTCGAAAGCGTCGGATCTGGGGTCTCCGCAAGACTGTAGTGGCTCAGCGAAAAGTCCGACGCGCCGATCGTCACTCTTGTGAAGTCGAACCCCAGACCCTCGCCTTCCCGGCCGAACAATTCGCGGAGCAAGGCCTCGCGCTGAGCCTCGGACATCCGCGCCTGAACGAGATAGGCCGTCGCGTCCGTCACCGCGGCGCCGAAGCCGACCATGGTCTGAAGCGGCTGGTTCGGGTCAAGGATGATGGCTGGGCCTGATACGCTGACACCGTCACGCATCAGGAGCGGTTCGGATGCAAGCAACCGCGACCGGTCGCCCGTGGTGACCCATGCGCCGCCTTGAGACGAGGCGCATCCCGTCAACAGCGCCGCCAGTCCCAGAGCGAAAGTCGCCTTCCGCAAACCATTCTGCCTTGTCATCCCGGATCCTCCCTATGGACGCATCGAGGCGCCTCGTGGCTATTGGAAGCGCTTCCATCATGACGCAGTTGAGTGGGTCGTCAAGTCGTGCTGGTCGTCGTTTCCTGTGCCTGACCGGCGGATTCACGCACAACGACCGTATGGGGCAAGGTTCGGAAAAAGCATTCGCCCTGTGCTCCGCCGATCCGGCTCGACACCAACCGGACCGCCTCGCCGCCCATGGCCTTCAGGGGTTGGTGGACAGTGGTGAGAGGGGGCCAGACGATGGCGGACACCGGCGTGTCGTCGAAGCCCGCGATCGACAGGTCAGCCGGCACCTGCAGTCCGCGCGCATGCGCCACCGACAGCGCCCCGGCCGCCATGTCGTCATTGGCGCAGATCAGGGCGGTCGGCCGCGGCGACCGATCCAGCATCCGGGATGTGATCAATCCCCCGGACCGGAAGGTGAAATCCCCCCGCTCGACCACCAGCGTCTCGCCACTAAGCCCGGTTTCGCGCATGGCGCGCCTTACTCCTTCCAGCCGTCGTTCGGCGGACAGGTGCCCTGCGATGCCCCCTAGGTAGCCGATCCGACGATGCCCCAGATTCAGCAGGTGGCGCGCGATATCATGCCCCCCCGCTTCGTCATCTATGCCTACGCCGTCCACGATCCGGAGCCCGTCGCCGCCCGGAGAGATGGCCGCCAGATGAACGCCCCGCGCCCGTAGCCCCTCGATCAGTTCGGCATTGTCCGAAAAAGGCGGGGTCAGGATGGCGCCTTGGCAGCGCTGACTGGACACTGTCTCCACGATCTGCCGGATCGCAGCCGGATCATCCTGCGGCACATGGCGCGTGATCAGTTGATAGCCGGACTGAAGACACTCCCGAACGGCGCCTAGCTCCAGCGCCGAGGCGTAAAAGGAGTTGGGCTCGGCATCCAGATCCGAGGCGAGCACCAGGGCCAGGACGCGGCTCCCTCCTCCCGCCAGTGACCGCGCCTGCGGATTGACCCTGTAGTCGAGCGCCGCCACCGCAGCCAACACCTTGCGCCGCACCGGCTCTCGCACGTTCGGCCCGTCGTTGAGAACACGCGATACCGTCGTGCGGCCGACGCCCGACAGGCGCGCCACATCATCGATGGTGGGCTTCCTGGTCGACATCACCCCTCCGGCACAGACTCCACCTCTCGATGGAGCAGGACCGCGACCGCTGCAAGACCGCGTGCGGCACACGGTGTCAGCGGGGTTCGCGAGCAGCCTCAGTTTTCCACGACATCGTCGCTGCGCGTTGAACCGGGAATCTCGCCCAGCGGCAATGTTCGCCGGGGTTGGATCGTTGTAGCCGACGCTTGTTGAGCGGACAGTGATCGTACGCCACGGCCTATATGATTGCGGCGCGCAACAGCCCACCCCGGAGCCAGAAAGGTTCGGAATGGGCTGTCGCCGCTTGCCCTCACCGAAGCGAATTGCCTCGGCAACGGCAAGTTTGTCGGCGGAACAGGGAGAAGCTCCGGCTCCGTCTATTCGTCTCAGTTCGGCAACGGCTCCTGCCTCGGCACGCCATCCTGCCCCTTGGAGAGACGGAATCCGTCGAGCAGACGTCCCGTGGCCGTAAACGCCCGATAGAGGATCGCGTCCTGGGACACGTCGAGCGTCTGGAAGGTCTGGGTCCGCTCGGCGGTGCGCTCCGCCCAGGTCAGTTCAGCCATCGGATACATCTTCGGTCCGGCGACCGAAACGACATAGGTCGAGCCGTGATCCGACCTGTGGCCTGGTCCCGCATTGCCCATCACGCCCTCGCCTATGGCGCCGCGCGCATAGCCGTGGTCGTGCGCCTGGAGCACCAGATCCACGCCATACTTGTCGATCAGCGGCTTAAGCGCATCGCGGACCCGCGCATTGTCCCGGTCGGGGTCGATCGAGAACAGGGGGAAATGCAGGAACAACACCGTCCAACGGTTGGGGTTTTCGGCCAGCAAACCATCGAGCCAACGGACCATTTCGCCGCGCATCGCTTCGTCGCCGTGAAACAGCGGCGCATCGATCGAGATCAGGCGCATGCCCTGATAGTCGACGGTCCAGGCGGTTTCCTTCAGGCGCTCCACGCCCGCCGGACCAGTTTCCGGCAGGGTGAACTGGCGACGCCACTGGGGATTCAGGATCGGCCCGCGACCGTATTCATGATTGCCCGGCGTGGGCATCTGCGGCGTCTGACCGTAGAGGAAGCCGCCCGAAGCGAACCATTCGCCCCATTCGTTGTCGCTGTCGTGCCGGTTGATCAGGTCGCCGGCATGGATGACGAAGGCGGCGTCGCCGGCCTTGCGGAAACCCATCCTCAGCGTACGGGACGCTTCGCTCAGGACGTTGTTCTGCATGTCCCCCATGTAGAGGAAGGTGAAGGGTTCGGGCGTCTCCGCCGCTGTCCGGAACTGCAGCCATTCCGACCAGTTCTGGCCCGACCCCACACGATAGACATAGACCGTCGCCGGCTTCAGCCCGGTCAACACCGCCGAATGATAGGCGGCCCGGAACTCGGCCGACTCGCGCACAGCCAGGGTCGCATCGTCGGTCGTCGCCGTCACGCGGACGGCCCTTGCGATGAAGTCTGGCCCGTCCTGAGCTTCCGCGAACTCCACCTGCCCACCCACGCCGGACGCCGTTCGCCATGTGACGGCCATTTCGTGGGCCGGATTCGCCGTCAGGTTCAGGACAATCCGTTCGGGTTGTACTGTCGCCGGGGCGATCGGACGGTCGGAAGCCTGGACCGGCGCCGGCTCGGGACGCTGCTCGACCTGAGCCAAAACCTGCCCCCCGCTCAGAGCCGCGAACGCGGCTCCGAGCATCAATGCGGTCATGGACTTAGAAGACATAGGTCAGGCTCGTCGTGATCGAACGCCCATTCTTGATATAGGCGCGACTGGAGCCCGTGTTGGATCCTGCCGTGTTCCAGTAGGTATGGTTGTCGAAGAGGTTTTGCACCTGAAGCGAAGCCGTCGCGCCGCCCCACAGCTTGCGCCGCACGTTCAGGTCCACAAACTCATAGTCCTGTTCGTACGGATTGTTGCCGAAGTCCTGGATGCCTTCCAGGAATTCCGACTGATAGCTATAGGCCGCATAAGCCTCCCAGCCCGAGTACTGCCAAAACAGCTGTACGTTGGCGATCGCCTCAGGCGTCTCCATCAGCGGCAGGGTGTAGCCGTCCGGATGCCAGGAGATGCCCGTCTCGGCTTCCGATTTCTGCACCGTCAGGTTTACGCTCGTGCCCAGGCCGGACAGAGCGCCGGGCAGCCAGTGGAAGATCTGCTGAGCGCTCATCTCGACGCCATACACCGTGGCCCATTTGCCGTTGTTCGGCATGGAAATGGTGACGCCGTTGGGGCTGACGTTCAGACCCGCCGTCCCGTCGCGGATGTTGCTGGACGAGGAGCGGAACAGGAAGTTCTGGATATCCTTGTAGAACAGGCCAACCGAATAGGCGCCGGTCTTTCCGTTGTAGCGTTCGATCGACAGGTCGTAGTTGATCGCCCGCATCGGCTTCAGGTCCGGGTTCCCCTGTTCAATGGCGACCAGCAGCCATTCCGAGGTGGGGTTTGTCTTACCATCGCCGTCGGGATCGACATCGTAGCTATACTCCCGCGAAGAGGACATGCGGGCGATGTCGGGGCGCGCGAAACTGGTCCAGATCGCGGCACGGATCATCGTGCTGCGATCAAGCGCATAGTTCAGATGGATCGACGGCAGGACGTTGACGAAGTCGCTCTTGTCGGTGGTGAAGCCCGCACCCTGCACCCGGTCCAGCGCATAGGCCGAGATGTCGTTGCGGGTGCTTTCGACCCGAAGGCCGCCGAGGATCTGGGCGTTGCCGAACCGCGCCGTACCCATCAGATAGGCGGCCAGGATGTCTTCCTTGAACTCAAAGCTGTCCTCGCCGTTCAACTCAGCCTGCGAAGGGTCGGTGGCGAAGCCTTCGAAGAAATCGCTGTCGCCGTTCATGGCGCGCTGCAGCTCAGCCAGCATGGCCTGATTGTCGATCACCGTGCCCAAGCGGTAGAGACCGGCGTATTCCCCATCGAACAGATCGGTGACTTCCTTGCCGAAGAAGGGCGAGAAGTCGGCCAAGGTGCCTTCGGCGTCCAGGTCCAGGAACTCGCCATTATAGGTCGAGCGTTTGGACGAATAGAATTTCGCGCCGCCCTTGACCGAGTCCAGCCAGGCGGAAGCCGGCTTCCATTCGACGTTGAACTGGCCCTGCCACAGTTCTTCTTCGGCGCCCCCGACCTCGCCGGACAATCCGGCGTAGTTGTATTGGGCCGGGTCCTGCACCGCCGCCATGCCGGCGTCGTTCAGAACCCATTTGGGGAAGCGGCTGTCGCCGAAGTTGACGACGTCGACGCCCTTGTTGCCCAGCCAGCCGTACTTGTCGCTGCGGAACTCCATCTCGTAGCTGTCGTCGGTATTGTCCTCGGACTTGGCGTAGGACAGATCGTAGTCGGTCTTGAAATCTCCGAACCGGCTGACGCCGCCCAGGTTCAGCGACATCACGGTGCCGGTCTCGCGCGAGCCTTCCCAGAAGCGACGCAGGCGGAAGCCCTGCGGGTCCCAAGTCCCGGAAGCGCCGTTCAAAGTATAGTAGGAACGGGTCGAGCGGTCGGCGTCGGTGATGATTCCGTCGCGGTCACGGTCGACGATCTGGGCGGTCGTATAGGAGTAGATATTGCCCCGGACGGGGTCAGACCCGATGATGGAGTCGTAAGGATTGGCCAAACCCGTGACGCTGGTGTCCACCTGCGACAGGCGCGCCGAGTTCCGACCGGTGTCGTTGCGGAAGTTCAGGCGGTTGCCGAATTCATCCTTGGTGTATTCGTTGTAGTTGCCGCGAAAATGGAAGTCGTGGTCGCTGCCCCGATAGTCGAGACTGGCGTTCAAGCCCTTGCGTTCGACCTCGGTCTCACCGAAGCCCAGGTTCATGCCGCGTAGCACGAAGCTGTCAGTGTCCCAGCCCAGGCTTTCGCTGTTGGCATACCAGACGGGCGGCTGGTTATCGCCATCGACGCCGTTCTGTTCGAACTGCGACTTGCGGCGCGACCAGCTCGCGGTGACGAAGACGCCCCAGTTGTCGTTGAATTGGCGGCCGAACGACCCGGAGATCTCGCCCGAGGTCTTGTCGTCGAACTTGTCGAGCATGCCGGCCGAAGCCGACAGAACGCCATAGGTCTTGTCGTGATCAAAGGCCGTCGGCGTACGGATGTCGATGGAGCCGCCCAGGGCGTCGCCGTCGCGATCTGGCGTCAGGCTCTTGATCACCGTTATGGAGTCGATGCCTTCCGGCGGCAGGAAGCTGAGGCGAACGCCGCGATAGAAGTTGTCGTTGGGCGAACCGGCGCCGCCGATACGGACGCCGTTCATGGTGTAGTTGTTCAGCTCGGTCGACAGGCCACGTATCGTGATCCGGTCCCCCTCGCCCGTCGTGTGATTGCGCACGGCATTGACGCCCGGCAGGCGTGACAGTGATTCTGCGATATTGTTGGCCGGCAGGTTCCCCATGTCGTCGGCGCTGATCACGTCGGAGATGAAGTCGGCGTCGCGCTTGGCGTCCAGCGAGCGCAGCATGCCGGCGGCGTAGCCGATCACCTCCACCTCCTCGACCACGGCGGCGCCGCTCGGGGTCGAGATATCCGCCGATTGCCGCACCAGGGTGATCACGCCACGAATCTCACGCGCCTCCACGCCTGAGCTGGCGATCATGCGACGCAGCGCTTCGCGCGGCGCCATCGACCCCGAAACCGGCCGGGAGTTCAAGCCCCGGGTGACACTGGGGTCGTGGACGATCTGCAGCCCGGTCTGCCGCGAAAGGGCTCGCAGGGCCTGATCCAGGTCCTGCGCAGGCAGATTGATGCTGACCCGCGCCTCGGCGCTCGGCGTGGCCTGCCAGGCTTGCGCCGGCGCCGCTGCGGACGCGAGAACGGCCGCGGCCGCTGCGGCGAGCAGCGCGGTTTTGCGATACGACATAGAAACATTCCCCCGAGGCCGAAAGTGACCGCTACAGGGGAAGACGACGCCGTCCGCGAACCTGACAGCCGTCGCAAAAACTTGCTCTTATCGTCACCTAAGCTTCCGACAGGACGTAGTGATTCGCCCCTTGACGGGTCAGCTTGTAGCCGTGCAGGCGCGCGATCGCGGCCAAGGCGTTTTCAGGCTGGCCATAGGCGAAGCGCCCGCTGACCAGCGCATCTCCCATCCCGCTCCTGGCCAGTTCGACCTTGACGCCCGTGGCGCGGTGCAGATCGTCGATCACGCTAAGCAGGCTCGCTTCGTCGAGTTCCAGCCATCCCGCCGTCCAAGCGGGCAGAGCGGTTTCACTATCGGGTTGGTCGAGCACGGCATGCTGGACGGCGCCCTTGAGAACCCGCACCCTCTCACCGGCCTTGGCCCGTGTGACCGCCCCCTTATTCGAGACCACCTCTACGACCCCTTCGAGCACCACCACCTCGACCAGGGCGCCTTTCGGCGTATCGTGCTGCTCGACATTAAAACGCGTGCCGACGGCGGTGACGCGGACGCCGCCGGCATCGACGGTGAACGGGCGACGACTGTCCGGCGCCACCTCGAAAAATCCTTCGCCCTTGAGGCGCAGGTCGCGCGCATCCCGGCGTAGATCGGCCCGAACCTCGCTGGCGCCGTTCAGGCGAACGATGGACCCATCGCCCAGGGTGATGGCCTCGACGTGGCCCCGCTCGCCACGGATCCGCTCGCCTCGCGGCATTGTGTCGATCAGCACCACACACGCCAGGCTGGCCGCGACCAGGCCCGACGCGGTCGCCCAGGGAAACATCGCCCATCGCCGAGCCGGGAGGTCGACCGCGCCCTGTCGCGACACGCGCTTGGCGGCCAGCAGCATGGCGGGATCCGCGAGCAGCATTTCATGGCGCGCAAGCAGTGCCTGACGATCCGGCCGGCCGGCCAGCCAGGCTTCCAACTCCGCCTGTCGCGACGGCGCCAGGCCGCCACCCAGAAGTTCGTCCGCCCACAGCGCAGCCGTGCGGTCATCCGTCGGATTAGTCCGTTCAGTCGGCATGTCAGCCCTCCACCGCTTGCCGCAACATCAGCGCGGCTCGGCTGTAGTGCTTCTGGACCGCTTCGGTCGATAACTTCAGGTCTCGTGCAATGACATCATAGGCTTGCTCCTCGACCCTGCGTCGAATGAATACTTCCCGGCGAAGGCGGGGCATGGCCTCCAGCGCCGCCTGGAAGAGTTGCAGGCGCTCGGTCATGTCCAGGGCCTCCAAAGGCGTCGCGGCCGCGTCGATGGGTGTGTCCACGCCCTCCAGATCGTCCAGAGAAACCGGCGGGCGCGTTGCGCGTCCGTTGTCGATCAGGATGTTTCTCGCGGTCCGCATCGCATAGGAAAGCGGATCCGCGATAAGCGAGCCCCGCGCGCGCGACAGCACCCTGGCCATTGCTTCCTGAACGACATCTTCCGCATCGGCGGCGGAGCGCAGGCGTCGGCGCACATAGGCCAGAAGTGTTCGGTTATGCAGGACAAGCGCACGTCCGACCTCCTGCTCATGACTCGACACGCCCGCGTTCCCCCGAAATCAACGCCCCGCTCTAGAAGCGTTGCGTTACGAGAACCGCGAACTTTCGTGTCAGTTTGAATGCGAAACTAAAAACGTCACTTGAGAGATCCTGACCAACAAGAAGCCCTCGACGCCTTCGGGAAGGTCTTCCATTTCCTCATCGGCGACGTGGATCGTGTCGAACACAGGTCGATGTTCGGGCTTCGACCTTCAATATCGCAAGCCTTCACCGTGCCAAACCCGCCCAATGACCCGCCTGGCGCGGCTGGATTTGGCCAAATGGCCGCAATTTACTGATTTCATTGAAAAAATGGCGGAGACGGAGTCCGCCGCTCTGCAATGTCTGGCAATCGCAGGCTATCCTCCAAGCTGTTGTCGTAGCTGAGTAATTTCAGCTTCCTTCTTCAGCTTGTGTCCCCGCGTCTCTCCCGATCTCACGCCTGTTTGAGGATGGCGTTTAGGACGGGAAAGGTTCGACGGACAAAAGGAAAACCGGATGTCCCGCCCCACCAATCGCCTCTCCGCACGCACCGTCGCCGCCGCCAAAAAACCCGGCCGTCACGCCGATGGCGGCGGCCTCTATCTGCATGTCGATCCGAGCCTGGCCAAGCGCTGGGTCTTCGTCTTCCAGTGGCGCGGCAAGCGCCGGGAAATGGGGTTCGGCAGCACGCAGCTCGTCTCCCTCGCCGCCGCGCGCGATGCAGCGCTCGACGCCCGCCGCATGGTGGCGTCGGGCGTCGATCCCATCGCCGCGCGCCAAACCGTGCACCGCGTCGTGACCTTCGGCGAAGTCGCCGAGGAGGTGCTGGCGGGATTGGAAATCTCGCTGACCAATCCAAAACACCATGCGCAATGGCGCACGTCGCTCACCGTGGCGGCGAAGCCGTTGCAGCCCCTCCCCGTCGATGAAATCACCACCGACGACGTGCTGGCCGTGCTGCGTCCGGTCTGGAAGCGCACCCCCGTCACCGCCTCTCGCCTGCGCGGGCGGATTGAGCGGGTGCTGGATGCGGCCAAGGCCAGGGGATTGCGCCAAGGCGAGAACCCCGCCCGCTGGCGCGGGCACCTGGATGTGCTGTTGCCGAAGAACAAGCGCCTCGTGCGCGGCCACCATGCCGCGATGCCCATGGAGCAACTGGCGGCCTTCATGGCGGCGCTACGCGACCGCCCCGCCGTCGCCGCCCGCGCGTTGGAGTTCACCATCCTCACCGCCGCGCGCACCGGCGAAAGCCTCAACGCGCGCTGGTCGGAAATCGATTTGGAAGCCGGAGTCTGGATCGTGCCCGCCGAGCGCATGAAAGCCCGTGTCGAACACCGCGTCCCGCTTACGCCTGCCGCGCTTGCGGTGCTGGCCGACGTGCGCCCGCTGCTGCGCACCGCCAAGGATGGCTGGGTGTTCCCCAGCCAGCACGGCCGCCGCCCCCTCTCGCAGATGGCGATGCTGATGCTGCTTCGCCGCATGGGGGTGGAGGACTGCACCGTCCACGGCTTCCGCTCCACGTTCCGCGATTGGGCGGGCGACTGCACCGACTTCCCGCGCGAACTGATCGAAGCCGCCTTGGCTCACACCATCGGCAATGCCGTGGAGCGCGCTTACCGCCGTTCCGACGCCTTCGCCAAGCGTCAGACGCTCATGCAGGCATGGGCCGATTTTTGCCGGAAGGCCGCCCCGCCGAAACCGGCGGCGGCGACTGCCGCATCCGCTGCACCATCGCTTCCAGATCGTCGCGCGCGATCAACGTCCGCCCGCACACCTTCACCAGCGGCAGTTCGCCTTGCGCGACCAGCCGGTAAAGCGTCGAACGGCTCAGCCCGGTCAGGGCCAGCACTTCATTGACCCGGTAGGTGATCCGATCCTGCATGCATCCGGTTCCGGCAGCACGGCATCAGCGCCGCCCTGTCGCACTACGGCCCAGGCGGGGGCCTGTCCGTTGCAAGGGATTGAGCAGGCCCTCAGCTATTCCCTTGCCAAGTTATACCATATTGGGTATAAATGAGGTTGTATGGTCCATGTTCCACCTACCAACGAGAAGCCCGTTCATTGGGTCGGATCTTCCAAATCCGACCTGCTGGCGCTGCCGCAGGAAGTGTCGAGCGATATGGGCTACGCACTGGGCGTGGCTCAATTGGGAGGCAAGCATCCCCATGCCAAGCCTTGGAAGGGCGAAGGCGCGGGCGTGTTTGAAATTGTCGAGAGCTTCGAGGGCAATGCCTATCGCGGCATCTACACCGTCCGCTTCGAGGGCGTGGTCTATGTACTCCACGTCTTTCAGAAGAAGTCGCCATCGGGCATCCGCACGGCGCAGACGGACATCGACTTGGTGAGTGAGCGCCTGAAACGCGCCCGCGAGCACTATGAGAGCAACTACCAACAGCCCACGAAGGGCAAGGCAGGCAAACGTGGCAAATGACATCACCGAAGGCACCGGCAACGTCTTCGCCGATCTGGGCCTCCCAGACGCTACCGACCGTCAGACCAAGACGCGGCTGGCGATGGCCGTGAACGCCCTGCTGAAAGAGCGCCGCCTCAAGCAGACGGATTCAGCGGCCGTCCTGCGCATTCCCCAATCCAAAGTGTCGGCGCTCGCCAACTATCGGCTCGATCATTTCTCGGTCGAAAAACTGATGAGCTTCCTCAACGCGCTGGAACAGGACGTGGAAATCGTCATCCGCCCTAGCCGTGAGCCGGTGGGTCATACTTCTGTATTTGCGTTGACATAGTCGCATGGCTACCGCCCCTTACGCCGGTTCAGGCATTGACGACTTTCTCGATGAAAAAGGCGTGTCGGATCAGACGCGCTTGGCCGCCATTCGCGAAGTCGTCGCCTGGCAATTGGCGCAGTTGATGACAGAGCAGAATTTAAGCACGCGAATGCTCGCCGCTCTCATGCATACCAGCCGCGACCAGATCGATAGCGTCCTCGACCCTGCCGAGGGCAACGTCACCATCGCCACTCTGCAACGCGCTGCCGCCGTTCTCGGCCGCAAGTTGCAGGTCGAGCTCGTCTAGAATGGCACGGCAACCAAAGCGATGAAACGCCGGTCGTGCATGTTCAAACCTTGATCTGCGTCCAAGCGCTGCCCTGTAGCGCTACGGCCCAGGCGGGAGCATCTCCGTTGCAAGCCATTGGCTAAGCACCCACTCAAAACTTGAATTATTCGAGTAATTCGTATAATTTAAGGATAGAGAGGTAACTAATGACCCATACCGTGTCTTCCGCCGATTTCCTGAAATCCTACGGCCGCATCGCCGAAGTGGCGTTGCGCGAGCCGGTGTCGATCACCAGCCATGGCCGTGAACGGCTGGTGCTGCTTTCCGCCGAGGAATACAGCCGTCTCAAACAGAACGACCGCACGGCCCTCTACCCTTGGGAACTGGACAACGCGGCGCTGAACGCCCTTGCCGCCGCCGAGCCGCCCGCCAAGGCCGCCGATTTCGATCACGAAGTCCGCTGATCGCCGGTGTCACTGCCCGAGCCAGTTCCCGGCCTCGTCATTTCCTATGCCTATCTCTGGCGAGACGAAGCCCTGCGCGGTCAGGAAGAAGGCCGCAAGGATCGTCCCTGCGTCATCATACTTGCGGTCGAGGAAGGCAACGGGCGAACCGTCGTCACCGTCGCCCCGGTCACACATACGCCCCCTACCCATCCGGAAAGCGCCATCGAGATTCCAGCGGCGACCAAACAGCGCCTCGGGCTCGATAGCGAACGCTCCTGGGTGATCGCTGCCGACCTCAACCGATTTATCTGGCCGGGCGTTGACCTCCGCCCCATCCGCCGGAGCGCAAAAACCTATAGCCACGGCCTGCTACCCGCCGCCCTCTACCGGCAGGTGCGCGACCGGGTCGTGGCCCTGGCCCGCGCAGGCCGAACATCCATCACGCCGCGCAGCGAGTAAGCTCCAAGTCCGATCAAGGGTAAATTCTGGCGTCTCCGGCTCGGCTCGCTCGGCGGATTCCAGAGTTGAAGCTCAGGCGGAACCTCACGGCCCCTCCCGGATCACGCCAATCACAGCGGCAATCGCCGCCACCAGTTGGGCGAAGGCGGTGATCATTAAGGCGATGTCCTGATAGGTCATGGTTTCCTCCTTTACAGCCCCACGCCGAATGCGTGGGATGAGGAATTTCCGGACGGGCGACAGGCATTGGATGCACAGGCCGTAGCCGCTCATGAGCGGGCGACGCTGCACAAGCCCCCCCTGGCGCGGAAGCAAGCGCCTTGCCTCCATGCCGCCCCGTCCACTCTCCGAATCCCAACCACGCATCTGCGCGGAGCCAAGGAGCCAAGGCCTCACTCGCCCCGGATCGCCTTTCTATCCGCCGCGCCGTAGGCGATGCCGACTGCCGCACCGGTCAGCAGCAGCGCGACCGTGGGCTTACGCCCTGCGGCTTTCATCGCCGCCGTCGCCGTGACCACTCCAAGACCGGCCCCGATCAACGCGCCTTTCACGCCGGACTGCGCGTCAGCCTGCTCCCGCAGATTGGCCGCCACCTCTTCCCAAGGCACATTCTCAAACAGGTTCATCGTTTCGCTCCCCCGGCGGGATGCCGGTGAGCCAACCGTTCATGAGACCGGATGCCTCGACCATTGCGAGGCGTTGTGCCGGACCCTCATTCACCGTTTACGCCACAGCTTTCGGCCCCGGCTACTGACTCGAACTGCCTTCGCGTTCGACCGAAGGGGCATCCACGCGCGGCACAGTCCCAGCGGGTGCCATCCCCGCCGCCGAAGTGAAGAGTTGGAGGGTCAACTTAACCGTATCGGCCTCAGTGATCGTATCGTTTGCCGCGAGTTGGCACAGATAGAACATGCCAATATCCAGAAACGCTGTACGCTCGCTCGTCGTCGATAGCGCTGTGACCGATTGGGCGATAGCCCCTGATATCTCAAGGGCAGCTGCATCCGATGAGGTGTTTTTCGCCGCAGCTGCGGCCGCCTTGCTAAAATTCAAGATGGCTTCAGGCGCTTGTGCCCCGGCACTGGCGCTCATGCCACGCGCCGTCATGGCGCGTTGCATGCAGATTTCCATGTCATGAGTGACAATCCCCGCATTCACGTCGTTCGACCAGATGAACAACGTCGCTGCGGTATTCGCCTTGTCGACTTTCATGGACGTGACGCTTCGTCGTCCGTGAATTGGCAGGGACTCGCAAGCTCCCAGAGCCAAGATCAGCAACGCTCCTGTGGCCGCGCTTATCCGCTTCATTAGTCCCGCTCCATCCCAACAACCCAGCGTTGCTCAGGAAATGGACACGAGTCAATACCGCCGTTCTCTCAATTGGCGCAGCTTGACCTCCAGCACTCTTATTCCTCCACATACCCCCGCCACAGCCGCCGGGCGAAGCTGCGCTCCTCTCGCCCCACGGCGTGCTGGTATATGGCGGTGGTGTCGATGCGGGCATGGCCCATCCAGTCGCGGGTGAGTGGCATGGGGATGTTATGCTCGGCGTTCTGGACGCCGAACGTGTGGCGGAGGCCTTTGGGGCTGGCATGCACGCCGGTGATCCCGGCCTCGGCCATAGCGCGGCGCACCCAACGCCATGCGGTTTGGCGGCACCAGGGCCAAAGCGGCTCGTCGGGCCGCTTGCCGCGCGCCAGGCGGTGCAGTTCGCGCATCAGTTCGGCGGGCACCGGCACCGCGCGGAAGGCCAGCTTGCGGCGTTTCAGGGTGCGGAACACGATGCGGCCCGCCTCGGCGTCGAGCCGTTCGGGGCAGAGCTGCAAGGCCTCGCTGACGCGGCAACCGGTGAAGGCGAGCAACCGGCAGAGCGCGCCGCTCTCCGCATCCATGCGGGCGGCGGCGGCGAGGAACCGGCGCGGCTCACTCCCGCACAGGTATTTGCGCTGGCCGTGATGATCGCGCAGCGACCCTGCGTCGGGTGCGGCCCTCATGCCCGCCGCCGGGGCCGGGCCGCTGCAACCGTTGTGGGAATAACGTCGCAACCCCAACACAGCGAAAAACCCGCGCCGACGCTGGGTTTGCGCAGGGTTTTTAGAGGGTCGCTCCGTCCTGTACCGTTTGGCTTCATATGGGAAATAGGCTTGTCAAAACAATGCACTATCCGCAACCAAATTCCCACTAATGTTACGCTTTCCCTACCGCTCATGGTGAGCGGCGGGGAAAGCCGATGCAGACGACCGCGTTAGTGATGAAGCCCATGGATTGGGCTCCTCTCCAAGATATTGACGACGTAAAGCCGATCAACGAAGGCGACACTGCCTGCCTTCAGGCCGTCTACGACGTGCTGAAGCAACACGGCATGCAGGACCGCTTCGGCGTCACGCTCATTCACAAGCATTTCGACATGGCGGA
>Ga0209643_1001075_pt1 | contig 29921 bp, 27 predicted proteins | sample AutmiccBRH37_all_FD_187383 | JGI IMG/M metagenome (GOLD analysis project Ga0209643, IMG submission 187383) | Deep subsurface microbial communities from Mt. Terri, Switzerland - Autotrophic microbial communities BRH/37_all (SPAdes) (version 2) | ecosystem: Environmental > Aquatic > Deep...
TCGATCTGATGCTGCAAGGCTTCGTCCAGGACTGGCGTCAGCTGTGCGGCCTGCATGGGATCGCCGGAGAAGGAAAGGCGGACTTCCAGCGCCTGGCCGGGGCCGTGCATCAGGCGGCGCGGCCGCTGGCCGAAGGCCTGGTCATGCGCACCAACCGGGCCGGCGCCCTGCTGGTGCTGGAAAAGCGCGTGCTTCAGCATCTGGTGGCGGACGACCTCGGCTAGGGCGAGGGCGAAGTTGGACTTGGAAAAAACAGTCTAACGAGTCCAAGAGTCCAAGTCGGTTCGATCACGATGCCAAAGACCATGACCCCAAGCCTAACACAGGTCTGGAGGGCGCCGGTCTGATGGCCAGACTTATTTCGAACCGTTTGATAAGATGAAGGATCATTTCCGAAATTGCGTTAGCAGCTGGTCGAATAGGGCCGGGGGCGGGTCGCCGCGTGACGTTCGCCGACAGCTTGCGGCCGGGCGAGGGCCGACCTAGGCTGCCCGCCCGCATCGCCGAAAGGCGCATGTTTTCGGAGTTCTGAATGTCTGACGCCTCGCTGATCCTGTCACGGCGCGACCTGGATTTCATCCTGTACGAATGGCTGGGGGTCGAGCGGCTGACGCAGCGGGCGCGGTTCGCGGATCATGATCGGGTGTCGTTCGACGGGGTTCTGGACACCTGCGCCCAGATCGCGGCCGACCATTTCGCCCCGCACAATCGCAAGGCCGACCAGAACGAGCCGACCTTTGACGGCGAACGGGTGACGATGATCCCCGAGGTGGCGCAGGCTGTGGCCGCTTTTCGCGAGGCCGGACTGTTCTCGGCGTCGCAGGATTATGATCTGGGCGGGCTGCAACTGCCCAATGTGATCGAGCGCGCGGGCTTCGCCTGGTTCCAGGCCGCCAATGTCGGCAGCGCCGCCTATCCGTTCCTGACCATAGGCGCGGCCAATCTGCTGAAGACCCACGGCACGGCCGCGCAGATCGACGCCTATGTGCGGCCCATGCTGGAGGGGCGGTTCTTCGGCACCATGTGCCTGTCCGAGCCCCAGGCGGGCTCGTCGCTGGGGGATATACGCACCCGCGCGGTTCCGCAGGCCGACGGAACCTATCGGCTGTTCGGCTCGAAGATGTGGATTTCGGGCGGGGATCACGACCTGTCAGAGACCATCGTCCATATGGTGCTGGCCCGGATAGAGGGGGCGCCGGCGGGGGTGAAGGGGATTTCTCTGTTCGTGGTTCCCAAACACAGGCTGGACGAGAGCGGTGCGCCGGGCGAGCGCAACGACGTCGTCCTGGCGGGGCTGAACCACAAGATGGGCTATCGCGGCACGACCAACACCCTGCTGAATTTCGGCGAGGGCAAGCACCGGCCGGGGGGCGAGGCGGGCGCCGTCGGCGAACTGGTCGGGGTGCCGAACCAGGGGCTGGCCGCCATGTTCCACATGATGAACGAGGCGCGGATCGGGGTCGGGGCGGGGGCGGCGGCCCTGGGCTATACCGGCTATCTGCACGCCCTGGACTATGCGCGTGGACGGCCGCAGGGCCGGCCGGTCTCGGCAAAGGATCCCGCCAGTCCGCCCGTGCCGATCATCGAGCACGCCGATGTTCGGCGGATGCTGCTGGCGCAGAAGGCCTATGCCGAGGGAGCGCTGGCGCTGAACCTGTACTGCGCGCGCCTGACCGACGATGAAGCCACGGCCGAGGCGGCGACCGAGCGGGACCGGGCGCGGCGGCTGCTGGACATGCTGACGCCGATCGCCAAGAGCTGGCCGTCACAATGGTGCCTGGAGGGCAACAGCCTGGCGATCCAGGTGCTGGGCGGATACGGCTATACCCGCGACTATCCGGTCGAGCAGTTCTATCGCGACAACCGGTTGAACCCGATCCACGAAGGGACGCACGGGATCCAGGGGATGGACCTGCTGGGCCGCAAGGCGATCATGGACGGCGGGTCGGGGCTGAAACTGCTGGGCGAGACGGTTCTGGCGACGGTGGCCCGGACCGCAGATCATCCGGAACTGCAGCCGTATGGCGAGGCCCTGATGCGGACCATGGCCCGGATCGGCGAGGCGACAGCCGCGGTCTGGAGCGACGGCGATCCCGAACGGGCCTTGGCCAACGCCTCGGCCTATCTGGAGGTCGTCGGCCATGCGGTCCTGGCCTGGATCTGGCTGGAACAGGCGCTGGCGGCGGCTGGCAAGACCGGCGACTTCTACGACGGCAAGCGTCAGGCCGCGCGGTACTTCTTCCACTGGGAATTGCCCAAGGTCGAGCCTCAGCTCGACCTGCTGATCCGTCGCGACGACACGACCCTGGAAATGCGTGACGCCTGGTTCTGAGCGACGGCGGGAAAGCGGCCTCAGTCGCGGATGAAGTGGGGCACGAAGCGCGAAGTGTTGCGGGTGATCCGGCCCGGGTCCTCGCGCAGGCTGATGCCCGCCGGTTCCTCGCCGACGACCCAGGAGCCGACGATGACGTGGTTGCCGTCGAAGAGGGGCGGATTGCAAAGGGCCTGGCGGATGTAGCGCCCCTCGCCATAGCCGCCGTCGACGACGTCGGCCGCGCTGTGGCCCTGGTCGATCAGTTCGACATTGTCGCCTTCGCGCGAGAACAGCGGCTTGCGCACATAGGAGGCCCCCAGGGCGGCTTCGGCGGGATCGCCCTCGAAATAGGCTTCCAGCAGATTGGGGTGGCCTTTGTGGCGTTCCCACAGCAGGGGCAGGATGGCCTTGTTGGACAGGATGCTCTTCCAGGCCGGCTCAAGGACGCGGACGTCGGCCGTGGGCAGGGGCGTGGCGTATTCATCGCGCAGCATCTGTTCCCAGGGGTAGAGCTTGAACAGGGCTTGGATGATCCAGTTCTCGTGATCGACAAACCGGCCCTCTTCGTTCAGGCCGATCTGGTCGATGGCGACGAACTGGGGGTCCAGACCGGCCTGACGGGCCAGGTCCTCGAGGAAGCGCACCGTCTGGCGGTCCTCGACGAAGTCGGCGTCCGAGGCGAAATGGATGAAGCCGCCGTCGGGGAAGATGGCGCGGAACCGGTCGACCAGCTTCTCGTGCAGGCTGTTGAACTGGTCGGCGTCGGCGGGCAGGACGCCGGCGGCGATCTGGTCCTCCAGCCACAGCCACTGGAACACCGCCGTCTCATAGATGCTGGTCGGGGTGTCGGCGTTGTATTCGTAGAGCTTGGCCGGGCCAGCGCCGTCATAGGCGAAGTCGAACCGGCCATAGAGGGACGGGTCGCCCCGCTTCCAGCTGTCGGCCACATAGTCCCGCATGGTTTCTGGAATATCGAGCTGCTCCATCAGCCGCTCGGACTGAACGGCGTCGTTGACCAGATCCAGGCACAGGCCGTGCAGTTCGGCGGTCGGCGCCTCGATCCCGTCCTCGATCTCGGCCAGCGAGAAGGCGTAGGCCGCCGTCTCGTCCCAATAGGGTTTGCCGTCGGTGTGGCGCCAGGTGAAGCCGAGTTCCTCGGCCTTGGCGTCCCAGTCGGTTCGGGGTTCGAGGCGCAGACGCTCCATGGGTCAGGCCGGGTCCTTGTCGGGCGTGGACTGGCCGATGCGCGGCGTGACCACGGTCACGTCGGGCTGGCTGAGGCGGGCCAGGACGTCGTCGGCCGAGGAATGGCCGGGCAGGATGCCGGCGTCGCGCAGCTTGGCGTCCAGGTCGGCGCCGGTGCGGCGGTCTTCCAGGGCCTGGCTGGCGTTTAGCTTCTCTTCCTGAATGGCCTGGCGCTGCTTGATGCGTTGCAGGCTGTCGGCGGCCGAGCCGATGCGCGACTGGGCGCCGGCCGAGTTCAGGGCGACCGAGGTCTGGGCGCGCTGGACGGAGTCGTTGACCTTGACGATGTCGATCTCGCGACGAAGCGTCTCGATCTTCTGGTCGGTCGAGGCGATGGCGGTGCGCAGCCGGGTTTCGGCCGTCTTCATGTCTTCGATCAGCGGGCCGCGGCTGGTGATCTCGACCTCCAGCTCGGCGATGCGCGAGGCGACCTCGCGCGCCAGGTCGGTCTTGCCCTGGCCCAGGGCGGTGCGGGCCGAGCTTTCGTATTTGGCGATCTGGTCGCGGAAGCTGGCCATTTCGTTTTCCGCCATGCGGCGGCGCGCCACCAGGCCGGCGAGGTCGTCGCGCGCCTTGCCCTGGGCGTTGTCGGCGTCGCGGATTTCCTGGTCGAGAATCTTCAGCGCATTGGCGTCAACGACGCCCTGGGCGGCGTCATGGGCGGAGCCGCGGAACAGTGCGGAGAGTTTTCTGAGCATGGACATGGTCGGGTCTCCGGATCAGGCGGCGTCGGCGCCGAAGGTTTCACGCAGTTCGGTGGCGTCGATCGCATTCTCGGCCAGGGTGCGCAGTTCGATGAGGATGGTCTGCAATGTCGTCTTGCACGACAGTTCGCCCATCAACTCATACACGTCTTCGCCGCCCACATTGGTGATGGCGAAGGCGGACAGCGGCACCACGCGCTGGGCCTTGAGCAAGAACTCGTTGAAGGCGTGACGGTCGGCCTGTTCGGCGACCGGCCACAACAGGACCGAACAGACGATCTGGGCGCCGCCGACGCTGAGATAGATCGGCAGGTCGCCGTATTCGTGCATCGTGGCCAGCAGCACGGGGTCCGCCCCCTCCACGACGCGCAGGCTCATTTCCCCGTCGCGCAGCAGGGGGGACTGTTCCAGCGCGGTCTTGATGGCCGGCACGGTCCAGGGGGTTTCGATCACGGCGTCCATATGGTGGTCGTCTCCAGAGGGGATGGAATGAGAAGTGGGGCGGCGCGCGCGGCCGGCAAGCTGGGGGCCACGCGTTGAGTCTGTGAGAATGGCGCGAACGGCGGCCTTCACATCGTCGCGGGCGGATTCAGGCACCCAGAGCTCCAGCTTGACCAGCCCGGCCTCGCGACGCGCCTGCCGCCACGCACGAATGCGATCATTGGCGGCGGAGGAGGGCGGAGCGGTCGTGGTCATGTTTCATGTAACGCGTAACATGAACGCTTGACTTCGCCTAGGGGTTTGCGGTCAGTTGGTTGAGACGAAGGGAATGGCATGTTGCTGCCTAGGATGAAACTGGCGCTGATTTTCGACCGGGCGTTCCAAGCCATGGCCGACACGCACTGGCGGATGCTGGGTGGACTGATCCTGCTTCACGCGGTTTCGTCCTGGCTATTGCTGGCCCTGGCCGGCGAAACCGAGCTGCATTCGCCGGTCACCTTCATCTACTGGTACGCCACAACGGCCTATACGGTCGGTTATGGCGACCTCAGTCCGCAAGACGTCGCCGGGCGCCTGATCACCGCCATCTGGATTTTCCCCGGCGCCATAGCGGCCTTCACGACGGTGGTGGCCAAGGTGCTGGGCGCCATCGGCGACATCTGGCGTCTGAGGCGTGCAGGCAAGGGAGACTATTCCAAGATGACCGACACGATCATTATGATCGGCTATCACCCGACCCGCACGCCGAAGATGATCAGCGAATTGTGCGCGGAGTTGAACACGGCGCAGACCCTGGTCCTGGTGACGCGCCACGTGGTCAATGATCTGGATTCGCGGGTTCGCTATGTGCACAGCGAAAGTCTGACCTCAGCCGATGCTCTGGCGCGCGCGGGCGCGGCGACCGCCAGTCGCATTCTGGTCTATGCCGACAGCGACGCCGACACGCTGACGGCCACGCTTGCGGCCTCGGCCGCCGCGCCGAAGACGGCCCATGTGGTCTGTTTCTTCGACGACGCCGACAGCGCCCGCCTTCTGGCCCAGCACTGCCCGCAGGTCGAGATCGTCCTGTCTTCAGGGCCTGAGATGCTGGCGCGTTCCGCCCGCGATCCGGGCTCCAGCCAGGTCATCAGCGCCCTGACCAGCCAACTGGACGTGAGCGCCACCCTGTTCAGCCTGACCTGGCAGGGCGCGGCGCGGTCATTCGGCGACTTGGCTCAGCGTCTTCTCCACCATCGCGCGACCCTGCTGGCGCACCAGCCGCAGGGGGCCGAGGCGCCGCATTTCAATCCGCCGCCTGAAACGGGCGTGGAGCCGGGCGACCGCCTGTTCTATGTGTCGGCCGTTCGACTGGCGCAGGCCAGTCTGGCCGGAAGCTAGGATCGATGTTCAAGAAACTCTTCGGATCGTCGGAAAAGACCGAGCCGACAGCGCGGCTGGCGACGGTGCGTAACATCACGGTGGGTCGGACCGTCTCGCTGGACCCGCTGGCCTGGCGCCGGCTGGGGGACGAGACTCATTTCGCCCTGGATCGCGACGTGCTGGACATCTCGGCCCAGGGGTTGGTCAGCCTGGACGGCGGCCAGTATGTGCACCGCTTCTATACCGACGACCACGTCATGCTTCAGGCCATGAGCGACGACGAGGCCGGGTTGGAAAGCTATGACTTCAGCCTGTTCATCCCCTGGACCTCGGCCTATCCGCCCGGCGAGCGCGAGCGGCGCGTGTGGCGCGACCGTTTGTCGGCGCCGGTCTTTCATGGGGCGGCCGAAGAATTGCCGGATTATCCCCGTTTCTGGTTCGCCGAGAGCGACGCCGTCCAGCCGCCCGTGACCCTGTGGGAGACAATCTGGGACGACCGAGCCGCGACGACGCCCTATGCGAAAATCTTCCAGACCTGCATGTTGTACGCCCGCGATCTGGCGGGAGGACGCGAACTGATGATCGCCCTGGAACAGCAGCCCGAGGGCGGCGAAACCACCCACGAAATCATGATCGGCATTCCACTGGAAATGGCCGAGTTCCGCGCCTGAGCGCGATCCAAGAAGGATAAGACGATGTTCGACTGGTTCATTTTTCAGCAGGGGGCGGTCGCCTTCCTGATCGCCTTCGCGGTCGCCGGCGCCTTCACCCTGGCGTTCAAGTTGGTCTACCAGTGGGTCACGCCGTATCACGAGCGTACGCTGATCCGCCAAGGCAATACGGCCGCCGCCATCGCGCTGGGCGGCGCGCTTATCGGCTATGTCCTGCCTCTGGCCTCGGCCCTGTCGCACACGGTCAGCCTGATGGAGTTCGCGGCCTGGGCCCTCCTGGCCGGCGTGATCCAGATCGTGGTCTTCGTGGCCATCAGCCGCCTGGCCTTCCGCAATCTGGTCGTCCGGATCGAGGCGGGCGAGATCGCCGCCGCCGTTTATCTGGCCTCCATCTCCATCTGCGTCGGGCTGCTCAACGCCGCCTGCATGACGTCGTGACCGCCATGACCGATCCCAAGGACCTGCCCAAAACCGACACCATGCGGCGGCTGAAGCGGTCGCGCGTACTGCATGTCAGCAGCCTGATGGCGACCGCCAGCTTCTCTCTGGCCGCCTGCGGCTCGCCCCAACAGGTTCCGGCGCCGCCGCCGGAGCCGACGCTGGCCTATGCCTCGCTGGACGAATGCCGGGCCGCCGACGACATACCCGACAACGAATGCGACGCCGCCCTGGCCAAGGCCCGGGAGGAGGCGGCCAAGACCGCGCCGCGTTACGCCACCCGCGAGGAATGCGAGGGCCAGTGGGGGCCGTCCCAATGTCAGCCGAACAACGGGGGCGGGGGCTCGTTCTTCTCGCCGCTTCTGGCCGGGTTCGTGGTCGGACAGCTGTTGAACGGCGGCGGCTATCGCGGGGGCGGGCCGCTGTATCGCGACCGTGAGAACCGATATTCGAACGGCTATGGCGGCGGTTACACCTATCGCGACTATCGCAGCGGCCGGACCGTCACCAACGCCCGCGAGCACGGCGACGTGGCCCGCCAGGCGCCCACGCGGGTCCAGAGCCGCACCACCGTCGTGTCACGCGGCGGCTTCGGCGGCGGCGGGCGCAGCTACGGCGGATAGTCGTCGGCCACTGGAGGCGTTTATCGACGGCCCGCAGGATGCGCCTGCGGGCCGTTTTTCGTGCCGAAGCCGGTCGAACGCGACAGCGCCGTGAAGATTGAATGAAAAGCCCTGTCACACATTGAGGGGCCGGGAGACCCCGTCGTTGAAGCGCCTAGAACTCACTGGGGGCTATCCAAAATGAAGAACCGAATCCTTGGCACCACGGCCTTCGCCGTCGTGGCTGCATCGCCGTTCGCCGCCCTGGCGCAATCGGCCGACCAAGTCGTCATGACCGCGCAGACCGGCGCCGAAGCGGCCGTCGTCGACGAAATCGTCGTCACCGGCTCGTACCGCCGCAGCCTTGAAGAGGCGGTGGACATCAAGCGCAAGACCGTCGGCTTCTCCGACTCGATCGTCGCGACCGACGTCGCCAACTTCCCGGAACAGAACCTGGCCGAGGCGCTGCAGCGCATCCCCGGCGTGACCATCGAACGCAACAAGGGCCTGGGCCAGCGCGTCAACGTGCGCGGCCTGCCCAGCGAGTTCACCTTCGTCAGCATCAACGGCTTGGCGACGGCTTCGGGCAGCGGCGGCCGTGACGTCGAGTTCGACATCTTCGCCTCGGAAATCATCCAGCAGGTCACCGTCCAGAAGTCGCCGCGCGCCTCGGACGAAGAGGGCGGCATCGCCGGCTCGGTCAATATTTCGACGGCCCGTCCGTTCGACTACGCCGGACGACGGGTGGTCGGTTCGGTCGAAGGCGCCTACAACTCGATCTCCGAAGAAGTCGATCCGAAGATCGCCTTCCTGGCCAGCGACACCTGGGGCGACTTCGGCGCGCTGGTGTCCTTCTCGACCGCTCGTCGCACCAACCGCACCGACTCGGAATCCGGCATCAACTTCCGCCCGATGTCCCGCTTCCTGGCGACCTCCACGGGCGCTCGTGGCGTCCAGGCCGCGGCCGTTCTGGCCCGCGACGCCGGCGTCATTGTCAAGAATCGCGCCGACACGAACGAGACCAACCGTATCATCTTCCAGGACAAGGTCGGCGACCGCGCCTATCTGAACACCCAGGATCAGTGGGGCGGCACGGTCTCGCTGCAGTATCGTCCGTCGTCGAACTTCAGCCTGGCCTTCGACGCCATGGTCGGCAGCTATGACACGACCGAGGACGAGTACGACGCGGCGGCCTATTCGGCCTCCAGCCGCTCGACCCTGGAGACGATCCACGAGTACGACGACACCACCCTAGCCGACTATGGCATGGTCGTGCTGCGCGACGTCTCCTACACCGCGACCCAGCACGAGTTCCTCAGCAAGGAGCGGATCAACGAGACTGACTACAAGCAGTTCGGGACCGAGCTGAACTGGAGCGGCGACAGCTGGAAGCTGCACGCCATCGCCGGCTACTCCGGCGCCGAGAAGACCCTGGACAACGCCAACCTGAAGCACGTCGCCTATGCGCCGTCGCGGACGCGGTGGACGGCCGAGGGCGGCGAGACGATCCCGAGCGCCTCGTCCGCCGGTTTCGACATGTACAACTCGCCGGAACGCTATCTGTTCGAAGCCTATGAGACCAACTACGAGGCCATCGACGACGACAAGTACGCCGCCCAGGTCGACTTCACCAAATACCTGGATCTGGACTTCTTCCCGGCCCTGACCAGCGTTCAGGTCGGCGCCCGCTATACGGACAAGTCCAAGCAGCGTCAGTACGGCTCGCTAAACATCCAGGGACCCTCGGCGGGCAGCACCGCCTGGCTCAACACCCGCACGCTGGCGGACAGCGAGCTGACGCCGATCGGCGACCTGGTCCCCGGCGGCGACTTCAACGTCCGCGACCTGACCTGGAACCAGGTCTCCAATGAATACGCCCGTCGCACCTTCCGTTATGACGGCTTCTTCACCCCGTTCAACGTGGGCGACTACTACGAAGTGACGGAAGAGGTTCTGGCGCTCTACGCCATGGCCGATCTGAACTTCGACCTGGGTCCGGTTCCGGTCGCGGTCAACGGCGGCGCCCGGTATATCGACACCTCGATCACCTCCTCGGGCTATCACCAGATCCAGAACCCGAACGGCTCGACCGGCTATACGCCCGATCCGGTGTCGAGCGACGGCAGCTATGACAAGGTCCTGCCGAGCATCAACATCACGGCGGATCTGACGGACAGCCTGATCTTCCGCGCCGCGGCGTCGGAGACCCTGATCCGTCCGGCTCTGACCGACCTGGCCTACAAGCGCACGGCCAGCTTCAACTCGTTCCGCTTCACGGACGGCAACCCGAACCTGAAGCCGACCTACGCCAAGCAGTGGGAAGTCGGTCTGGAACAGTATCTGGGCGACGGCGGTCTGCTGGCGGTCTCCTACTTCTGGAAGGAAATCGAAGGCGTCGTGCGTCAGGCCCTGACGGGCACGGTGCCGAACGTCACCAAGTACAACGCCAACGGCACGATCGACGGCGTCTATGAGTTCGACGTCTATCAGCCGATCAACGAGCCGGGCTCCTATGACGTCAGCGGTGTCGAACTGGTCGCCATGGTGCCGTTCGGACAGTTCTACGCCCCGCTGGAAGGCTTCGGGATCAACGCCAACTACACGGTGCTGGACAGCTCGCTCTCCGGCTCGTCCACCCTAGGCATCCCGACCCCGCCGGTCGGTCTGGCCGACAACACCTACAACGTCACCCTGTTCTACGAGAACGCCAAGTTCCAGGCGCGCGCCTCCTACAACTACAAGGACAAGTATGTCGAAGGGATCGGTTACGAGATGTACCCGATCTGGCGTGAGGGCTATGGTCAGCTCGACCTGTCGGCCAGCTACAATGTGACCGACAGCCTCCAGATCAACCTGGAAGGCATCAACGTCACCGACGAAGCCACCAAGGGCTATACGATGGATCCGTCCTTCCCGACCATGTACGAGCTGTCGGGTCGCCGCATCAACTTCGGCCTGCGGATGGAGTTCTGATCCATTTCTCGGATTGAACCTCATTCGATAGACACCAGGTCGGCCTCTTGATCCCCCAGAGGTCGGCCTGGCGCGACGTCCCCTCCGCGAGGAGGGGACGTTTTCGTGCGTTCATGGCTCGCGTCAGATCGGGAGGAGGGGACGATGGCGCTTGATCGTCATTTCACCGAACTGCGCCGCGACCTGATGGGTTATCTCCAGCGTAGGGGCCTGTCGCCCGATGACGCCGAGGATGTGGTGCAGGAGGCCTTCGTTCGCTTTCATCGCGCCGGCCACGACATGTCCGGCGCCGACGCGCGCCCCCTGCTGTTCGTGATCGCCCGCAACCTGCAGATGGACCGGTGGAAATCCGCTGGCCGCAAGGGCGTGCGCGGCACCGACGACATCCATACCCTGGACGCCGGACCGCGCGCGGTCGCCAGCGATACGCCCGCCGCTGACCAGCATCTGATCGGGCGAGAAAACCTGGCCGCCGCCGCCGCCGTCATCCGCGCTCTGCCCAGATCCACGCGTGACGCCTTCCTGCTTCACCGGTTCGAAGAGATGACCTATCGCCAGATTGCGACGCGGTTGGGCGTGTCCGTCAGCATGGTCGAGAAACATATTGCCGAAGCCCTCCGTCAGCTGAAGATTTCACGAGATGACTGAGGTGTCTGGCGCAACCGTCGTTGTGAGTATTGAAGGCGTCGGCGCCCTATCCCCCTGCCACGTCCCGGAGCGTATCGTTCGCGCATGATTCAGCGCCTGACATCCCTGTTCGATCGTCGGCCGCGAACCGCCGAATCCTGGCTGGCGCGGATGCGCCGGCCAAACGTCGCCGCGCGCGATCAGGCGGCCTTCCTCGAGTGGCTTGAAGAGAATGAAGACCATCTTCGTCAGTACGAGGCTGCGAAAGCCCACCTGGCTGGTCTGACGCCTTTGGCGTCTGTCTTCGCCAACGACCTGGCGCGGCTGCGGGGACGGCGCGCCTCCAATCCGCAGCGGCGCTTCCTGATCGCCGGCGGGCTTGCCGCCTCCGCTGTCGCCGCCTTCGCCGTCGCCGCCCTGGTCCTGCCCGGCCTGTCGTCAGCCCCAATCGAAGCGGGCGGTCGTGTTTACGCCAGCGCGCCGCGTCAGATCACTGACGTCGCGCTCGAGGACGGGTCTCGTGTGACCCTGGATTCGGGCTCGCGCATACAGGTCCGGTTCGGTCCGGACGCTCGACGCGTGGAACTGTTGCAGGGCGGGGCCTATTTCGATGTCGCGCACAATTCGGAGCGGCCTTTCCAGGTCGCCGTCGCCGATCGACATGTGATCGTGACCGGCACCCGCTTCGCCACGGTTCTGAGGCGGGATCGTGCCGAGGTGTCCTTGCTGGAGGGTCGGGTCGCCATCAGTCGCGTTGATGTCGGCAAGTCGCGCGTGCTCGAACGCGCCGTGGTCCTGGCGCCGGGTCAGCAGGCCGTTTTCAAGCCGGGTCTCGACCGGGTGAGCTTGAGCCGGGTCGATGTCGAAACCGCCACCGCATGGCGTGACCGCAGGCTGGTCTTCCATAACGTCCCATTGTCGGTCGTGATCGAGGAGATGGGACGCTATGTCGACATGCCGATGGTTATCGCCGACCCTGTCCTGGCCGAGATGCGGGTGACGGCTGTTCTGCCTCTGACGGGGGAAACGGGGCTGGTCGACCGCATGGACGATCTGTTGCCGATTTCCATCGAACACACTGCCGACGGACGCGCGCTGATACACGCGGATTAAGTCTATCGCAGAGCTGTCATGCGGTCGCGGTAAGGGTCGGTCACTGATTGTTCGCCCTCTTGTCGCAAGGCACGGCACGCTTGAAACCGTTCGCACCATCGACGCCGCTCGGTGCGCGACGTGTCACTGTCGCGGCGGTCGTCGTGTCCATGCTGGCTTTCGGCGGTTTCCCCGTGCCGGCTCGGGCGCAACAGGCGTTGCAGAGCTTCGATATTCCCGCCCAGGACGCCCGGCGCGCCCTGGTGGAGCTCTGTATTTCCGCCGGGTGCGAACTGGCTTTCATCTCTCCCACGGGCGAGGTGCAGCGCAGCCGACCGGTTCGAGGCCGCATGTCCTGGCGTGCGGCGGTCGCTCGAATGCTTGAGGGCACCGGCCTGCGACACCGCTTCATCGGCGCACGGGGGGTGCGGGTGTGGCTGGAGCCCCCCACAGCCGCCCGTCCGCCCCCCGTCGTCGCCACTGAACTGGATTCGATCACGGTCATCGGACGCCTGTCGGAACAGATCGAGGAATCGCTGCGTCGCAAGCAGATCGCCGATGTCATTTCGGACAGCGCGTCTTCGACCCGGATCGGCGAACTGCCCGCCGCCAATCTCGCCGAGGCGCTGCAGCGTGTGCCCGGTGTGGCCATCGAGCGAGAGGTGGGCGAAGGCCAGTTCGTCAGCGTCCGGGGATTGGGGCCGTTGTTCCAATCTGTGACGCTGAACGGCGCCCCGGTCGCCTTCAATGAGAATATCCGCAACTCAACCCAGAGCGGTCGGCAGTTCCGTTTCCGCGCGCTTTCGGCCGATCTGCTGGCGGGCGCGCAACTGACCAAGTCGGCGACGCCGGATCTGATCGAAGGGGGGATCGGGTCGAACATCGACATAGAGACCGTCGGCGGCCTGGACGGGGACCCCTTCCTGAGCCTTCGCGCCGGGGTGGCGACGGAGGCGCGCACGCACCAGCCCGAGGCCGATCTGTCCATCGCCGGACGTTTCGTCTCCGCCGACGGCGCCTGGGGACTGGTCGGAGGACTGTCGCAGGAGGGGCGCACGGTCCTCTATGATCGGTTTCAGATTCAGCGATATCTGCCGGTGACGATCGGCGGCGAAAACGTCGTTGCGCCCAGCGACGTCCGCACCACCGTCGAACAGGAAGACCGTCTGCGCCGCAGCGCCTTCCTCGGCGGCGAATGGCGTCCGTCGGACTCGGTTCACCTGCGGTTCGACAGCCTGGTCTCGACGTTCGACAACGCCATCCGCGAGGACAGGGTCGTCTATGGACTGGGCGAGTTGGTCGCGGCGCCGGATGCGACGGCGACCATTACCGACGGCGTGGTCACCGGGGGTTCCGTCCGGGCCGGGACGATCGACAACAACACCGAATTCTCCGAACAATCGCATCTGAACATCGTGGTTTCAGGCGTCGCGACGATCATCCTGGGCGATTGGACGCTCACGCCACGTGTCAGCCTGTCCGAAGCCCGGTCCCGACTGGATACGCCGCTGGAGCGGATCTCCTTCCGTTCAAGCCAGCCGAACGCCTATGGTTTCGATGTCGGCGACGCCGCATCCAGCCGCAAGGCCGCACTGATCGAGACCGATCTCGATCTCGGCGACCCCATGGCCTTTACGTTCAAGCGGTTGGGCGTACGCGCGATCGAGTCCGTCGACGACGATGTTACGGCCCTCCTGGATATCCGCCGCACGGCGAACCGCCGGATCGGGCCGCTCAGCCTGGTCGATGTTCGTTTCGGCGGTCAGGTCAGCGACCGATCCCGCGACTATCAGCGGCGCGACCGCGAAGCGGCTCTGCGGCCGGGCGCGACCGTGACGCCCACCTTCCTCGGCTTGCAGGTTCACGACGGCGTCTTCGATGCGCTGATACGCGCTCATCCCGGCCGCTGGGCCGTGGCGGACTTCGATCCCTTTCAGGACGCCTTCGTCATTCCCGGAGAAAGCGACGGCCTGGGCGTCTATCCCGACGACCTGACGCCCACCGGCGCGGACATGCAGAATTCCTACGAGGTCCGCGAGCGGGTGGGGGCCGCCTATGGCCGCGTTGATTTCGAGGGGCAGGCCGATGCGACGCCCTTCTTCGGCAATCTGGGTCTGCGCCTGGTCACGACCCGAACGACCGTGCACGGGGCTTTCCTGACTGCGGATCAAAACGGTGTCGCGGCGATCCGTCCTGAGTCCCATGTGGGCTCCGATCTTCGCCTTCTTCCCAGTCTGAACATCGCCTTCGATCTCGATCAGGGCCGCAGGCTGAGGTTGGCGGCGTCGCGGACCATGACCCGGCCTTCGCTGGCGGACCTTCGTCTGGCGACCGCCCCCGCCAGCTCGCTCGTCTCGGCCATCTATGATCGTGGCCAGGTGGAGATCGACGACCCGTCGCCGGGCTCGCTCTTCACCGGCGTCGGCGGAAACCCCGACCTCGATCCCTATATGTCGATCAATCTCGACGCCTCCTATGAATGGACCTTTTCGCGGGGCGCGCTCAGCGTCGCCGTCTTCCACAAGACGATCGACGACTTCATCGGCGTGGTGGCGGTTCCCGAGGACCTGGTGTTCGAGACGCGGGCCGGTCCGCTGGTGCGCACCGAGGTGGTGATGTCGCGGCCGGCCAATCTGGGCCAGGCGGTGAGCCGTGGGCTGGAGGTCGGCCTGCACCGACGGCTTCCGTCCGGTTTCGGCCTGTGGGCCAGCGCGACCCTGACGGACGCCCACGGCCCCGGCGGTCGCAGTCTGGCCGGGGTTTCGCGCCTGGCCTATTCGATCAATCCCTTCTTCGAACGCGGACCGATCACCGCCGGCCTCTCCTGGTCCTGGCGCTCGGCCTTCCGTTCCGAGGCGGACATGCAGGGGGGAGGGGTGTCGGACTTCACCGTGGGCGCCGCGGGCTATCTCGACGCCCAGGCCTCTGTCGACATCGGCTCGGGCGGGCAACTGGTGATCGCGGCCTCAAACCTGACCGACACGACCGATCTGGCCTACGAATACGACACGCGCCGCCTGCTGCAACTCGGTCGTGTCGGTCCCAGCCTGACCGCCAGCCTGCGCTGGTCCCTGCAATGACGTTTGCGTCTGCCGGGGCGTTCGCGGCGCTCCGATAGATATCGCTCATCCTGTTTCACGACCCATGGAGTCCTAGATGTTCAACCTGATGGCCGCCCTTCTGGCGAGCTCCGCCCTCGGCGTCGCACAGCCCGCCTGTGATCTCGGCGCGGCCGATGTTCGCGCGGCCGGGGGCGACGCCTGCGCCGCCGCCTGGATGGACCGTCGTTTGGGCATGAACGACGTGACCGCCGTGGGCACCCACAATAGTTACAAGCTGGCCATCCCCGCAGCCGAGCTTCAGGCGATGATCGCCGTGCGGCCCAGCGCCGTGGCCCTGGACTATTCTCACCGCCCCTTGAGCACACAGTTGGACGTCGGCGCCCGTCAGATCGAGATCGACGTGTTGAACGACCCGCAGGGCGGTCGTTACGCCCATCCGCTGTCGGCTCTCGGCCGGCCGGGTCAGGTCGCCCCGACCAGCGCCGCCTTCGCCGAAGCCATGGGCCGGCCGGGGTTCAAGACCCTGCACATGCCGGACGTGGATTTCCGCAGCAGCTGCCTGACCTTCGTGGCCTGTCTGACCGAGATCCGGGACTGGTCGCGCGCCCACCCCGACCATGCGCCGATCCTGATCATGCTGAACGTCAAGACGGGCGACGCGACCATGCCGGGCGGGACGCCGCCGCTCGATTTCGACGCCGCCGCCTGGGACGCTCTGGACGCCGAGGTCCGTTCGGTCTTTTCCGCCGACCAGCTGATCACGCCGGACCTGGTGCAGGGCCGCCATCCCACCCTGCGCGACGCCGTTCTGGCGGGGGGCTGGCCCATACTGGGCGCGGCGCGGGGCAAGGTCTTCTTCGCCCTCGACGAAGGGCCCGAGAAGGTCGCGGCCTATCGCGGCGCGCGGCGTTCGCTGGAGGGCCGCGTCTTCTTCGTCAATACGGACGAGACCTCGCCCGCCGCCGCCTATCTGACGCTCAATGATCCTGTCGCCGACCAGGCCCGAATCCAGGCCGCCGTCCGCGCCGGCTTCATCGTCCGCACCCGCGCCGACGCCGATACGGTCGAGGCCCGCGTCGGCGACGTGTCCAGCCGCAGCGCCGCCTTCGCCAGCGGGGCCCAATATGTCTCGACCGACTATATGTGGGCCGATCCGCGCTTCCCGGCCTATGCGGTCCGGCTGACGGGAGGCGCAGCCGCTGTCTGCAATCCGGTGCGGACCGAGGGGCGTTGCGACGGCCTGGCCGTCGAACTGACGGACGGCGCCCCCACGCGCGGTTATCTGGCGGCGCAGGACCGGCCCGATCTGACCCATGTTCTGGCCCCGCCGCCCGAGCCCGGTTCGCCCCGCGCCGTGGCCGACAGGGGTGTCTTCATGGAGACCCGCGTCCTGCAGGGCACGCCCCGTTGGGCCCTGGCGACCTCCGACGTCTCCGGCGAGGTCTATGACGACTTCGCCCAGGCCCTGGGCGTCCGTCTGACCCCGCAGACCGCCCCGGTCCTGACCGCCCTGCTGGACCGGGCGGGCGAAGATCGTTCGGTGGTCGGCGACGCCAAGACCCACTGGGCCACGAAACGCCCCTATATCGGCACGGACCAGCCGATCTGCGAAGCCAAGAGCGAGCATCTGGCCGGCAATCCCGACTATCCGTCCGGCCACTCGGCCCACGGCGTCCATGTGGGAATGATCCTGGCCGAACTGGCGCCCCAGCGCGCCGACGCCCTGTACGCGCGCGGTCGGGAGTTCGCCGAGAGCCGCTACATCTGCGGCTCCCACAGCTACAGCGCCGTCGAGGCCGGCATCCAGTCCGGCATGGTCATCTATGGCGCCGAACAGCGCTCGGAAGCCTTCCGCCGCGACATGGAGGCCGCACGCGCGGAGGTTCAGGCGGCGCTGAGGACGGCGGGGCTGAATCAGTAACCAGATACATGACAAGGGCCGCCGCCAATCGCCAGGCGGCGGCCCGGCTCATGAGCTTCGGGTCGCCACGATCCTGCGACGACAATGGATGATGCAAGATTTTGATCAGGTCTCTGACCTGCACACCCTCGATTTCGAGGGCGCCAGGACGATGGCGGAGAGGGTGGGATTCGAACCCACGGTACCCTTCCAGGCACGCCGCATTTCGAGTGCGGTACATTCGACCACTCTGCCACCTCTCCGCGGTGCATAGTCGCTTGGTCGAGCGAGCGGCTTCTCTAATGGCAGGCGGCCTGCACCGCAAGCGGTCTTTGAAAGAAATCGGACCCTATCTTTGCGCCGGCAGGGACAGGCCCGGAGCGGCGCCTGTCTGGGGATCGACGCCCTTGAATCGAAACAGTTCCGCCGGGCGTCCGCCGGTGGCCGAGGACAGTCGTCCGGTGGGTTCGACCAGGCCGGTCCGTTCGACTCCGCGACGAAAATTCTGCTTGTGAAGCGTCAGTCCCGAGACGGCTTCGGCGGCGGCCTGGAGTTCGGACAGGGTGAAGACGTTCGGCGTCAGGTCGAACAGCACCGGTCGGTATTTCAGCTTGCTGCGCAGCCGCCCCAGGCCGGTCGCCAGGATGCGGCGGTGGTCCGATCCCATGGTCATGCCGGGGAGGGGCGGGGCGGCGTCGGGCGGGGTCTGCCCGGCGTCGCGCCAGGCCTCCTCGACCAGCCGCGCCTCGTACAACAGCTCATAGCGTTCCAGCACCCGTTCCTCGTTCCAGCGGTGCTCGGGGCTCAGGGCGAACAGGGCGCGGGCGCGGGCCCAGCGGCGGTCGTCGCCGCCCGCCCAATGGGTCAGGCCGTCGACCAGGGCCTGTTGCAGGTCGGCGCCCGGGGTGCGGCGGTCTTCCCAGGGGAAGACGTCGAGGACGGCGTCCCAGCGGGCGTCGTGGGTCTGGCCCTCGGCCGCGTCGGAGGTCAGGGCCAGATAGCCGACCGAGACGTCGCGTTGTCGTCCAGGCGTGGAGGCGCCGCCGCGGCCGGCGTCGCCGAAGGTGTAGAGCTGTTCGACGAACCCCAGCCGGAAGCCGGTCTGTTGGGTCACGAAGTCGCGCAGGGCGCGTTCAAAGGTGCGGTCGCGGGCCGGATCGAAGGGGCCGAAGGGCAGAACCCGCGCCCCGTCCTCGGCCTGGGTGGTCAGGACGACGGCCTTGCGGTCCTTCAGCGTCATGACGACGACCGACAGGCCGATCCGAACGCCCTGATCCGCCGCGCCCGCCATGACTATTCCGTGTGCCAGGCGTCGTCGGCGGGAAGGAGGCCGACCGCCTTGGCCAGGACCTGATAGCGCTCCAGATACCGCGCCTGGGCGACCGACGCCGGCTGGGGCTCGATCGTCAGGCTGTAGTCGATGGGCGGAGAACCGAACAGGCTGAGGGATTCCTTCTCGTTGAACCCCGCCAACTGGGTCGCCTCGAAATAGGCGCAGGCCTTGTCGGCCTTCTTGATCAGGGTCTTGATCGTCTGGGGCGTCTTGGGCGGCAGGCCGTAGCGGACGTGTATGGCTGCCTCCAGCCGCGCCTCGAAATCCTTGTAACTCGAGCCGAGCGCCGCCTTGAACGGCGAGATCATGTCGCCGATGACGTATTCGGAGGCGTCGTGCAGCAGGGCGGCCAGCCGCCATTTCGGATCCAGGCCCGGCTTGATATGGGCGGCGATCTCCTCGACCACGACGCTGTGCTGGGCGACCGAGAAGGCGTGTTCGCCGATCGTCTGGCCGTTCCAGCGCGCGACGCGGGCCAGGCCGTGGGCGATGTCCTCGATCTCGATGTCGAAGGGTGAGGGGTCGAGCAGGTCAAGGCGGCGGCCGGACAGCATGCGCTGCCAGGCGCGGACTTCGGTCTTCTTCTTGGGGCGCTCGGCCAAATCGTCGATCCTGATCGCTTGTGGGCTGGTCAGGTGACGCAAAGCGAGCCGAGGATCAAGGCGTCGCGCCGAATCCTGTCGCTGTGAGCGAGAGATCGAGCCGAAAAAATCCGTCAGTCGCCGACGTTCAGGGCGACCAGATCCTTGGCGGCGTCAAAGACCCGATCCTTGGCCGCCTTGGACCGCACCGTGGCGACTACCAGCGGGCCGCCGACCGGACCTCGCGCCTCGAAACCCACCTGGCTCCAGGCGCCGGGCTCGACGCTGTCGTCGATGAGCACGAAGGTCATGCGCGTGGCTTCGCCGGGCGCCTGGGTGCGGACCTGGGTCGTTTCACCATCGGATTGGACGCTGACAGTGCTCTTTTCAGTGCGCACGCCCTGGCCGTCCTTGGACTGGATGTTGATGCCGGCGATACGGACCGTGGCGTTTTCGCCCTGGGTCTGAATGTGAATACCGGGCAGGCTGACGGTGGCGTCTTCGCCCTTGGTCTGAATATCGACGCCGGGCGCCTGAACCGAGGCTTCCTCCTGGCCCCCCGCCTGGCGGGCATCGATCCGCACCGCGGCCCGGGGGATTTCGTCCGACAACCGTCGCTCGTAGTCCCGCAAGACTTCCTCCGCCGAGCGCTCGTCCAGCGGGATCAGATACAGGACCACCTCAGCGCCGCGGGGTCCGCCGTAGGTGCAGGAGCCTCCACCGGGATTGGCCGACCCCTTGCGGGTCAGGACGCCCATGGTGTCCGGGCATTTCAGGGCGTCCACGACCCTGAGAACGCCCTTGGTCTCGCCGTCGGAGCTGGTCGTGGTGGTGATCCGGACCGCGTTCTCGCCGTCGCAGCCGCCCAGGCCGACCCCGAGGCCGGCGGCCATGAGGCCTGCGATCACGAAACGATGCGGGGCGGTTACGGGCATGGCGCTCATTCTGGGCGACGCGAGAGGATGATCCAGTGAAATCGCGGTAATGCCGATCAGCCGCCGGGACGCCCGCCTTCGCGCCGTCCCAGGAAAGCCAATCGCTCGAACAGGTGCACGTCCTGCTCGTTCTTCAACAGGGCGCCGTGAAGGGGAGGGATCAGCCGGTTGGGCGTCTTCTCGCGCAGGGTTTCGGCGTCGATATCCTCGACCAGCAGAAGCTTGAGCCAGTCGAGCAGCTCGGACGTCGACGGCTTCTTCTTCAGGCCGGGCGTGTCGCGGATTTCGTAGAAGGTCTTCAGGGCCTCGGAGACCAGGCGCGGCTTGATGCCGGGGAAGTGGACGTCAACGATCGACGTCAGCGTCTCGGCGTCGGGGAAGCGGATATAGTGGAAGAAGCAGCGGCGCAGGAAGGCGTCCGGCAGTTCCTTCTCGTTGTTCGAGGTGATGATGACGATGGGACGAACCTCGGCCCGGATCGTCTCGTCGATTTCCTGGACGTAGAATTCCATCCGGTCGAGCTCCTGCAGGAGGTCGTTGGGGAATTCGATATCGGCCTTGTCGATCTCGTCGATCAGCAGAACGGGGCGGGCGGGGGCGGTGAACGCCTCCCACAGCTTGCCCTTCTTCAGATAGTTGCGGACGTCATGAACCCGCGCCTCGCCCAGCTGGCTGTCGCGGAGCCGGCTGACGGCGTCATATTCATAGAGGCCGTTGTGCGCCTTGGTGGTCGACTTGACGTGCCAGGTGATCAGCGGGGCGTCGAAGGCCTTGGCGATCTCATAGGCCAGGACGGTCTTGCCCGTGCCCGGCTCGCCCTTGATCAGCAGCGGCCGCTCGAGGGCCACGGCGGCATTGACCGCGACCTTGAGATCCGCAGTGGCGATATAGCGATCTGTGCCTTCGAACCGGCTCATGAAAAACCCGCTCCGTGAATGTCACGAAGCGGGTTAGCCGATTGGATCAAATATGAACAGCGATCAGGTGATATGCTTGGCCGAAACAGGGTCGCTGGCGGGGAAGGTTTCTTCGACGCCTTCGTCCACGAGCGCCTCCTCGCGGCTCTCCCCGGGCCGCAGCCTGTCTGCGAGTTGATCAGGCTTTCCTTCTTCTGGAACCCTGGTCTTGGCATAGGGCGTGTTCGCGGATTCGTCGGGCTTATTCTTGTGGTCTTCCATGTCTTGTCTCCTTAGCGCGGGGGCTGATCGGATTCGGGGTCGGGGGCGTAGCCGAGTTGTTCGATGTCGTCGTCATCGAGACGCCTGGCTTCCCAGTGGGCGGCGCTGGCCTGGGCCCCGCGCTCGTTTTCCATCAGGCCGGAATAGACCAACTCGATCTCGTCGTTCGCCCGCAGTCCATTGCTGTCGGCGTCGGTCTGGCTGATCGTCTGTCCATCCATCCCTAACAGGGCGTCCGCGTCGCGCTCCACGCCGTCCAACGCCAACTGATCGTCGATATCGAGGTCGTCTTCGTCGAAGTCCTCGGCGTCGTCGTCTGTCTGGGTGACATCGATCACCTGGTCGGCCTCGTCCAGCAGGATGTCGCCGTCGCCTTCGTCGTCGATATGGGTCTCGTCGAAGACCTCGGACTGCGCCTGGTCGTCCTGATAATCATCATCCGGCATTGTCGCCTCCTGTACCCGGATGAAACGCTCCGTCCCCGAGGCTGTTCCACCGATCACAGAGACAAGGGATGGTTAACCATCTCGCCTTAAGGTCCATTCATCGAGGCGGTCCATAAGGTCGATCGCGCCTGTCGGGAGTTCGGTCGTCCATGGCTCTGAAGCTGTCTTTGAAGCCTGGCGAGAAGTTCGTTCTGAACGGCGCAGTGGTCCAGAACGGCGACCGTCGTGGCGTGCTGATCCTTCAGAACCGCGCCAGCGTGCTGCGCGAGAAGGACATCATGCAGGCGGAGGAGGTCACGACGCCTGCCCGACGCATCTATTTCCCGATCATGATGATGTACCTGGACGAGGCTTCCGCCGCCAAATTCTACGACGAGTTGGCGCTGCGTATTTCCGAGTTCATGAGCGCGACCAAGAACCCCCTTATTCTCGCCGAATGCGTGTCGGCGTCGCGGCACGTGCTGGCGCGCGAATACTACAAGGCCCTGATGGCCGCCCGGAAGATTGTCGAATACGAAGAGAAGGTGCTGAATGTCGCTTCAGGCGTACAAGGCGGCGACGTCGCGGGCTGAGACGCCGCGCGACCTGGAGTACCGACTGTTCGGCCAGGTGACGCGCGCATTGGTTCATGCCTCGACGGTCGATGAGGGCGATCTCGCGACGCGCATAGATGCGCTCGACTGGAATCGTCGCCTGTGGTCGACCTTGGCCACGGATTGCAGCGAGCCGACGAATGTTCTGCCTGCGCCCATGCGGGCGCAGATCATTTCGCTGAGTCTGTTCGTCAATCGTCACTCCTCGGCGGTCATGCGTGGGGAAGAGACGTTCCAGGACCTGATCGACATCAACCGAATGATGATGCAGGGCCTGTCCGCTGGGGCCCAGCAGGCGGCCTGAGGCGGGTCCGCTTCACGAAATCGCGAAGCCTATTGCTGCAAGACGTTGAGGCGTCTTACCTTTCACCTCCCTGTTTAACAGTCGAAAGGAGGTGATCCAGTGTCTCATTGTCATCAATCGCGTGCGGTGGCCGCGACCCTGGTCCTCGGAGAGGTCCGGGCCTGATCCTTTCAGGCTGAGTGTTGTGGTCCGGCCGCTCGCGGTCAGACAATGAAGGGCCGTCGCGGCGACGCGGCGGCCCTTTTGTATGGCTCGGCTAGTGGAATATCTGGGCCAACCATCCGGCGGCGTGGTGAGTGACCTCGAACACCGTGTGCCAGATGAGGAACAGGTAGAGGGCGCATCCGCCGGTCGCGAGCGCGCCCAGCAGAATGGCGATTCCGTCCCTCTGCATCATGCCGAGGGCGAAGAAGATCATTGCGATGCCGGGAAGGGCGTCGCCGAACGGGATGGGCAGGGCCATGATCAGCGCCAGGATCACGCAGATGAGGCCGGTGACCGTGTCGGCGACCTCGCCGGTCAACAAGGGGAGTCGAGGCCGCGTCAGATTTTCGACGTAGCGGACGGTCTTCATGATCCGCGATACCCCGGAGCGGTAGGCGGGGCGACTGATTGAGGCGCGAAGAGCCCAGCGGGGCAGCCAGATCGAGTCGCGCTGGAAGGCCAGCTCCAGCGACATCAGAATGATGGGCATAGCGAAGACGGCCTTGCCGCCCGGCGGCCAGGGCAGCAGGGCCAGCATGGACAGGATCAGGATCATCGCCCCGAACCCGCGCTCGCCGAAAGCGGCGACCAGCTCTTCCAGCTTCAACTTCGGGTCGTCCGACTGACCCAGATCTTCGATCACGTCCGAGAAGCGCCGAAGATCGTTCTGATTGACGGAGTAAGGCATCAGGACGGCGCTCGGCTGGGGGTACGAGCCATGTAGGCGAACAGGCGTTTCCCCGCCACTTACAGAACGGCAACAAATCCGAATAATCGCGTCTTGGGCCCTTATTTCTTGGCCGCGTGTTCGGGTTTGTCCTTCCGTTTCGTATGGGCGAATTCCTCGAGCTGTTTCTCGCTCATGGACTCGACCATCGACTTGGATGCGCCCTTCAATTCGGACTTGGGCGTGTCGCCGCGTTTGGCCGACAGAGCGGCGCCGGCGGCCTTTTGCTGGGCTGCTGATTTTGCGGGCATGGGGGCCTCCTTCCGATCGGAAGAAAACCTCAACCGCCCAGCAGTTCCCGACCGATCAGGAAGCGGCGAATCTCGTTGGTGCCGGCGCCGATGTCGTACAGTTTGGCATCGCGGACCAGGCGTTCGACCGGCCATTCCTTGGTGTAGCCGGCGCCGCCGAGGGCCTGGACCGCCTCCAGGGTGACCTTCACGGCGTTCTCGGACGCCAGGAGAATGGCGCCGGCGGCGTCATAGCGGGTGGTCAGGCCAGCGTCGCAGGCGCGGGCGACGGCATAGACATAGGCGCGGGCGCTGTTCAGGGCGACATACATGTCGGCCACCTTGCCCTGCATCAGCTGGAAGGAGCCGATCGGCTTGCCGAACTGTTTGCGGTCACGAACATACGGCAGCACCACGTCCAGCGCCGCCTGCATGATGCCCAGGGGGCCTGCCGACAGCACGGCGCGCTCGTAGTCGAGGCCGCTCATCAGCACGCCCGCTCCACCGCCCAGCGGACCCATGATGTTCTCTTCAGGAACCTCGCAGTCCTCGAACACCAGTTCGGCGGTGTCCGAGCCGCGCATCCCCATCTTGTCCAGCTTCTTGGAGACGCTGAAGCCCTTCATGCCCTTCTCGATCAGAAAGGCCGTGCAACCCTTTGAGCCGGCGTCAGGATCGGTCTTGGCGTAGACCACCAGGGTGTCGGCGTGGGGGGCGTTGGTGATCCAGAACTTGGTTCCGTTCAGGACATAGCGGTCGCCCTTCCTGTCCGCGCGGGTGCGCATGGACATGACGTCCGAACCCGAACCCGCTTCGGACATGGCCAAGGCGCCGACGTGTTCGCCGCTGATGAGCTTGGGCAGATATTTCTGCTTCTGTTCGGCCGTGCCCCAGCGACGGATCTGGTTGACGCACAGGTTGGAGTGGGCGCCGTAGCTGAGACCGATCGAGGCCGAGGCGCGCGACACCTCTTCCATCGCCACCACATGTTCGAGATAGCCGAGGCCGAGGCCGCCGTAGTCTTCCTCGACCGTGATTCCGTGCAGGCCCAGTTCGCCCATCTCGGGCCAGAGCTCGCGCCGGAACGCGTTGGTTTCATCGATCTCGGCGGCCAGGGGCGCGAGACGATCGGCGGCCCAGCGGGCGGTCGTATCGCGGATCGTGTCGGCGTTTTCGCCGAGGCCGAATTCCATGGATTGAGGCGCGAAGGGAATGCTCATGCGCAAGGGGTTAGCATCGTGCATCCCCTTTCGCAAAACAGTCTTAGGCGCGGTCGGCCAAGCCCCAGCGACGATACAGATTATAGCCCGACACGCCGACGCAGGCGAGGGCGATGACGGCCAGCACCCAACCTATGAAGGCCGGTTCGCCGTTCGACCGGGACGCCTGTCTGAACGCCGCCATCGAGGCGCCGAACGATAGAAGACCGATGACGCCCATCACCAGGAAGGTCAGGGTTTCGCTCCACTCGAACCGGCGCGAGGGGGCCGGTTCCGCCGATGGTGCGACGTCCAACGCCTGGCCGTCGGCCGAGGTCGCTTCCGATTCGAACAGGGGCGTCTGGTCCGGATTCGAGAAGTCGGCATGCTCGGGCCAGACCAGGCGCGTGTCCGGCGACGAAGCCTGGAGATCCGGCGCGCCCGTGAGGGTCAAGGGCATGGCGCTCGGCTGAAAGGCCGGAAGAGGCGAGGCGTGTGCAAAGGCCGGCGTCACAATGGCCGGTTTGGAAACCTGGTCTGCGGATTCCGGCTCCAGCTGGAACGCAGTCTCCGTCTGGGTCGTCTCGGTCGGAGCCGGTTCGACGACGGGCGAGGGGTCGAGATCGGCGTCCTCGGACGAGGCCTCGGAGGGTTCGGCCTGGAAAGCGGCCGGCGCGTCGGCGGTCGGCGGCTCGGCTTCTTGAAGCGCGGCCGGGTGGTCCTCAGCCGGGGCTTCAGCTGGAGCTTCCGAGGATTCAATCTTAGCGTCGGCGGACTCGGCTTCACCTTCGGCGGGGACCGGAGGGGTCGGGCGAACGAGCGCCGGGCGGACGCCAAATCCGACCAAGGGTCCCAGGGTGCGGACCGCATAGGGCGAATAGAAGGCTGCGGCGGTGCTCAGTCCAGTAGGTTGAGGCTGCGGCGACGGCGCGATCGCGGCGGCTTCCGACGTCTCGTGCGGCGGGAGGGTTATCGGGCCTTCCGGGGTCGGTTCGAGAACCGGCTCGACGGGTGCCTCGGAGACCTGTTCCGGGACCAGTTCAAGGTCCGCCAGTTCGGCCTCGGCCGCAACCTCCTGCGTCGGAGCGGCGGTCGCCTCGACGGCGACGTCAGCCGCGACTTCCGGTTCATCGCCCGTCGGGACCTCGGGCTCGACTTCGCCAAGCAGGGCGGCGACGGCGGCCTCGCGCGTCATGGGCTGAGCGGCGGAGAAGGACAGAATCTGAGCCGAGGCGAAAGCCTGCGCCTCCGGTTCAGGATCGGCGGCCGGGACAGGGTGTGACGAGAGGGCCGGGAACGGTTCCGGCTCTACGGGTTCGAAGGGCTCGGTCTGGGCCGACGGCTCGAGCGATGGGGTGCTTTCCACCAGAGTGGCCCTGGGCGGCGGCAGGGGCGCGGCGAGCAGATCGGCCAGCGACACGGGGCCCGCGGGATCGGCGACGAACAGGGCGCGCTCGGCGGCGCGGCGGCGGGGCGGGGTGACGACGTCCGGGTCTTCCACCCACGTCATAAGAGCGTCGGCGGCCTCCTGCGGGGCTCCGGCGTTCAGCCGCGCCAGGACGTCGGAGGTCTTGAAACGATCGACGCCCACTGAAAAGGCGAAGCTCGACAGGGCGTCGAACTGATACTGGTTCAGCGGCGCCTGGATCGTCTTGACCGCCTGGGCCACCGGGATCAGGTCGTATTGCAACAGGAGTTCGGCGTCGCTCTCCGAAACCGTCAGGCCCTCGCGCGCCGACTGGGTGTGCCCATAACCGATCGTCCAGCGCCCGTCGGCGCGCTGAATGGCCCGGGGGCGGAAGCCCTCGAAGCTCTTGATCAGAATGACCCCTTCGCGAGAGATCTTGGTCGGTTTGGTCGTGTCAGACAAAGGTGTTGCCCCAAAGCGAGACGGCGGCGCGGCCCATGGCGCCGTCCCAGCAAGCATGGGGCCAGATTTCTACAACAGAACCATGGTCGCCAAGCCGAGGAAAATCAGAAATCCGAAGAAATCCGTCGTCGCGGTGACGAAAACGGCCGACGACACGGCGGGGTCGAATTTCAGCTTCGACAGCGTCAGGGGCGTCAGCACCCCGATACAGGCGGCGACCAGCAGGTTCAGGATCATGGCCGCCCCGATGACCAGGCCGATCTTCCAGTCCTCGTCGCGGAACCAGAACCCCGCCGCGACGCCGATCAGGGGGGCCAGCACCAGGCCGTTCGCCACGCCCACGGCCAGTTCGCGCAGGAAGGTCCGCATGGCGTTGGCCGAGTTCAGCTCGCGCGTCGCCAGGGCGCGCACGGTGACGGTCAGGGCCTGGGTGCCGGCATTGCCCCCGATGGCCGAGACGATCGGCATCAGCACCGCCAGGGCGACGATCTGCTGGATCGTGCCTTCGAACAGGCCGATGACGCTGGCGCCCAGGGCCGCCGTCGCCAGGTTGATCGCCAGCCAGGGGACGCGGCCACGAACGATCTCGGACACGGACGAGCCGCGATCCTCGTCGGCGACGCCGGCCAGACGCAGGATGTCCTCGCGGTTCTCTTCCTGAATGATGTTGACGATGTCATCGACGGTGATCTGGCCCACCAGCCGGCCTGCCGAATCCACGACCGGCGCCGAGATCAGGTGGTATTTCTCGAAGATGTAGGCGACCTCTTCCTGATCCTGATCGACCGTGATCTCGTTGATCGGCTCCATCAGGTCGTTGAGGGCGGCGCTGCGGGGCGCGCGCAGCAGGCTGCTGATCGGCACGCCGCCGACCGGCCGGTTCAGCGGATCGACCACATAGATGTCGAAGAAGAGCTCGGGCAGGTCGTCGCCCTGTTTGCGGATGTGGTCGATGGTGTCGCCGACGCTCCAGAACTGGGGCGCGGCCATCACCTCGCGCTGCATCAGGCGGCCGGCGGATTCCTCGTCATAGCCCAGGCTGTTCTCGATCGCGGCGCGGTCGACGTCGGGCATGGCGGCCAGGACGCGTTCGCGCTGGTCGTGCTCCAGGTCCTCGACCACAGCGGCGGCGTCGTCGGAATCCAGTTCCTGCAGGGCCTCGGCCAGGGCGCCGTGCGGCACCCGTTCCAGCACTTCTTCCCGGATCCCGTCGTCGAGCTCGGGCAGGGTCTCGGCCAGCAGCTCCGGCGGCAGCCACAGAACCACCACGGCGCGGACCTCGGCCGTGATGAAACCCATCAGGTCGGCGACGTCGGCGGGGTGCAGATCCTCGAGCAGCGACCGCAGCCGCATGCCGTCTCCGGCGTCGGCGGCGTCCACGACTTTTTCGACGAATTGGGGGGTGAGGACATAGTCCTCGTCCAGGGCGGCGTGGTCTTCGTTATCGGGCGCTTCGGCTGGAGCGAAGGCGGAATCCGTGGTGCTCACGTTGTCGCCTCCCTTGGTATGTCCAGCCGTAGTTAGCCGATGAATCGCCCTGTTTAGCCAGATGGTGCGGTCGAGAAGACTCGAACTTCCACGGGTTGCCCCACAGCGACCTCAACGCTGCGCGTCTACCAATTCCGCCACGACCGCTCGCATCGGAGCGGCGGCGAATAGACGAAGCCGCCGGAAAAGGAAAGTCTCTCTTTTTTATCGGTCGCGCTTTGTGCGCCCCAGGCCGTTCAGGCCTCAGGCCGCGCCGGCCATGAAGTCGTAGACGTCGGCGGGGCGGGTCACGGTGATGGCGATGCGATCCTCGCGAATCTCGATCTCGCCGCGGGCGACCGGGTGATTGTTCGCCAGGATCCAGACCTCGTCGCCTTCGCCGGCGTCCAGGGGAATCACCGCGCCGCGTCCCATCTTCAGCAATTGGGACATCGGCAGCACCATTCGGCCCAGCACCACGGAAATTTCGACATTGACGGCGTTGATCTGGGACACGGGCGCTCTCGTTCACTTTGAGGTCGTCCCTTGCGGAAACGCCCCAGGCTGCACATTGAAGCCGTATGCTTGCCGAGCCGTTAAGTCCCGACCTTCAAAAACTGCGTCGCGAGGATGATCGCCCCGTCGAATGGGTGGTTTCGTCCGGCCATGTCGACTATGCCGCCGCCGAGGCCTTCATGGAGGCCCGCGTCGCCGCCATAGCGGCGGGGGAGGCGGACGAGATGGTCTGGCTGTTGGAACATCCGCCGCTCTATACGGCCGGGGTCTCGGCGCGGGACGAGGATCTGCTGGATGCGGGCCGGTTCCCGGTGCACCGTACGGGGCGGGGCGGGCAGTTCACCTATCACGGGCCGGGCCAGCGCGTGGCCTATGTCATGCTGGACCTGAACCGGCGGGGGCGAGACGTGCGCGCCTTCGTGCGGGGGCTGGAGCAGTGGCTGATCGGCGGACTGGGCGAGTTCGGCGTCACGGCCGACGTGCGCGAGGGCCGCGTCGGCGTCTGGGTCGAACGCAAGGGCGCCGGCTGGTCGCGCGAGGACAAGATCGCCGCTATCGGCGTCAAGGTGCGCAAATGGGTCAGCTTCCACGGGATCAGCCTGAACGTGGAGCCGGATCTGGATCATTTCGGCGGCATCGTGCCCTGCGGCATTCAGGAACATGGGGTCACCAGCCTGGTCGATCTGGGCGTGCTGGCGACGATGGACGAGGCGGATGCGGCGCTGAAGACCAGCTTCCATAGGATCTTCGGGGGCGCCATAGCGCAGACGTCGCCCCTCTAGTCGGGGAAAGAGAAAAGCCGAAAAACAGGCGCACGGTCCGACTTCACCGGGTCTGGGGCTTGGCAAGCAGGGTTCGCTTAAGGTTTAACGGCCGCATCCCAAGCTTCCAGCCCGAGCCCCGGAGCCAC
>Ga0209643_1001078_pt1 | contig 29900 bp, 16 predicted proteins | sample AutmiccBRH37_all_FD_187383 | JGI IMG/M metagenome (GOLD analysis project Ga0209643, IMG submission 187383) | Deep subsurface microbial communities from Mt. Terri, Switzerland - Autotrophic microbial communities BRH/37_all (SPAdes) (version 2) | ecosystem: Environmental > Aquatic > Deep...
CGATTCGCGTGGTGGAACGCCGCGACGCCATGAAAGGCTGGGCGGTGTTGCTGGCCATCACGGCCTTCTCGCTCAGCCTCGTCGGCACATTCCTCGTCCGCTCTGGCGTGCTGACGTCGGTTCACGCCTTCGCCGTCGATCCTGCTCGCGGCGTTTTCATTCTTTTGATTTTGGTGGCGGCGATTGGCGGCTCGCTGACGCTGTTCGCCGCGCGCGCCAATGCGTTCTCGGCGACGGGCGCCTTTGCGCCAGTGAGCCGCGAAGGTGCGCTGGTCGTGAACAATGTGCTGTTGCTGGTCGCGTGCGCGGTCGTCTTTGTGGGCACTTTTTATCCGCTGTTCATCGATGTGATTTCCGGTGAAAAGATTTCCGTCGGCGCTCCTTATTTCAATCTGGTGTTCACCAAGATCGCGGCGCTCACCATGGCGCTCGCGGCGGTTGGAACCTTGCTTGCCTGGAAAAAAGGCAACCTCAAAGCCAGCATGCAGCGGCTCTGGCCTGCTGCAGCGGCGGCGCTGGTCGCCGCCATCGTCGTCGGCGTGTTCGCTGATCGCGCAAGAGTCGCTGGCGCCTTTGCTTTCGCGCTGGTGATCTGGTTAGGGGCAGGGGCGGTCACCGACATCGCCGAGCGAATTAAACTTTTTCGCGCGCCGCTCGGCGACAGTCTTGGCCGCGCCAAAGGACTCCCGAGAGCCGCATGGGGCGCGTCCATCGCCCATGCCGGGCTGGCTGTCTTTGCGCTTGGCGCAGCGGGCTTGAGTCTGTGGAAATCGGAAACCGTACAGCTCATGGCGGAAGGCGATGTCGCCGAAGTCGCAGGCTACAGCGTCACCTTGCAATCCGTGGAAAGGCTTCGCGGTCCGAATTACGAGGCGGAGCGCGCGACCTTTGTTGCGGAAAAAAGCGGGCAGTCGTTCGCCCTTTCCGGGGAGCGTCGGTTCTATCCAGTCCGGCGAATGGAAACGAGCGAAGCAGCGATAAAGGCGCATGGGCCGGGCGATCTATATATTTCCTTCGGTGAAAATACGTCAGGCCGAGGCTGGCCCGTTCGGCTTTTCTTTAACCCCTTCGTTGGATGCCTGTGGTGGGGTGCGGGCGTCACCGCCTTTGGCGGGCTTGTGGCGTTCAGTGATCGTGGGAAAAAACCGGCCAAACTGCGCCGCGCGCAACCAAAGCCTGCAATCCCCGAGGCGGCGCCAGCATGAAGCCTTTATATCTGATACCGGTCGCATTGTTTGCGATCATGGGCGCGTTTTTCGCCTTTGGTTTGCAGCGCGACCCATCGGCAATTCCGTCGCAGCTTATCGACCGGCAGTTGCCCGAATTTGACATGCCCGCTATCGAGGGGTTCGACGAAGGTTTTTCATCGGAAGAGCTTCAGGGCGAGGTGACGCTTTTGAACGTGTTCGCGTCATGGTGCATCTCCTGTCACATCGAACACCCGTTCCTGATGCAGCTTGCGCAAAACGACGTCATTAAAATCTACGGTCTTAACTGGAAAGAAAAGCCGGGTGAGGGCAAAGCGTGGCTCGACAGGCTTGGCAATCCCTACACCAAGATTGGCGACGACAGGGATGGTCGTGTGGCGATTGATCTCGGCGTCACTGGCGCGCCGGAGACGTTTATCATTGACCGGGAAGGCAGGGTCAGATTCCGGGTCGCCGCGCCCATCACCGAGGATTACTGGAATGACGTGCTGGCGCCGATGATCGAGGAGCTTCGCAGCCAATGATCCGGATGTTCATCGCTCTTATTGTGCTCCTTGGTACCGCGCTTGCTGCCGAGCCAGACGAATTGCTCGCCGATCCGGCGCTGGAGGCGCGTGCAGAAAAAATCGACGCGCTGCTGCGATGCGTTGTCTGTCAAAGCCAGTCGATTGCAGAGTCCAACGCGCCGCTGGCCAAAGATCTCCGGTTGCTCGTGCGCGAACGGCTGACAGAAGGCGACACAGATGAACAGGTGATCGCCTATATGGTGGAGCGTTATGGCGATTATGTGCTGCTTAAGCCCCCGGTTCAGGCGAACACGATATTCCTGTGGTCTTTTCCGGTACTCGCGCTGCTTGCGGGCGGCGCAGGGGCGGTTGTTTTTTTGCGGAAACCGAAAGCGGAAACTGCTAAGGCGCCGCTAAGCGATGAAGATGAAGACGACATCAACCGCATTCTTAAAGAGCGCGGCTGATGATCTGGGTTTTCATCGCAATTCTCGCACTTGGCATTCTTTTCATGCTGGTCGAACCTTTCTTCAGGGCGCAGAAAAATTCTGGTCATCTCGAGGAGGAAGATTACCTGGCGGCGCAAATCGCCGATATCAAACAAGATCGCGAAGCCGGACTGATCGATGCGGAAGACGCTGCCGCCGCTGAAAATGAAGCTCGCCGCCGCCTGCTGGCGGCGCACAGGTCAGCGGAGAAGGCGCAACCTGCAAAGACCGGCGCCGCCGCGCGCCAGGTCAGCGCCATGCTGATTGCGACCGCGCCTGTTGCGGCGTTCGCCTTATATGTTCTGCTCGGCAATCCCGGCGGCAAGGAAACCGCTGAAGCGCAACAGATCGCCGCCGCCTTGCAATCGCAGCGCGCAATGCAGGCGCCGTCGCTGAACGAGTCGATTGCAACGCTTGAGGCGCGGCTGGAAAAAGACCCAACGGTGCTGGACGACTGGGTGATGCTGGCCGAAAGCTATACGACTATGGATCGCTTTGCCGATGCGGCGCGGGCATTCGGCCGGGCGCGCCAACTGGCGCCGGATGAAGCGTATCTCCATGCGGCGGAGGGCGAGTCTATCGCCATGGCGGCTGGCGGTGTTGTCACGCCGGACGCACGGTTCGCTTTTGATCAAGCGCTCGCGATTGATGCAACGGAGCCTCGCGCAAGGTTTTACCTTGCGATTGGCGCCTATCAGGAAGGACGCGCGGAAGAAGCGCTCGCCTCTTTACAACAGCTCGAAAGGGAAGCGCCTCCCGGCGTTGGCTGGTTGCCTGTGGTTCGTTCGCAAATTGAATTGATCTCTGCGGAACTGGGCGAACCGGTGGAAGCGGCTGCATCTGGTGAAACCGGCATTGAACGGCTGGAGGCGGAGATCGCGCGCGGAGACGCGCCCTATGAAAGCTGGATCGCGCTGATCAACGCGTACAGTGCAATCGGCGATCAGGCGAAGGCGCGCGAGACCGTGGCGCGCGCCAAAGAACGCTACGCAGGCGCGCCTTTTGTCTTGCAGGAGATAGCAAAGGCAGAAGCGCAAATCGGCGATGGCGTTACGCCCGTGCGGCGCGGCCCGACAAGTGAACAAATCGAAGCGGTGCAAACTATGAGCGCTGATGATCGCGCCGCGATGATTGAAGGAATGGTTTCGGGTCTGGCGGCGCGGCTTGAAAATGAGCCGGACGATCTGGAAGGCTGGACCATGCTGGCGCGCTCCTATGGCGTTTTGAACCGATACGATGAAAGCGCTGACGCCTATTCGCGCGCGATAGAACTTGCGCCGGAAAATATCGACCTGCGGATCGGCAGAGCCGAAGCGTTGCTGAACGGCCTGAATAGTGAGGGCAAGCCCATCGATGCGCAAGCAGAGACTGCGGTCAGCGCTGTCGCCGCCATCGACCCGGACCATCCCTTCGCGTTGTATTTTCAAGGCCTCGCCGCCAGTCAGCGCGGCGAAGCCGATTCCGCTCGCGTTTACTGGACAAAATTGCTCGCGACGATGCCTCCGGGGAGCGCTGAGGCCGCCAGCCTACAATCCATGATCGACGCGCTTTAAAGATCGATGATGACGCTTCCGCTGGCGCGCTGTTCGGCGATTTTTTTGATTTTTTGACGCATGCCCGGATTGCGCCGAACAAACGCGATGAAGTCACGCCGTTTCAGCGCCAGCAAGGTCGAGAAACCAATGGCTTCAACGTCGGCATTGCGGGGCTGATCGGTGATCAGCGCCAACTCACCAAAGAAATCGCCAGTGCCGAGGGTGACGCTGTTGTCGGACAGAAGAACACGCACGGCGCCGTTTGCAATGAAGTACATTTCATCGCCGACATCCCCGCGCGATATGATCTTGTCGCCGGGTACGAAGAGTCGCGTTTTGAGCGACCGTGCGAGCGCCCTGCGACGGCTATTGCTGAGCTCATCGAAAAACGGAACCTTGCCGATCAAATCGGCGGCGTTCAGTTTGAGTTGCAACCTCGGCAGCCGACTTTCGCTGGCGCTGGCGCGGTTTATGCTGTTGACAAGATCGCTGTGAAGTTCCGGTCCGATAATTGATTGCTCCAGCAAACGGTCATAGGCGCTCTCTTCAAGCCGCATGCCAGCCAATGTCAGGTCGCGCCGGTGTAAAGCGGCCGCATAGTCAGGATACTGGATTGCAAGCGCTTCCGCATTTTGTGAGACAATATCGAAACGCTCGGCGTAGAACTGCAGAAAGCGTGCCCGCGCGGCTTCCGGCAACATTGCCGCAATGTCTCCAGCGCCCTCATCGCGTTGCTCTCGCAAAACCTGCCGGACAAATTCCAGCACGCCGAGACGCCGCGCCAGCAGCCCCGCCAGAGGCCTGCTCATGCCGAAATAACGCTGCAGGTGGAGCGCCGCCCGAAAGCGCCGGCGGTAAGCAACGCCTGACATTGCCGCAGCACGCCAATTGCAGGAGTCGGCCTTGAGCAAATCATTGACGTGATCCAGTCGCGCCAGCGCGTCCTGCAATTGCGCTGACGTTGTAAACCCTTCGCCAAACCGGGCCAGATACATCTGATGCTCCTGCGCCAGCGCCATGGCGAGGCCCGTGCGGACCCAGTCGTCAATGCTCAATTTTTCGCCGCCTCCCGCAAGCGCATCCGCTTTTTGCGCCGCTTCATGAAAGCGCTTCAGGGCGGCGTCGCGTTCGCTGGCGCCGATTTCGTGAAAGCTGGCGAAACGGTCCAGCTCAGACGAGACCGAGGCGAGCGCATTCGAAACGCTTCGATTGCGTAAAGCCTGATCGGTTGGAGAAAGTTTGTGCAGGCCAAACAGGCGCATAACCGGCTGAATGGTCGTCGCCTGAACAATCAGGGTGAACAAAACATAGCTGGTCACGAGAACGGCGATGAACGCACGGCCTTCTTCCGGCATGGCGTCGGTCTCAAGAACGATCAGCGCCAGTGCGAGCGATACCGCGCCGCGCAATCCGCCCCAGAACATGATGGTCTGGTAGCCGAGGCTGACTTTTTGCCGCGCGCCAAACCGGTTCAGTAATGGCAGCAGGATATAAATGATAAAAGCGCGCGCTGCAGAGGCGGCGATGGTGAGGACAATAATGTCGTCAACATAATCGTAGAGATGCTGGCCCAGCATGCGCGGGACGGCGAGGCCGACAAGGACAAAAATCAGCGACGTCGCCCAAAAGCCCAGTTGATGCCATGCATGAGTGACTTCTTCGAAAACCTGCGGGGGGATCAGACGCCGTCCGATGGACCCTACCGTTAAACCGGCAGCAACGACCGCCATCACGCCGGAAACATGCAGGAAATGTTCGGCGATGACAAAAGCCATAAATGGCAATGCGACCGTCAGCGTGACAATGATCATGGCGTCGCGCCGGAACGCTTGCATGAGCCACACGGCGGGGCGCGCGACGATCATGCCAACAGCAATTCCGCCAAGGAACACGACAGTAAAATTGAAAAGGCCCGCCGTCAGGGACGGACTGCCCCCTTGCGCGTAAAACGCGATAAAAATCGACGCCAGGACGATCGCAGTTGCATCGTTGAAAAGGCTCTCCCCTTCGACGAGCACCGTCAGCCGTTTGGGTGCGTTCAAATCCTTGAACAGGGCGATAACGGCGACGGGATCGGTTGCCGATACGATCGCGCCAAGAAGCAGGCAGGTGACGATCGCCACGCCGGACACGGACCAGAGCGAAACGCCGACAATTACTGTCGAAATGAGGACGCCGACAATCGCTAAAAATAAAATCGAGCGGATGTCCTCCATCAGTTTCCTGAGATCGAGCGACATGGCGCTTTCGAACACCAGCGCCGGCAGGAACAGAAACAGGATGACATCGGATGTAATTCGAAGGCCGCCGACCGCTTGCGCCATCTGCAGCCAGAACGATCCGCCGCCATGGCCTGCCTGCGGATCGTGAGCGAGGTCAGGAGCGCCAAGATACTGAACGATAAAGCCCAGCCCAATGCCCGCCACAGCGAGAATAACAGTATGGGGAATGTTGCTGCGCCTAGCGATTGGCAGCAGCAACACTGCAAGCGTTAATATGCTGGCCAGACCAAAAACCACGCCCCACATGGCGGTCACCCCATTTTTTGCGCTGATTCTTCCACCCCACAGCGCGTTGATCGGCAGCCTTGATTATCTGCCGCGATACTCCATTCGCAGTTAGCGTCCCCCAGCGCGCGTCGTGTCGTCAGTTCGATCAGTTACAAAATAGGGCTCACCCTTTTTGTTGAGGAACAGCCGCTCCATCTCTGCGCGCGTAAACGGTCGCGAGCCATAGCGGCCGAACACAGCCATCTGGTGCCCGCTTTCATCAACCGCGCGATCGCGATCTATGCCTTTCGAAAGCGCCAGCGCAGGCTTTGGTGTTTTCGCCCATGCGATCAGTTCCGGCTTCGGCGCCGGAGAGAAGCCATAGAAATTCGGCTGCGATGACGGGCTGGTCAGCTGCAACACTTTCAAACCGTTGTCGCCATCGGCCACATAGGCGAATAAAGACGCATTGGTAGTGGCGACGATCACGTCGCGCGCATCGTTGAGCGCGCCGCCGGCGGTGAATTTTTCGTAGAGCTTTGGCGCTTCCGGATTCTTGACGTCGATAATGGCGAGGCCTTCCGACCTCGCAGCGACATAAGCGTAGGTGCGCGCCACATAAATTTTTTGCGCATCGGCAAGGGCGATGCTGGCGTTCTCGACCAATCTCGGGGCGGCAAGGTCGGTGACGTCAAACACCTTCAGACCAGACGCATCGGTGACGAACAGATACCGGAACTGCAGCGCGCTGGCGCGCATATCGTCAACCGGCGTGATGGATTCAGTTTTCGGGTTCAGCGGATCGTTGAGGTTGACCACGACCAGCCCGGCATCCGTCGCGATATAGGCATAGTGTCCGCCAAGCGTGATGTGCCGCGCGCCGTTGAGGACGCCGCCCTCGTTCCATGTCAGCGCGCGCTCGAAGAAATTATTGCGCGATTCGCCGTCGGCGAGAGTGTTGATATCGACGAGGATCAGGCCTTCTTCGGCGTCGGTAATGACTGCGTAATTATAGAGCTGGTGGAACGCCTGTTCGTTGTTCATCTCGCGCAGTTCGGGCGTATTGCGCGCCGGATTGATCGGCTGGTTTGTCGGCAGCGCCATGCAGGTTGCGTTGCGGGTTTTGACATGGGTGTCGTGCCCCAGCGGAGAGAACGGCGCCGTCAGGATGCGTTCTGAGAGCCCCTTGTTAGCGATGGACGCAACATCATAGGCGCGGAAGCCGCCTTTGCCTTCTGCGGCGTAGAGATATTCGCCGCGCAACTGGAGACAGTTTACAGCGCCGCCGGCGTCCTGAACGACATTGGCGATTTCCTCGAGCGCGCCGGTCTCGCCTTTCAGATTATCGCCGCGGGTCCAGTTGACGAGTTCGCGTCCGTTTCGCTCCACATGCGCCTTATAGTAGTCCGGATAGGCGTACTGGTGCAGGTAGGAGCCAAACACCGCCTGCGGTTCGTCCCATTCGGTGACGCGCACCGCCTCGATGGCGCCGTCGAGTCCTGTATAGGCGTGCATGCCGACAAAGTTGACGAAGTTCGTGCCAAGCAGCATCAACTGCGCCATGATCGCATTATTGTCGTTGTCTTCAGAGAGATGGCAGTCCGTGCAGGTTTTGGTCTCAGTCTTGCGGACCGTGTGCGGGAAGTGCGGCGCGAATGCCTGGCTAGAAAAACCGGCAGATGAAATCGGCGGCTGCTGCACATAAATGCGTTCGCGATTGACGTTCGTCGATGACAGCACCAGCGCAGAAGACGACCGCACCGGAGCAATCGTGTTGTTCTTTGTGTCCTGATGCTTGCCGAGCTGGAACATCTGATCGCGCGCAACCTGCGGATTGTAGGTTGCGTAATTGCGGGTCGTGCCGCCCTCATATTTATGGGACTCCGCCTGCCAGTTTGCTTCAATGGGCAGGTGACAGCCGCCGCAGGATGTCGTCCACGACAGGTGGCAGGTATAGCACTCCATCTCCTCATCTTTGTGGGCGAGGTTGGACTTGTCCGAATTCCTGCCCCATTCCATGTCGCCGTCGGCGCTCATGGAAACGGTTTTGGCGCGGGCGGATTTGGCGTTGTAGCCTGGTGATCCCGGCGTCACGCTGTCCTTGACCAGCGAAACTTCCCATTCGAGGTCGGGATCGATAATCGACCGCTGCACCAGCACATTGCGTCCCCCGCGGATCATCCATTCAAAACGATTGCGGCCATCGGGATTGCGCAGGATGGAAAGATCGCGGCCATCTGGCCCCGCGGCGGGGCCGGTTGTTTTCAAAGTCGGATACTCGCTCGCGGTGCCGTGGCAGTCGCGGCATCCGATCTCGACGGCAGCGGCCACTTCGCCATGGATGTAACCATTGCCGTGACTGTCCTGCGCATAGTGGCAATCGGCGCATTGCATGCCGACTTCTGCGTGGATCGACATCATGTGAACGGTTTCGCCGGGATTGGTTCCGGGTTCGACGAACTTGCCTTCACCGTCCTTGCGCCATTTTTCCGGGTCGTCATTGGCGACGATGTTTCCGTTCGCATCGAGGAGGTTGCCGTCGCGATCGCGTTTCAGGACCGCGCGGAAGTTCCAGCCATGACCGTGATAGTCCGCGAATTGCGTGTCTTTGAGGGTTGGGTTGAGGTCATAGACATTGCGAAGGAAGTTGAGATCGGCCCAGTTGCCTCTCGGCGCAGCGCCTTCCGGATTGCGGTCGAGCACCGTGCGCTGTTCTTCGATGGTCGGATATTTCTGTTCCTTCGGCCACATGGACGGCGCGTCGGATTCATAATCCCACATGGTGTAGCCGAGATAGGTATTCAGGAACATGTTCGGCTGGTGCATGTGACAGATCATGCATTGCGAGGTCGGGATTGCGCGGGTGAAGGCATGCTGTAAGGGGTGGCCCGGTTCATTTTTGGGAATGGTCGGGTCTTTGGTGATGGTTTCGCCGTCTCGCCCATATTGCGCATAGGTGAGGGCGTGACGCGGCTCGCGGTCATTGGCGTAGACGACGTGACAGGATGCGCAACCGGAGGAGCGGTAGTCGCCCGGTTGGTCATTGGTGCCGAGAAACCAGGTGAACGGATCGTTGAGCCGGGTTTTGTGGATGTTCAACACCGGGATGGCGACGCGCAGACCCGTCCCGGGACCGCGGTTCGATTGCCGGATGTCGGGGCGGCCGGGCTCTTCCAGGCGTTGCAACTGACCGGCGGCATTGGGCAGACCGACTTCTGCGAATTGCGTCAGGATATTGCGCCCGCCGCGTTCGAAGACGCGGAAAATATCCGCTGGCGGAATAACCTGCCAGGTCGGCAGCGGCGCCAGATACGGAAGCGCGCCACGCAACTGGGCCGCCGCAGACGGCGCCGTCGGACAGCCCATGGGCGAGTCCGCCACCGGCTCGCCGGGCGAACACACCGCCGCCGGTTCGCCGTCGCGCGTGTACGCTTCGCCGAGAATGTACTTCTTGAACGGCAAGACGCCATTATTATAGGCCGCGCCGCCCCAGAACATGGCGCCGGTCGCCATCAGCGAGCGCTCCGCCGCGAGAATTTCGCGCATATGGCAACTGCCGCAGGACTCGCGTGCCACGCGATAGTCTGACGGGTTTACGAAACGGACGAACTCCGGCGATTCCTTGTTCAGCAATGCGTAGGAATGCTTTGGATTGGCCGAGTGCGGGAAATGCCACGTCTCAGGGTAACGCGGCAGGACATGGGCGCGATCACGGGCCTCGTCATACGCTTCGGAATGCATCGTCAGGCCCGCCCCCATCACCGATGGATCGCCGCCATGGCAATCCGTGCAGCCGATGCGCAGATCGGCGGTCGGGTTGTGCATGGTCGGCGCGTCGGTTGCGGTATGACAGGTCAGGCAGCCAGCGCTCTTTGCGTCGGCTTGGTCTTTGGTTTGATAGACGGGAGCCGGCGCGGCCGTCACTTGCGAATAGTCGCGGTCGACAGGCTTTTCTTCGTCGGCGGCGAGGGCGATGCCGGTCATAGTGATGAGAGCGAAGAGAGTGCTGCCGATCCTTCGCGACGCGCTCGCTACGCTCGCGCTCCTCAGGATGAGGGTGTTCCTGTTCACTTTTGCCGCAAACGCAGTCCTCATCCTGAGGAGCCCGGGTAATGTCCAAAGGACATTGGCCGGGCGTCGCGAAGGATCGGACGCGATCGCAGCAGTGAATATGTCCCTCACCCCACCCATCAGTAAGTCAGCACCGCATTGAACAGGACCGAGTAATAGAGGTCGCGGTCCTCATTGTTGTCGAACAGGGCGCGGAAGCCGTCCCCGGGTTCCAGCGCTGCGCCGGAAAGCCGGAGCACTACATTCTGGATGAAGGTCGGGCGATAAATTACCGCCGCCGAATAGTCCCAGCCGATGTCGCGCCCTATATCCCCCTGCACGCGCAGCGCTTCAAGCGTGTCGGTCTTGTGAAACCAGAGGTGGTTCAAGTTCACCGAGACGCGCAGCTCCGGCAGCACGTCGAAATCGGCGCCGGCTCCGGCAAGGATCAAACCCGGATTGTTGAAGTTCGACTGGCCCTGTTCCTTTGATGAGCGCAGATCGGGCAGGACGCCGTTGCGCCCGTTCAGGCCGATGACGCGGCCGCCGCCGATGAACGGAACGCCCTGTCTGATCCAGTAGGATGTATCGGCGCCGGCGAATTGCGGGTTCTCAAAAATCGCATCGAAGCCTTTCTCCGTATTGTCGTACGGGTCGCCGTCGCCGCTGGCGAAAAGTCCCGACAACCGCACGCGGCCCCAGCCGCGATCATAGGAAGGCTCGATGGCGGCGAAGTAAGACCGGATTTTTGCACTCTCGTCGGTGAAGATCGAATTGCGGTCCTCGCCGAGCGCGTAATAGGCCGACGCCGTCAGGTTGATGCGTCCGATGCGTCCGTCGGCATTGTATCCGAGATAAACGACGTCGTAATTGCGGCCGCGCAGATTGCCGATCAGCGACGGGCGCACCGGGAACCCGTTCTTGTCGATCTCGATATCGTCCGCTTCGCGGTTCATATTATAGGCGGCGGTGATTTGACTGGTGAGGCCGGGAAACGGCAAGTCCTGACGATAGAGATTTGCAATAAAAACGTAGTCCTCCCGCGGGCGCACGGTCACATCATTCAGCCCGGAATTGGTGTCTTTTTCCAGACGCGCAAAGGCGGCGATGTTGTACTGGAAACGGTTATTATCGCGATTGCCGAACAGCCGGACGCCGAGCTGGTTGTCCTGAAAGAGAAACCCGCGAAAGTCTGACGAAAACGGCTGAATGCCGACGCGGATCGAGTCGAAATCGTAACGCTCCGACACATTGCGGATGTGATAGTCGACGAAGGCTTCCTGCAGCCCGATGAACCCATCTTTACGGTTCAGCTTTTCCGAGGGCTCCACATAAAGGATGCGTTTTTCTTCAACGCGCGCGTAGTTGAAATTGAAAACCGGCGTCAGGCGGAATTCGAGATCCTGCGGCTTGTAGGCCGTCGATCCCTTGATCAGGGAAAAGCTGGTGATCAGATTCTGGTTGATGGCGAAACTGTCGCTGTCGCCGAAAACGTCGATGTCGCCGGGATCGGTTGTGGTCTGCACGCCCACCGGAATCGGAAAGGAACGCGGCTCGATCACCGTATCGGAGACAATCGCGGCGACAAAAAACCAGTCATCGCCAAAGACTGGCCGGTCGCCCTTGAGCGTGTTCTGATTGTAGGGATCCCACCATCGGGTTTTCAAAAGGCCGAGATTTTCCGCAAGCCGCCAGCGGTCGGGAACGGCGGGCGCGCATTCGGTGAACTCGCGGCCTTCCTCCCGGCAATCTGGATACTCGCCAAGCCGCGGCGGCGCCACGGCGCCGGGGTTCAGGGGCTCGTCTTGTGCGACAGCCGGCGCCGTCAGCGCGGCGAGTGAAAGAGATATGATCGCGTTACGAATCAACATTTCCCCATCTCACTTACCCTGACAGACATTCTGTTCGTTCGAGCCGACAAACGGATTGAACGGGCAGTTGATGTAACGAAGCCGCACCGGCGAACCGTTCACAGAGATGGTGATGTTGTCGGCGCGAATGCCCGCTGGCGCGTTGGCGATGGCGCCGCCGAGGCGCACGCCAGCGCGATCGACGCCGAGAAATGAAATCATGTCGTCCTGATCGATGCCGTCGCCGGAAACGCCAATGCCGCCGATCAAGGTCGACCCGCGATAGATCGGAACGGAGCCGGGAAAAATCTGGATGCCGTTCTGCAAACGGTTCTGCATGCCGGCAAGCGAGGCGATATCGGGAAGAGACGTGCAGCCGACCGCCGTATCCGGGCCAAGTCCCAGAACATGCACGACATGTTCGAGGATGTTGTCGACAATCAGTGACGACTGCAGGCCGGTGGCGAAGATGTTCCATTCGTCTATGGCGAGCGAGAGCGGCCCGTGCGCCGTTCCCACTTCACCGTCGGGAAAATAGGGCCGCGAAAGATTGCCGCCGGCGCGGTCCGAAAAGGCGATTGCCCCGGTCAGCGCAGTGGGATCGGGAATGAAGCTGCGGATGTCCCCCACATAGGAAGCAGGCGCTTTCGTCGCGTTGAAACCAGCAACTGAGGGCGCCGGCGTTCCGGTCAGATCCGAAGCGGCGACGGCGTTGGAGAAGAACGCGGCCGTGCGCGCTTTCTGGAGAGACACGTCCGTGCCGAAGATCGGCGCGTCGGGCCCGCGCACGATGCCGAGAATCTGTCCATTCGTATCGACAACAGAAATGGAAACCTGCGCGCGGGAATTGAGCGGCTGGCGGATTTGTGCGCGCGCCGCTGTCATCACCGTAAAGGCCTCTTCCAATATAGCGCGCACTTCAGCGGCGGTTAGTGGAGAGGCCACCAGCGCGCCATCCGTGCCGCCAATTGCCGGGTAGCGATTGACGCCGGCGCCATTGGTCAAAACATAAATATCGCCATTTGAAAATTCGGCGCCAGTGGCGGGTCGCGCGCCGGAACTTTCCGCTCCGTATGCAGCGCCGGCATAGACCACGCTGCCATTCGACATGCCGTCGAAATAGGCGGTGACGTCGGTCAGATCGCCTTCGACGCCGCCCGTCACGGACGCAAAGGACGGCGCTGAAGCGGGCGTGCTGACAAGATCGTCGCTGTCATTGTCGGTGAAGCGCAAGGTCGTGCCATCGACGGCAATCCGGTTGGCGCGGATGGAAACCGGCGCTTCAAATCCGAATGATCCCGCCCAGGCGATGGCTTCTTCGTCGCTGGCGTCAACATCGAGAATGTTTGGATCGAATCCATAGTCGTCATCGGTGATGATTCCGATTCCGCCGACAAGAACGCCGTCCTTGTAGAGAGGGAACCCGCCCGGATCGGCGGCGAGGCCGAGCGGCGCCCGCTGCGGGCCGATAGATGTGCCGCCGCCAACAGCGCGCGTGTTTAAGTCCGAACAAGGAAGTTGCGAAAACTGCACGCCAAACAAGGGCCCGCTTTCAAGGCCGACTGTTGTTGGCGCAGGCGGAAAATGTTCCTGCACGATCTGGCTCGCCGTGCGCGATGAAAAGGCGTTGCCTGCGGAAGAAAGATAGGCGCCGGTGATCGCTTTGGAGATGGCTGCTAGCGTCGCCGGAACCTCAACGCCTTGCAGACTTGTGTCAGGCGTCGCTGATGGTCCCTCGCGGACTGTCGTCGTTGCACGAGCGCCAGTCATCACGAACACGCCGAGCACATTGCCGACGCGATCGACGACAGCGATGGTCGCGGGGGCGGCGCGCGCGTTTGCCTCGCCGACTGCTTGAGCGATAATGCTTTGCACGTCGCCTGTCGTCAGACTGCGCAATTCCGGTTTGAACAGCGGCGATTCAGCGGGCGGCGGCGGGGGCGGCGCAGGTTCCGCCGGATCGGGCAGGGCGACTTCAGGCGCGCTCCCGCCGCAGGCGGCGAGCGTCAGCGCCGAAACGCCGGCAAGGCACAAAACCCGCCAATGCGATCTTGCACCCCGCATTTTCATTCCCTCAGCCATTCCCGCAAATATTCCTCAAGCCACCATTCGTTAGACATAACCGAACGCGACCATCGCATCAGCAACGCGCGCGAAACTGGCGATGTTCGCGCCCGCCTGATAGTCGACAATTCCATTGCGGACCGGCGCGTATTGAACGCATTGCGAGTGTATAGAGCGCATGATTCGCTCCAGCTCTGTTTCCACCTGATCGCGGGTCCAGCTAAGTCGTTGAGCGTTTTGCGCCTGTTCAAGGCCGGAGCAGCCGACGCCGCCGGCGTTCGCCGCTTTGGCCGGGCCGAAAAGGACATTAGCATCCTTGAGAACATGCACAGCCTGAGCGGTAAGCGGCATGTTGGCGCCTTCGGAAAGGCACTCGATCCCGTTCTTGACCATGGTGCGCGCCATGGCTTCATCGACTTCGTTCTGCGTGGCGCAGGGAAGGCCCACCTGGCACGGCACGGTCCACGGGCTTTTGCCGGCGTGATAGGTGACGCCTTTCGCTTCGCTGGCGAGAACGCTGAGCGAGGCGCGGCGGTTCTCCTTCACATCTTGCAGGATAGCGAAGCTCTCATCGGTGAAACCGTTTGGCGCATGCGCGAAGCCGCGGCTGTCGGAGACGGTGATGACCTTGGCGCCCAAGCGCATGGCGCGCTGCACGGCGTATATGGCGACATTGCCGGAACCTGAAATGCCGACGGTTTTACCCTTCATCGACTTGCCGTGCTTTTTCAGCATTTCTTCGGTATAGACGACAACGCCGTATCCGGTGGCTTCCTTGCGGATCTCGCTACCGCCATAGGCGAGGCCTTTGCCGGTGATGACGCCGCCCGTATAGAAATGAGCGAGCTGTTTGTACTTGCCGAAGAGATAGCCGATCTCGCGCGCGCCGACGCCGATATCGCCGGCCGGCACATCAACGCTCTCCCCGATATGACGATGCAGTTCCGTCATCATGGAATGACAAAAACGCATCACCTCAGTGTCTGAGCGGCCTTTGGGGTTGAAATTCGATCCGCCCTTGCCGCCGCCCATGGGCAAGCGGGTCAAGGCGTTTTTGAAGGTCTGTTCAAAGCCGAGAAATTTCAAAATGCTTGGATTAACGCTCGGGTCGAAGCGAAGCCCCCCTTTATAAGGCCCCATGGAAGAGTTGAACTGCACCCTGTAGCCTTTGTTGGCGTGAGGAACGCCTTGATCGTCTTCCCATACAACGCGAAAACTGACGATCCGGTCGGGCTCCGTCATGCGTTCGAGGATGCGCGCATCGCGATATTTTTTATTGTCGAGGTAATGTGGCATCACCGTTTCGACGAATTCGAACACCGCCTGATGAAATTCCGGTTCATGGGGATTGCGCCGGATCAGCCCGTCCATGAACTCGTCGATCTCGCGAACGGCGTTGTGTGAACTGACCCCGCCGCCGACGGCAAAGCGCGGCGTCGTGTTTGATGCGTTGCGCACAAGCTGCGCGCTCATGTCCCGGTGCGCTTTTTCGATTGGGGATGCATCTGGCGCTGCTGACGCCAGGTCTGTCTTGTTCTTCTTTCGCCAAAACATGGTTTCGCCTCCCAATACCCCTCCCAGACTCCCCAAAGTCTAGGACACCCCGCGCCTGACGCCTATGGCGCCGGCGATACTCACTGCGACGATAACGCCGCGATTTCCGCCAGCGCCGCCTTAAACGCGCTCTGGTTGTACGAATAAGGGCTTTGCGCCTCGCGGCTGGCGGTCTCTATCGCCGCTTTGATATCAGCGCTCGCCATTCCGGTTGCTGCTGTCAGGCGCTGCACCGCGAACAGCGCCTGCTCGGCGGCAGCGTAATTCGTGTAGCGGTCGGCGAGCTGTGTGCTCGTTACTTCGGCGAGCATGGCGCGCGCCGCCGCCGGACTGGAAAGATCAGCGGTAAGAATTCTGGATGCTGCAGCCCCTGCCGTCGCGTGAAGAGTCTCTGCGGCGCGGCGAAACTGGCCGCCGCTGTTCTGCGACGCTGCATGCAACACGCGGCCTTCGCTTTCCAACTGCTCAGCCAGCGCCGGATCGACAACGCGCATGGCGGCTTGCAGCATAATCAGATTGGCGTCGTTCAGGATCGGCGCGCCGGGGCCGAGGGACCGGCCAGGATTTGGCCGCCAGTTGAGATTTGCGGAATTATCGGAAATGGGTTGATGGCACGCATGACAGTCGAAAAACACCAGTTCCGGAAACGCGCCCGCTGAACCTGTATTGTTGTCGATCAACAGCTCCAGCGTGCGCTCAAGTCCCATCGCCTGACCGATGGCCCAGACCTGCGCGCCGGGCGCCACGGATTTGCGCGCGCGATAATCATCGTCGACAACGTGATGCTGCTGAATGGTGGTGTACAGATCGAGTTCGAATTTCAGGCGCGGATGGCCTGCGCCCATCAACCGGTGATTGACAAACTGGTTTTCAAAACTGGAGCCGAGGTGACAGCTCATGCAAAGCTCAGCGCGCGCCGCCGGGTTTTCTGTTGGATAAAGCCCCGCTTCTATATTGGCCTGATGGCCGGCGCCGATCCGGTGAAAGGCGAGCCAGTTCTGCGCGCCGCCATGGCAGGCCTCGCAGCCGACGCCGTCCGAAATCTGGAAGCGCTCGGTGCGGCGCGCGGCGGGAACATTGTTCGCATGGCAATCGAGGCATTGCGGCGCCTGATGCGCCGGGCCAATGCCGAGATTGGCGGCGATGCGCTTGCCATGCGGCGTCAGCAGGGATTCATAAGCTCTTGAATGCGCGCCTTTTTCGCCGCGCGACGCCCATTGAAAATATTCGTTCTGGCCGACGACTGGGCCGGCGCCGATGCCGCTCACCTGATCGCCATGACAGCCGGCGGTCGAGCAACTCGGCACGCCGGTATGAATGAGGTTGTCATTCAGCGGAAGCGGGTGTGTTTCCGCGGCCCATTGTTGCGCAGATGCGGCGCCGAACAAGGCGGCGCAGGCGGTTAGGATGACTGTCAATCGGCGCATCATGGCGTCTGTCCGATGGTTTTACGCAGGCGGGCCGGCTTCATTAACGGTGCGCTTTCCCGTCCCGCATGGGGCTCATCATGGTAGGCGTGGCAGGTTAAGCAATCCGAAGCGACGGCGGTTTTTCCGGGACGGTCGTCGTGACACTCACGGCATTTGGTGATCGACGGCATCAAAACATCCGCTGAACTGTCAGATGTTTCGGCGAGATGACAGGATACGCAGGGAAGATTGCCGGTCATGTGCTCGGCATGGCTGAAACGGGCTTTCGGCAGGTAAGATTGCGTTAACGCGACCGGCGTCAGTTCGGGCAAGCCGGCGCGGCCGGCGGGGTCTTCATTCTCGTGACATTTGCGGCAAATGCCGTCTTCGGAGAAGATGCGGGCCACCATTGCATCCGTGTTTTTGCGTGCATCAGTGAAGGCCTGGGTGCGAAGCCGCTCGCGGCGCGTCCGCGCATCCGCGCTCAACTGGCGCTCCAGAATGCCCGCTTGCTCGCCAAGCAGCAAATTCGTCGCCTGTGCGAGATAATAATCTTCAAGCACGCGGCGCACTTCCGTGGGTTCGCCATGGGGCAGGGCGCGCACTTGCGTTTCGCTTGCGCTGAAGGCGAGCGAATGACAGTCGCTGCAATGCTTTTCCATTTCGATGGGTTTGATCAGCGCGCCCGCTGCATCCGGCTCGTGACAGTCGGCGCAATCGAGATCGGCGCCGTAGCGCGTGCGCAGATTGACCGGCAGGGTCGCCAGCTTGCGCGCAACTTCCTCGTCTTTCAGATGAAAATCATGGGGGAAGGTAAGGCCGTTTTGTTCCTTGGGATGCTTGACCATAGAGATGCGGGTCATGGTCGCCGGGCTGGTTTGCGGATCGAGCACAATGGCCGGGGAAAACTCCGGATGCCGCCGGGCGAAATCGGACACGTTGACCAGTTTAGTCTCGGTATAGTGCTGATCGAGCGTGTTGTGGCAATCGACGCAAAGTTGCGAGTCGGCGGGTATGACGCCGGTCGGGCCGTTATGTTCGAAGTGGCATGAACCGCAGCGCCCTTCGGGGATGCTGAGCCCTTCACGGACAGAGGCGAGCCATTTTCCGGCGCCGTCCTGATGCGGCGATGACGCCAGCATCGCCTCGGGCTGTGCGTGGTCGCGCATATCTTCGTGGCAGTTAATGCATGTCTCGTCCCTGACCCGGGTGAATGGCTTGACGTGACACTCGCGGCAATCGGCGGTGAGATTGGCGTGCGAAGACGACATGCCGCCCGCCAGCCAGTTCTGGCTTGTCGTGATCGCCAGTTGCGACGACAGGCCGGGCGTATCGGTTGCTTCGGCGCGAAAATGGAGCGCGACCGGGACTGCCAGAAACACAGCCAGAATTATCGTCAACAACGTCCACGCCGTCACGCGCTTGTCCGGCGCATAACCGCGCATGGAAAAAACCGCTTCCTCGCTGCGCTTGTCCCGAACAGCGGTCGGCTCCTCAACAAGCTCGATGGTGATCAGCATGTCGCCATGATTGTCCGCCGGGCTGACAAGTAGTTGGTAGGGGCCAATGCGGATGACGGCGCCGTCCTTGATGCCGAATTCCCGGCGGCGAACCTGGGCGCCGTCGACGCGGACGCGGTGATCGTCATTGGCGTCTATGCGCGCTTTGGACGTCGAAATTTGCGTAAGTCTGGCGTGATGAAGTCCGACGCGAAGATCGCCGAGAAAGACGTCGCAGTCAGTGGCGCGGCCGAGCGTAACGTCATTCTTTTCATACAAGGTCGGCCGGACAGTGATGCGGCCGCCGGGACGTTTCTTGATGAATTCAACTCTTATGGCCATTCCCGCCTCACCAGTAAAAGAAGACGGAAATAATGTGGGCCGTTAGCGCCGCGAGCAGCGCAAAAGACAGCGGCACATGGAAATACAGCCACAATTGCAACAGGGTCTTGCTGCGAATGTGCCGGCGCGTGCGCAACAACAGCGCGGCCTTGCGCTCAAGAATCGCGGTCACCGCTTCAAGCGGTCGGCGCATGTCTGGCTCGGCCTTCGCGACGGCCTTGCGCAGACGGATGGCGGCGCGGGTCGTGGCGCATTGCCGGTGCGCGCTGCTAACGGGGGTGAACAGGCCGGGCTTCACTTTTGTTTTGCGGATCGCGTTGGTGACTTCCCGCAAATATCTCTGATCGAGGGGGCGTGCGGCCTCATTCAGTTCATGGTCCAGCGCGCGGATCGCGTCGAGCATGTCCTTCTGGCTGCGATGGGCGCGATTGTCGCTCATCTTGCGGGGAACGGCGGTGTAATAATAAACGCCGATAAACCCTGACAGGATTACGATCACCATGATCACATAGGCGAGCGTGTGAACGTTCAGCCCGAACTGAAACCCGGTGTGCAATGTCGCCAGCACCAGCAATGACGAGCCGAGATAGACATGCGCTGAAGTCCAGCCCTTCAGGCTCCAGTTGCCGGGCGTCATGGCGCGCTTGCGAATGCCGAGCATCATCAGCCACAGGATCAACAGCGCAGAAACAGTCCCGAGGATATAGCCGTACCAGGTGCCGCCATTGGGACGGACACGAACGTCGGCGATGGCGTAAACGACGATCGCGACAAGCGTGACCACGACTGCCAGCTTCAAATAGCGATAGCGTTTGTGGGCGAGGAAGCCCTCATGCGAAATCGGCAACCCGCTGGCGCGCATATGATCGTTGCGGGCCACCTTCAGGACTTCCCGTCGGTTGCGAGCGACAGATATTCGTCCGGGGAGATGCGTTTTGCAGCGCCGGTGGGACAGGCGCGAACGCAAGCCGGTCCGCCCTTGAGGCCGGAGCACATGTCGCATTTGACCGCCAGCTTGGGCGGTTCGTCATCCTTCTTGCGCGCCTTTGCGATCCAGTCCTTGCCGGGCTCGCCCGGTCCCGGTCCCGCGCCGAAGAACATCCATGAAAAGAGGCCGGGCTTTTCGGGCGGCACCGCCGCCATCTGGATAACGCCATAAGGGCAGTAACGCTGGCAGTTGCCGCAGCCGATGCATTTATCGTCAATGAACACTTCGCCGTCAGGTCCGCGATGGATCGCGTCCGGCGGGCAGTCGGTCATGCAATGGGGATGCTCGCAGTGACGGCAGGAAGTGGGAACGTGAATATAGGCGTAGGAATTCCCGGCTTCGCGGTCGAGGCGGGAAATGCCCTCGTGAATGTCGGCGCACGCCTTTTCGCAATTGTCGCAACCGATGCAGAGCGTTTCATCGATGACGAGAGCGTCCGTTGCCTCGGACAGTCCTTCCTCTTCGAGGAGGAAACGGGCGATCGACGTGTGCATGTCGACAACGGAGGAGAAGCTCTCGCGCTTTGCTTCAACATAATCGTTCAGCTTGCGCCGCGACGCCACCAGTTGTTCAACCGCGCGATAGAGGTCTGGGTTATTCCCGAGAATGCGCTCGAACACGGCGCCGGGCAGGCGCACCACTTCCGATTTGATCGCTGCCCGCACGGTCGCCGTCCGCAAACCGTCATAGAACAGCGACATCTCGCCGACATAATTGCCGGCCAGCACATAGGAGAGGAACACGTCCTTGCCGCCAATGCGCTTTTCGACAACGACGCTGCCCGAGCGGATAATGAAAATATCCGTAGAGCGTTCGCCTTCCTGAATGAGCGCGTCGCCGGATTTGAAGGGAATGATTTCCGCCGCGTTGAGAATTTCGTTGATCGCCTGACGCGGCAAAAGCTGTCCAAAAATCTGCCCGACCTGCCGTTCCGTTGAGATGCGATCCATGCGGCGCTTTACGCCGGGAACCGACGCCATCAGTTTCAACGTGGCGTTGCGCGGAATTTCGAGCAGCATGGCGGGTTCGGCTGCACGGACTGTCGCCGTGCGGCGGCGGCCGGAGATCAGCCCGAGTTCGCCAAAGATGTTGCCTTTCGTGATCGGAACCGTGACGCGCGGATTCTTCGGGTCGACTTCGACGGCGACAGAGCCATCGACGATTGCGAAGATCGACGATCCTGTGTCGTTGCGATTGACGATCACCTCGCCGCGTTTTTTGTAGTGGATGTTCGAGCCGAGCAGGAATTCGCGCATCTGCAGAGCGGAAACGTCGCTGAGGACATCGACTGTGGAGCGAATATGGTCGAGCCAGTCGTCAACGCTGCGGCGCACCGGCGCTTCCTTGAACAGGGCTTCGAGCAGCGGCGTGTCCGGCGGTTGCAGATCGGTATTGCCTGAGATGAATTCAATGACGTCATGGCCCTGATTCATGCAGTGCTTGATCAGCGGAAACCCGGCCAGCGCGCCGATGACGTAAAGCCCCGGCACGGTCGTCTCATATTGCGATGTCAGGACTGGAAACGCCTCGCGGTCGGGCCCGGTAAATTCAACGCCGGCGGCCTCGACGAACTTGCGGGGCGGCGCCGCGCCCAGTCGCGCGATAATGCGATCGCAGGGGAGGCGCGCTTCGCCGTCTTTCGTATCGACAACGGCGACCCATAAACTCTCGCCGGACCCGCCGCGTTCAACGCGAATCAGCGAGGACTCGGTGATGAAATCGAGACGGCCATCGTCGCGCGCTTTGTATAGCGCCTGGACGTTTGCATCCTTGGCGCGCGGAAATCCGTCTGCCCGTTGCAGCAGCGTGACGACATTGCCCTGATCCGGCTGGGCGACGCCGAGCGCGTTTTCAATGGCCGCATCGCCGCCGCCAATGATGATGATGTTTTCATCGTAGAATTCTTTTGGATCGTCGAGCTGGTACTGTACGAAGGGCTGATCCGTCCCGGGATTTTTCAGCTTGTTCGGATTGCCCTGCACGCCGACAGCCAGAACGATATATTCGGCGTTGACGGTCTCGCCATTGGCGAGGTTGATCCGGAAGGCGCCGCGTGAGCCGCTGATGGCGGTTACGTCCGCATTGCGCTTGATATTGATCTTGAGTTTTTCGGCGTCGTCGTCCCAGCGGTCGATAATGCTTTCCCGCGAGCCGGCCTTGAACGCAATGTCGGACCGGATCGGCAGTTGATCCGGCGTCGACATGATGTATTTGCCGCGCTGATATTTATAGATCGTGTCGGATAGATGCGGCGCTTTTTCGAGAAGCAGGTGAGGGATTCCCCGCGCAGCAGCACGCCCCGCTGCGCTCAGCCCGGCGGGGCCGGAGCCGACAATAGCGATTTTCACGCTCTCCACCACTAGTCCCCGCTCAACCCTCAGGTGAATCAATAGACGCAAACGCCTTTCCGATCCACCGTTTCATCCCGCCTTGGCCGCACAAAAGCATGCAATCCTCCGTGTACTGGGCCCGGACATTGCGGATAAGGCAGGCCTGCGCGGTCGGGGCTCTGTCCCAATCCAGGCGAGCCCGGTAATTGGTTGCGGCGCCGCATCATTCCTAAAGAAATTTCCTTAACGCCAGCTTGCGCATGAACCCGGACTATGCGTAACTTTTTGCTCGCGGCGGCGAATTCCTGTGACGGGATCGATCAGTCCTGAGCGGTGGGCGCGCTTATGCGTTAATTTTGGGGGCAAGGCGCGGGGCGAAACGCGCTGAACTGTCTAGCGTGAACCGCGCCATTGCGTCGTTGCGGAGCCTTGGTGCGCGGCCATTTTTGCGCTTGCGAAGGCTGCGCTCATCGCGGGGGAAGCTATGATCACGGAAATGAGCGACATCCAGTTCGTTTTTGCGATGCTGGTGACGTTCCAGATCAAGCATTTGATCGGTGACTATCTTTTACAGACCGGCTGGATGGTGCGCGGCAAGACGAAGCCCGGCGCTGGCTTTATCTTTCCGCTCTCGGTGCATGTCTTTATCCATGCGGCCACGACCCTTGCGATTGTCTGGGTGGTGAACCCCAAGCTTTGGTGGCTGGCGGTTTTTGACTTTGCCGCTCATTTCACCATGGACATGATCAAGTCGAATCCGGGCCTGCTGGGGCGTTTCACCAATATGAACAAGCAGTCCTTCTGGATCCCGTTCGGCCTCGACCAGATGGTCCATCACCTGACCCATTACACGATCATCTGGGTGCTGTTGATGAACCGCTGAAGGCCGCGCCGCGCCTCGGTTTGACGGCGAATTCGCCCCTGTGCGCCCCCAGAAAACGGTTGCGGGAGGTTCGTGCTCAGCGCATAGTTGTGATAGGGGCAGTGGCGGTTCGGGCAAAGCGAACCGGGCAATGGCGCTGCTATTGCATTCGATCGGGGTGACGAAGCGCGCGCAAGCGGCTGGTCGTCAAGTCCAGGGGGATTTCATGGTAAATCGGGTGAAGATTCGCGCATCGGGAGCGGCGCTCGTCATTTCACTTTGCGCGTTCGGCGCCGCAAGCGCACAAACGCCTGAAGAAACGGCGCGGGAAGAAGCCGAGCGCGTCTTTCAGGACCAGCAGCGCCAGGATACGCAACGGGACGAGGCCCAACTCGGCGCCATCCCCTTTGAGCAGATACTTGCAGCCCCTGACAACATTCAGCTCAACATTGCCTATGCCCGTCAGCAAATCATCGCCGGCGATCTTAAAGAGGGCGTCGCCACGTTAGAGCGCGTCCTGCTGATCGATCCGGCGCGTCACGATGTGCGCGTGCTGTACGGTCTGGTGCTCTATCGCCTCGGCCTGTTTGATCGCGCCCGTTACGAGCTTGAGCTTGCGCTTGAAAGCGGCGACCTGCCGCCAGCGTTAAGCGCCGAAGCGCAAACCTATTTGAACCGCATCAAATATGAGCAGCGTCCGACGCGCGCGTCACTAACGTTGACGACCGGCGTTGATTACGACAGCAACCGCAGCCAGTCGCCCTCAAGCGGTCAGATTCTGTTTCTCGATACGCCGCTGCCAGCGGGGCCCAAGATTGACGATTTCGCGCTTATATTCTCAGCACAGGGACGATTATTGCACGATCTCGGCTCGCAGGCCGGGCATACGCTGCATGCCGATGCCTCGTTCTATCGGTCCGATAAGACGGAAGTCGATACGCTCGATCTGAACGCGGCGTCTGTTGCGCTGGGCGGCACCTGGTATTCGGGGAACTGGTCTGTCTCTCCACGCGTGCGCGGCTCGATGTACTGGCTGGGCGGCGAAGATTATCTGCAATCGCTCGGCGGCGAGGTTGAAATCGCCTATCGCTGGAATCCCAAGGTCACCTCCTTCGCCATCGTCAGAGGCGAAGATGAGGATTTCCGCGACACTACCGATTTTGGCGTCGCCTCGCGCCGATCCGGCCGCCGTATTATCGGCCGCACCGGCGTCGCCTGGCGGCTCAGCCCGACTCAGACGCTGACTTTCGAGGCGCTCTACGCCGACAAAAATGCAGCCGTCGCATATGAATCCTATCAGCGCTATGGCGGCAATGTTCAGCATAGCTGGCTGCTCGGGCGCGGCGCGTTTTCGCTGATCGGTTTCTGGGCGGAAAATTCCGAATATGACAGCGTGGACGCCTTCATCAGTCCGACGATTGTGCGCGATGACTGGCTTTATCGGGGACGGGCCACCATCGGCGCGCCGGTTTCATTCTTTGCGCCGGAACTTCCCGAGGCGATCAAGGACATCAATCTGATTGTCCAGTACGAGTACGAAACCGTGGACTCGAACATACTCAACTTTGACTACAAGTCGCACAAGGCTGCGTTCCTCGTATCCAAACGTATCGCGTTTTAAGGGGGCGATGATGAGCAAGAAATTTTACAAATCCGCCCTGAAGATTTCCGCATCGGCTGCGGCGCTTTCGCTGGTTTCCTTCAGCGCCTTCGCCGCTGAATGCTTCGACCGCGACACGAGCGATCCAAAGGCCGGCAATGCAACGGCGGTGATCGGCCCGGCTGTCGATGTCGAGCGCCTCAATATCAGTCAGGCGTTCCGGCCGAACGCCGGCTCCGACATGTTCAGCGGCGACCGCGTTCGCACCGGCGCCGACTCGCATTTGCAGCTCAAGCTGTGCGACTGGAGCACCTACACGTTTTCGCCTGACTCTGAATCTGCGATCAGCGAGTTTTTTGACAGCGAAGGCGCAGGGAGACGCCGCGTCGTCAATTTCTTCCGCGGCGGGATGCGCTTCGCATCAGGACGCGACACCGAGCCGGGCTCGACCGAAGTCGAGATTCAGGAATCCGGCGTCACCATGGGCGTTCGCGGCACGAACGTCATTCTGGTCGAGCTTGACGGTTATGTTTATGCGCTGCTCGAAGGGCCGGTGCGGGACAATAGCGGCCTGACGCCGAAAGGGCTGGTCGAGTTCTGGACCGAGGGCAACCGCGAAGCGATTGAAGCGCGGCTGTTTCGTCCGGGCTTCGCCGTTCGCATCGGACCTGACGGGATTTCGGAGCCTTTCCAGGCTGACGCCGACCTGCTTCGCCGGATCTACAACGCATTCGTTCCGGTCGTGCCGGAGGGAGATGGTGACACCTTTGAATATGCCGGCGATGCGCTGGATGAATCCGGTCAGGGTGCGCAGGAAGGCGACGACTATCAGGAATACGCCGAGAACAAGAACGAGGAAGACGACGACCAGACCGAGCAGCGTCCGGACGACGAAGAAGAAGAGGAAGATATAGACCCGCCGCCGGTGATGATTCCGGTCGGCGACATTCTCCCGCTGGACGTTCTCGAAGACTTTGCCGCCGAGCAGCAAAATCCTGACGGCCACATCTTCGTGATTGCGCCCGCAACCATGGACGTAAACAATGACGGGATCGTCTCTACGGAATCGGGAATCGCCATGTTCCAGATCGAGATTGACTGGGCGAGCCGGACGATCGCCCCGGAAGCGCTGGCCTCTTTTGTCAAATTCGATTTCACCGTTACCGATCCGGATGACCTGACGCAGTCGGATTTTTCGGCCCAGCGACCGTTTGGTCCGGTATTGGAGGCTTATTTCCAGGCCTTGCTGGACAGCAGCAATGTGCCTTTCGCCGGCGGCGCCGGCGGGCTGGCGTCGTTCGATACGCCGACCTACGCCCTGATCATTCGGCAGGGAGAGAACGGTACGGTCACCGTGGACGTTTCGCTCGACTATTCGGCGACCGATCCCGGGCAGGGCACAGGCTACATGATCTCGGCCAGCGCAGAGGATCTGATACTGGCGCCGGGTCCGGGCGATCTGGCCTATTTCTCAACCAATCTTGGCGCCGTTCTGTCGTTGGCGGAGCTTGATTTTATAGATCGCGACGACGTCGCCATTCTCACGGGCAGTTCATCGACAGTTGCGTCCACCCTTGATGGCGGCGCCAAACTGACCGGTACGGCGGTTGCCCAGCTCGAAGTGGATTTCGGCGCCCGAACGATTGGCGGCGGCTCGTCCTTCATCGCCTTCGCCACGGCGACGAATGCAGCTACAGGCGGCCAGTCAACGGCGCAGCATGTGTCGCTCGATCAGGCGGTATCGTTCGACAGCGGCCTGTTCGGCCTCGCTTTCCATACGCTTACGTCGCTCTCTTCGGACGCCAATGTGCTGTACGGTCAGACCCAGATAACCAATCCTGAAGGTCTGGGCGGCTATTTGGCGTCGATCATCGCCGATGGATCGGGCAACCACATTTATTCCGAAGTTGAAGCTTTTGAGAGCTTTGGCGTGGCGCCGCTCACCACCCTCGCAGAACTCGACGCTTTCGGTCCGGGCGGTTTCTTTTTCTACGACGGCACAGGATTTTCGGGCGGCGATGCGCTGCTGATCGATTCTGCCGGTGATTTTTATTTCGGCTCGCTTGAGGCCGCGATCGAAATCGACTTTGCAAACCGCACGCTGGGCGGCGGCATTTCTTTCGTGACCGTCGATATCGGCAGCGCAGAATTTGATTTCACGGAGGCGCTGAACGAGGTCAGTTTCGACGATGCCTTGAACGGCTTCGGTGCGTTTGGGTTTGACGCTGACGACTTCGATGGAACAAACATCGATGCAGCGCTGTTCCTTATCCGCAATGATCCCGAAATCGGCATTGCCGGCGAAGCGGACCTGTTCGTCAATTTCAATGACGGCGCCGGCGGTGCTGGCACTGGGGCGGCTCTCGAAATGCCGCTTGCTTCGGACTAGGCGCAGTGGCGGGGCGTCGAAAACTTTTCGGACCTCGCTTCGCCGGCGTTGTCGGCGCCGGATTAGCGCTTGCGCTGGTGTTCCAGCAACCGGCGCTGGTCAATATCGCGCGCGATCGTCTGTTCGATCAGTTTCAGAGGCTCTCGCCGCGTGAAGTCAACGCCGATCCCGTTCGCGTTGTCGAGATTGATGATGCAGCGCTTGAAAAATACGGCCAGTGGCCCTGGCCACGCCATCGCTTCGCAGACATCATCGACAAGCTGAACGAAGCCGGGGCGGCGTCGATCGTCTTCGACGTCATTCTCGCTGAACCCGACCGGACGAGTCCGTCCAACGTATCGGCAAGCTGGATGGAATCGCCGGTGCTGTCGCCGATCGTGGCGGAGCTCGGCGTGTCTGACCTGTCGCTGGTGGACCATGACCGGCGGTTTGCGGCGTCGCTGGCGGCGGCGCCGACGGTGCTGCACCTGACGGCCCGCGCCGGGGCTGCTGATGGCGATGCATGCCCGCCGGCGCTTGCTGCTTCGAAAGTGCAGGGCATGCCCGCGAGCGATCTTGCGCGCGTCGCGCCGAGTTTCCGTCAGGTGGTTCCGCCATTGCCGATTTTCAGGGAAGCTGCGAGCGGCGAGGGGTTTGCCCGCGCTGCGCTTTCAGATGACGCGATTGTCCGCAGCGTGCCGCTGATCGCCCTGGCTTGCGACGGCGCCGAAATTTATCCGAGCCTGGCGCTGGAGGCGATCCGGGTGGCGGCGCCGAAGCTCGATCCGAAATTCGCCCCGGCCGCTTTTGTCCAGGCCGCAAGCGAAGGCGCCTGCCGCGCGCATGTAAAGGGTGTCCAGCATCAATCGGTGTCCGAAGTGGTGATGTGCCGCCTTCGCTTTCCGACCACCGATGACGGCCAGCTTTGGGTGCATTATGCCGAACCCGATAGCGTCGAAAAGCGCCGGCTGTCGGTGGTCGATGTGCTGCAGGAGGATGCAGCGTCGCTCGCCAATGACGTCAAGGGCCGGATCGTGTTGATCGGCGCGTCTGCAGAAGGGTTGCGAGACGTATTGGTGACGCCGTTGGGCGACGAACGTCCCGGCGTGCATATCCATTCGGAAGTCATTGAACAGGCGCTGGCCGGCGAAACCTTGTTCCGGGCGTGGGACCTGATGCGGCCGCTGGAAATCGGCGCGGCGATCATCGCCTCGATCCTGATGCTGATCTTCTTGCCGCGCATGTCGGCGGCGGGCGGGTTCGGCGTCTGGTTTGTGCTGACCGCGGCGCTGTTTGGCGGCGCTTATTTCGCGTTCAGCGCCTCGCGCCTGTTGATCGACCCGGTGACGCCGGGACTGGTGCTGACGGCCGCCTTCGTGCCGGCCTTCGTCGTCATGTTCCAGCAGGAACAGATGGCGCGGCGGTTCATTCGCGGCGCCTTCGGCAAATTCCTGTCCCCGCTTTTGCTTGACCGTCTCGAGCGCGATCCGAGCCTGCTGAAACTCGAAGGCGAGCAGCGCGAGATCACTGCCTTCTTCTCCGACATTCGCGGCTTCACCAGCATTTCCGAACAGATGTCGCCGCAGCAGGTGACGACCATGCTCAACCAGTATTTCACGCCGATGACGCGCATCGTCACCGAGCATAGCGGGCTGGTCGATAAATATATGGGCGACGGCATGGCCGCCATGTGGAACGCGCCGATTGATGTCGCCAACCACCCGGAAGAAGCCGCGCGCGCCGCGCTTGAAATGCTGGAATCGCTGAGCAAGCTGAACGACACATGGCGCGCCAACAAGCAACTGCCGGTCAAGGAAATCAAGATCGGCATCGGTCTGCATACGGCGGAAGCGCGGGTCGGCAATTTCGGGTCCGAAGACAAGCTCGAATATTCCATGCTCGGCGACATGGTGAATCTCACCTCGCGACTGGAAACGCTGACCAAGCAATATGGCGTGCCGATCATCATCTCCGCCCAGACCCGCGAGCGCATCGCCGATTTCGCGGCGCTGCCGCTCGGCGCCTTCACGGTCAAAGGCCGTACTGACCCGACGGTGATCTTCGCTTTGGTCGGCGATGAGACGCTGGCCGGCAAACCCGCCTTTCAGCGCTTCAGGCGGGATTTCGAATCCGGGGTCGTGGCGCTGCAGGAAGGCGACGCCTATGGCGCGCTCGACCATTTCGGCGCCTGCCAGCAGGGCGAAACCTACGGTCTCGACACCGCGATTGAGCAATTCAAGGCCGAAGCTGACGCCATGCGTCAAGCCGCCGGCCGGTAGCCTACTGATTTCAATATAAATTTAGCGGCGTTCAGGATTTATTAAGCAATCCTGCCCGGCCTGTGTCCCCCGTCACAGCGGGTTTTCAGGCCTTCGCCTACCTTCTCCTCATCGGCGGTCGCTAGAGACCGGATCACAAAGCAGGAGAGCATCATGGGCGTCATCGAAATCATCCTCGTCGGTTTCATCGGCATCAACGCCGCTCTTGGACTCTCCAGCCTGGTGACGGTCGGCCGCTAAGCCGCAACGCCAAGACTGGCCAGTTGCAGCGCCTGAAAGCAGGGGGAGACCGCGGCGCGCTCATCGGGGGACGGGCGCGCCGCACGCTTTCAAAAAATACCTATAAAACAATCAGATAGAGATTTTTAACGATAAACACCGCGCCTGTGATGGGCGTCACAGCGGCAAAACGGAGGTCGGCCTATCTTTCAAACATCGGCGGTCGGGAGAGACCGGGAAGACGGAAAACAGGAGAGCAT
>Ga0209643_1001081_pt1 | contig 29763 bp, 27 predicted proteins | sample AutmiccBRH37_all_FD_187383 | JGI IMG/M metagenome (GOLD analysis project Ga0209643, IMG submission 187383) | Deep subsurface microbial communities from Mt. Terri, Switzerland - Autotrophic microbial communities BRH/37_all (SPAdes) (version 2) | ecosystem: Environmental > Aquatic > Deep...
GGAGGCTGTTCAAAAAGCTCCAGATGCAAGGCGCGGCAAGGCTTCAAGCGGAGGCGTACTCCTTGTACGTTGAGCATTGAAGCCGCCGCCGCAACGCCGCAGATGGACTTTTTCAACAGCCTCCTAGCCTCCGGCCATGGCAGGTATAATGCTTACCTCGTCCCCGTCCTCAAGCGGTGTGACAGCACCCTGCAGATACTTCACATTTTCCCCGTTGACATAAATGTTGAAAACCCCTTTCAGGTTTCCCGAATCATCGCACAAACTGTTTTTTATTCCCGAAAACCGGGCTTCAAGGTCGTCAATACAGCCCATCACATTGGAGGCCCCGCTCTCCAGGACATCCCGGCCGCCCGTCAGCAGGGCTATGGAACCCGCCAGTTTGATCGTAATCCCCACCAGATATCCGCCCCCTTATAAAACTACTATGTCTGAATCAGACTGATCAGTGACCCCTGTCCAGCAACTTCCTCCTTAACAACGACTCCAGCCCTTCGGGGAGATGTTCCAGAGATTCCATCAAATAAACCCTGTCCCCGTACTGTTCCTGAAACAAAGCCTTTACCTCTTCCACATCATTATAGGACCCGATGGTCACCAGTTCCACCCCTTCCCTGGAGCAAAACTCCAGGGCCTGTTCCACACCGGCCCCGCAGTTGGGCTCCCCGTCGGTGATATGCACAATCATCCGCCTTTTGTCTTTAGGAGTCTTTAAAACTGCGGCCACTATGGCCTGGCCGGTGGGGGTGTGCCCCTGCGGGGTAACACTGTACAACCTGTTGCCATGGTATAACCTGCTGATCTGACAGCGGCCGCCAATCTCATAATAAGCAAACACATTTAGGGTATTGCCGGAACCCCTGGCTGCCTCGCACAGTGACACAAACGTCCTTTGCGTAATGGCCCAGTCTTTTCCAATATTTCCCGCTTCCCCCTTCATGGAAGCCGATGCGTCCACAAGAATGGTAATGTTCCAGGCATTGCTGTCCTTGGTGAATTCCTTTTGCCGGAATATCTTCCCGTCCAAAGCCGCCCGGTACAGTCTCCTGCCGTCAATCTTCCCGTACGGCAAGCCCCTGTTGTTCCGGAAATGTTCCGGCTTACCCCATCTTTGCAATTCAAAGGCGCTCTTTAAACGCTGCACCAGCAAGGGATCCCGGGGAATCCGGCAGGGCAGGCTGGCGTTGACAAAAACGGTTTCCATCATCGACCCGGTATCGTTCCCGTAAGCCATCCGCACCTTGCCGTCAATGCCATTTTCCTCAGTTTCCTCAGTCTCCTTATTAACATCCTGAACCAGTTTGTCCAGATTACTTTCGCCCTCCCCGGGCAAAGGTTTCCTTTCATCAACATCATCCGGGTTCTCATCCGGAATATCTTCCAGCATTTCCGAAAACTTTTTTACGCCTCTCTCATCCAGCATCTCCGCACCGTTATTTTCCAGGGGTCTTTCGTCCTCCCACCCGTCGATGAAGCGCACAACCTCCTGCCACATGCTGAGATAAATTTCACTTCTCACCTTGCTGCGCTTCAAAATTGACCGCAGGCCGGCGGATTCGCCAATGGCCCTGGTATGGGACAACAGAATTTCCAAGGGCTGCAAGTAATCATGGTGTACGCCCTGAATCCTGCCCTCAAGACAGAACTCTTCCCATATCTGGAACAGACACCTGGCGGTGGGAGGAAGGAAAAGGTCCCTTGTTTCCTTGCGCCTGCAAGAGTTCCATATCTTGATCAGATAATTCTCCCAGACTGCGCCGCAGGCAGCCTGCCGGACATAAATATCCTCTCCGATATCCGCCATGCGGCCCATCAACGCACTGTGGCCTGATTTCATCGCTTCCATCGCCGGTTTTAGATGCACCACCACCATATCGCTCAGTTCCCTGCAGCGGTACGCTTCCCTGACCACCATGCCCACCAGAAAATCCATTTTCCAGGCCGGTACCGGATATTTGCCCAAAACCAGGGATATATCCAGGAGTATTTTCTCTTCCGGTGAGCCTGGTGCGCCGGCCCACTCAATGGGCTTGATATTTGTGGCAATATACGCCCCCACCTTACGCAGCGCCCGCAAAACATTGGCCAGTTCCCTCGGCTCAAGGGCGGATTTATTGCACCGCCAGTATTCAGAGTAATAAAAAAGAGGATTCCCAACTTTCAACAAGGGATCGATATTCACCGTATTCACCTCTGATCGGGCCTGAAAAGCACGTATTTGTCCTCTCTGGCCTGCAGATCACCCGTCTCGGCATGAACGGACAGCAGTATAGACTCAACCAGGTCCCTTGATACCTGCAGGCTGTATATCATGGCCTCCCTGATGGAGGCGCCCACAGCCATCAGCTCGGCCATCATCAAACTGTGCCTGGTGGAAACCGACACCGGGAACTGGGGATTTTTTCTGAGCCTGTGTACAATGCCGATGATCATCCCGGCGTCCTCTGCGCTGATCCCGGACTTCAGGCACAGCACCTCTTTTTCCACATCGGCCGGTAAATAGTCCTGTGAAATAGTGTAAAATCTATCCCTCAGAGCGGCATCCAGAGAATCCGTCCCGGTAAATTCCTCCCCTTCGTTCATGGTGGCAAAAAAGATCACCCCTTCGGCCACTTCAACCAGTCCCAGTTGGTCTACCCAAATACACCTGTTTTCCGATAAAACGGAAAAAAGCTCATTGAGCGCCTTGGGGTGTTCCGGACGGTTGATTTCCTCTAAATGTATCACGCAATACGGGGTGGAAATGGCTTTGGGGAAAAGAAATTCCTGATAAAAGGTCTCTCCACCCCTCAAAGCGTGCTCTCCAAACAGTTGGCCGGGCTCGGAAAGCAGCCCCATCTGGAAAACAGCCATCGGGCGATTGTAAAAAGCGGCAAACTGGCGCACCAGGGATGACTTTCCGCAGCCCTGCCTGCCGGTAATGAGAATATTCAAAGGATGTTTCCTGCTAAGTTTTTCTAATTTTTCCAAAACAAATATGACCTCTCCTGGAGCAAAGAAATAATTATCCAGCAGAGGAACTTTTATGTCTTTTTGATGCGTCAACATACTGCTCCTTCCTGCTGATGATTACCTTAACAACAGAAACTTGACCCGGGTGTACCACGCCTCATACAGCTCCTCATATCCCCTGTCCCATGTCGACAACCGGCCTAGCCTTTGCAATCTCAAAGATCACGACATGCTTTAAAATATCTGCGGCAGACCCTATTTTTTTCCTCAGTTTCGCTATAAAATTATCATATACTTCTCCGCCGTCCAGAACTGATTTTACTTTCAGGTTCAGTCTGCAGCCTTCCATTTGCAGGCCTTTTGTCCCTTCTATTTTCACCAGGCAAACCGCACATGGATTTTCTTTTAAATTGGCGTAAGTTCTGTTGTCGCCCAAAGCTATAATTAAAGTGCCGTCTTCAAGCAGCGTGGTGGAGCCTATTACGGCAATGTTTGGCGTACCGTCTTTGCTTGAGGTGCTGTACACATTTAACCTGGAGTCGCTTTTCAGGATCTCTTTTACCTTCTCGCTTATCGCCATCTTCTGCCATCCTCCCAATATTTTTTTCAAGTGCTTTGAAAACCTGCCGCACAATTATCTGTTTGGACAATCCTTTCCTTCGCAGCCTCGTCAGCTTCTTTCAGCGAACTGTAGCCCAGTTCGCCGAACAGCATCTTATACCTCTCTTCCGCCAGATTGACGTTGTTTTCTTTTGCCTCCATGACGTCATAAAAACACAGCCTCAGTGTTTCTTCAGAATACGATTCCAGTTCGGCAATCAGGTACTGGAGAAAAACTTCACTGTTGTCCCTGATCACATTGGGGTACTTATTCCTGACCTCTTCCTGCCACTTTGTCTCGATCTTAACCACCTCGTCGATCAGCGGGTTGTCGTTGATCCGGGGGATCAGATTACCAACCCTGGCGTATTTTAAGGTCATGATGTTTATATTATCCCTTTTATAATTGCACAGATCCTCGTAATAACTCTCCAAGGCGCCAATAGACCAGGTTTTAAACATTGTGCCCCTGACCGTTATAAACCCGTCAAGACTTCTCTCGTCTCTATTTTCTATCTTGGCATTGTTCCAATTTTCGATTTCAATTTCTAAAATATTTTTGATAAACTGGTCCTTATAATCAGCCAAGCCCGCACACCTTCTTTCCATACAATAAAAACCTCGCTGCAATAAGCGATGGGAGCCTGTTTGCCAGACTCCACCTTAAAATCAACTGCCCACAGTGGCCGTGAACCCGCTGTATTCAAACATACGTCTTATGGTTTCGCAATCCCCGTAATCCATAGCGTCGATTTCCTTCATTTCCCATTTCTTGCCTAGCCAGCCATATTTATCCTGACACCAGTTGTGAAAAGGCAGCAGATCCACCTTCTCGACAGGATTGGGCAGAGACTTAAGGAAATCAACAACCCCTTTCATATAGTCCATTGAATCGTTATAACCAGCGATTACAGGCAGTCTAATCCATATCCTCTCACCCAGGGCGGATAATTTTTGGAGATTCTCAAGTATTTCCCTGTTTCCGACACCGGTTCTCCTTTTATGCTCATTGCTGTCAAGGTGCTTTAGGTCGAAAAGGAATATATCGGCATAACGGGCCAGTTCCTCCAGAGCTTCCCAGGATCCGTACCCGGAAGTATCGACACATACGTTGATGCCCTTTTCCTTGGCGCGCCTGGCCAGTTCCGCCGAAAACTCATGATGCAGCAGTGGTTCTCCTCCGCTGATGGTCATGCCTCCACCTGAATTATTATAAAAAGGGGCGTCTCTTACAACTTCTCCTATCACATCATCAATGCTGCGATCCTCACCGACCACCACCAAAGCGTCATATAGACACGCTTTAACGCAGGCCATGCAATTATTGCACCGATCCCTGATGATCTTGTGATAGGTGGAATCGCTGTCCATTGCTATCCCAGGGTCGATGGGCGCATTTATGGCATCGTTGGGACATGCTTCCATACACCTGCCGCATTGCGCGCAAAGCATGCGCTTCCAATACAGCTCGGGAGTCGGCGGCTGAGTCTCCGGATTATGGCACCATTCACAATGAAGAGGACACCCTTTAAGAAAAACATTGGTTCTAATTCCTGGGCCGTCATTCAGAGAATAAAACTGTATATCGCTAATCAACGCTTTCTTCAACCGCACAACCTCCTCGTCTGCCTACCGCATCAGAAATCTAAGATACACTGAGTTTCTTTGAATTTTCTATGAAGATGTTTACAGCTCCCAGATAGGTGGTCAGCTTGCCCGCACTCCCCTTCTTCAGCCTGACGCTTCGCATTGCCAACGCCGCCAGCAGGTTGGTCTGGCCCGCCATTATCTTAGCCATGTTTCCGTACTTGCCTTCTAAAATTACGTCCACCTCTCCGTCAGGCCGTTTCCCCGACCACACTTCGTCACACTGGGGCAAATTAATCCCGCAGGCCCGCTCTTCGCTTACCCCGGCGCCGGAATCGGGAAGGGCTATGAACTGAAACTTGCTGTCAAAGCCCGCCGCCTTTTCTTGAAAATCGGGACTGGCCTTCAATGTCTCCGCCATCGTATCCGCCCACTCTCTGGAAAAAAGCTTCATCAGATAATTCCTCCTTGAGTCTATTTTAACCGGCTCACAGTTCGACTTACCAGCCTCAACCCATAATTTTCTTTCTTAAAAGACTTTCAATGGCGCCGGGAACCTGATCAAGATAATCCAAAAAACGAATCGACCCGCCATATTGTTCCGACATAAGATCTCGATCCTCATACCCGCTGCCCAGCGTAACCAGGTCTATACCCTTGACCTTGCAATAATTAATCCCGTACACGACATCACAGCCGACATTGGATCCCCCATCGGTAACGTGAATCATCAGCCGCTTCCCTCCGGCCCAGTTCATCTGCAAGGCGGCTCCGATAATGGCCTGGCCGGAAGCGGTCCGGCCGCTGGGATATAATGAGAGCAGCTTGCCATCTTTAATCAGCCTCGAAATCATGCAGATATTATCCATCTCATAATATCCAAACGCCTGCAGGTGATTGTTTGTGCCCTTCAGGGCAGTGAATATCGTGGCCACCGTATTCTCAACCATTCTCCATTTCACGCCGCGCATTGACGCAGACGCATCAATCAGCAGTGTGATATTCCACGACGCTTCCGCACGAAACTGTTTTTCCTTGAAACACCGCCCGTCAATGGGCGCTCTATGCAGCCTCCGGGGGTCTATTTTCCCGGCCTTCAGTCCCCTGTTGACCAGATACCTCCGCTCAGCATAGGTTTCAAAAATCTTTCTCAGCCGCATTACCAGGTGCGGGTCAATAACAGGATGAGAGTTGATAATATTAAAATCCCACACCGAAGTAGGTATAACCTTATCTGCCTCCTCCTCACCCACCACCGCCAGGATCAGCGGGGTAATATCGGTTGACCCTACGGCCAGCCTGGCCTCAATCTCATTCATGTCTTCCGGCAGAGGCATGGCCAGGCCGCTCCGCTTCACCGCTTTTGAGGACTCCTGACTATAATTGTCTGAGTAATACGGCATGGAAAAGTCAAATATTTTCCATGATTTTATATCCCCGTAAACCTCTTTCCACAGATCCAGGTACAAATCTTTTCTTTTACCGCAACGGTCAAGAATACCGGCGCTGTCAGAAGCTATTTCCTTAAGACTGCCGTTGACGGCCTTAAACACGTCGATCTTGTCCCGGTATGCGTAAGGCGCCGGCTGCGGCACCAATTCCACGCCCACCGAGCCCCACCAGAGATTGAGCAGTTCGTCAACCGATGGAATAACGATAGCGCTGTAAATTTTTTTTAACTTCTTCAAAGCAATTTTTCTGACCTTGTCGGTATACAAACCCAACACCGATTTTTGAGAAATAATATCTACATAGACATCCTCGCCGGCGCTTATAATCTTTGACAACAGGAGTCTCTCCCGGGGAGTTAATCCAGCGGCCTGCTTATCGGCCTCAAGCCATACCCGCTCGCTCCAGACAACCCGGTGAAGCGCCTCGTGAACCACTATGCCCACCAAAACATCCACTTTCTCATAAGGAACAGGGTACGCTCCCCTTACAAGTTCCGGATCCAGCACAAGCCTGCCTTTGCCCTTAACCGACATCCCCATCCAGTCGACGCTGCCCACATTATCCCCTAAAAAGCCGGTCACCTTCCTCAGCGCCCGCAGCACATTGGCCAGCTCCACCGTTTCCAGGGGTGATAAATTCTTGCGCCAGTATGCCGAAAGGCCCCCCTTGCCATATGGATTCAGATCTTCCTCATCAGCCCTTACAGCATTAAGATAGCTGTCAGTAGAGTTCATATTCCACTTCACCCATCTCCCCTTTGACCGCCACACCGAAGTGCAGTGAGAGTAGAATCGACTCAAGAACATCCGGGTTTACCTGCAGACTCAGCGTAAAGGCATCCTGAATGGATGTTCCTACAGCCACCAGTTCGGCAATCATCAAAACATGCCTCGTGGAAAGGGACACGGAAAATTTGGAGTTGCTCCGGATCATATTGGCGATATTCACAATCGTAAGGGCCTGTTCTTCAGCAACACCGGTCTTTGCCATCAGCACATGTTTTTCCACCGGGCTTGGCAGGTAGCCCACCTGCAAAATATAAAATCTATCCCTCAGTGCCGCATCAAGCATTTCGGTTCCTACAAATTCTTCACCTTCATTCAGCGTCGCAAAAAACACCACGCCGTCGGCAACCTTGATCAGGCCCAGTTCATCGGTCCACACGCACCTGTCGTCAGAAAGCACGGAAAAGAGCATATTCAGCGCCTTGGGATGCTCCGGCCTGTTGATCTCCTCCAAGTGAATCACACATCCTGGTGTCTGTATGGCTTCGGGAAATAAAAAACGCTGATAATACGTTTCGCCGTCCTTGAGACGGTGTTCACCAAATAATTGACCGGGTTCCGAAAGGATGCCGATTTGAAAGGTGGCCAGCGACCGGTGGTTTCTCGCCGCAAACTGCCGAACCAGCGACGACTTGCCGCACCCTTCCTTGCCGGCAATCAGAGCGTTAACAGGGTGCTTTCGCGAAAGCCTGTCAAGCGAATTCAAATAACCGACGGCTTCTTTCGGTAAATAAAAACAAGGATCCTTTTCAGGGATCATTTTTGCCACTTCAAATTTCATCTGTCTTTTCCTTTTTTCAAAATGTCCGGCTGTTATCGTCCACAGGCTCCTGCAGCCCCAGTTCGTTTTTCTTGTAGCTTATAAATTGCCGGAGACCATCAATAAACAGCCCTTTATTCAATTGTTCCAGCTCAATTATCATATCCCGGGCCGTTTCACGAACGGCCGCATCCGCATCCCCGTTAATGCCGTCTAACTGCACACACAGTTCCCTCGCCCTGTCTTCATCTTTTTCCCTGGCTTCCAGCTTGTCAAAAAGGCAAGCATTCTGACATTGGGGACAGCGGCGCATTTCCCGCGGACCGCATCACCCGGCCGCCGAAATATAGCTGAACTCAGTTACTTTGTCGGCATACCCGCAGTAAACGCAGGTGAACTTCATCCCCGGACACCTCCTCATCCCGGCAATGCGCCCCAGAAATCCAAAGGCTTCGGGAATGCGCAGGCCTGATATCTTTTTTACATCAGACCTGCGCCACGCCAAGCCTTTTATGTTTACTTTACGGTTCCCAGCCTCACCTGGAAGGTGGAGCATTTTGAAGCGTCACCGTCGTTAGGCACAGATTTCGCCCTGGTGTAAGACTGCCTTGCGTCGGTAACCTTGGTTACGCAATCACCTTTTGAACTGTCATCCTCAATTTCAAAATAAAACTTGCAATCCTTGCATGTGGCCACCTTTTATACCTCCTTAAAATTTTTTCGGATAATCTTTTTACCTTTCCTTGAAAAGCCTGTTGGCGCGCATGGACGGGTTCCATACTTCGGTGGTGTTGGTGTCCAGACGTTTTATCTGGTTAAAATATTCGCAACTGCCGCCGTCCATGATGTCCAGAGTGGGCATGGGGATCCCGCCCTCTTTAACATAAACACCCTTTGCTATGTCGCTTCCGTTTTTCAGCACAGTGCAGATACCGCTTCCGCCGCCGCCGTCAGCTCCGCTGGGCTGAAATTTTTCACAGTACCCGCATGCCTTATCCGGCACCACATCACGGTTAATGCCCTTCTTCGACGAGGCTTTCATCCACTGCTCCCGGTATTTTTTCCAATCCTGAGACATCGGTCAGTCCCCCTTCTTTTGATTGCTTTTCACCTGTTTATGCGCCTTTCCGGCTTTTTTCCTCGGCCAGCTCGTCACAATTGACAAAGGAATGGCACTTTGGGCATTCGCGGCACGAGATACTCTCGTCTATCTGAACATTATACAGGTACCTGAATTCGTTTTTGGAACCTTCATAATTGCATTTATCGCATTTCATCCGTTCTTACCTGCCTTCCTGCATATTTTGGAAAAACATATCCCGGCTGTTCCCGGCCCGAAGGCCGGGAACACTGTGCATCTAACAACCGAGTTCCTGAATCGTCCGCTGGATGATATGGTCCTGGGTCTTCCTGCTGATGTCCACAAAGTGGGCGCTGTAGCCCGCCACCCGCACAATCAGCTCATTATATTTCTCGGGATCCTTTTGAGCCGACCGCAGGGTCTCGTTGTTCACCATGTTGAACTGCACATGGTCGATGCCCAGGTCAAACCAGGTTTTAATGTAGTCCCTCCACAACTGGTAACCCTTCTCACCCTGCAGCTGCACCGGCGACAGCCTCTGGTTCAAAAGAAAGGCCCTGCCGTCTGTGATGTGGTTGATCTTGGAAGCCGACCGCAAAACCGCCGTCGGTCCCTTCTTGTCCAGTCCTGTGCCCGGCGACAATCCGCCGTCGTACAGAGGATCTCCCAGCCTCCGACCGTTGGGCAGCGCGCCCACCTTGCTGCTGTATGAAATATTGGCGCTCACCATCTCCGGCAGGGGCGGCCACGGGTTGCCCGTGGGATCCTTCATCTCCATGGAGTGCTTGGCAACGTCCCGCATCGCCCGTACGTGGACCTGATCCACGTAGTCGTCGTCGTTGCCCCACTTGGGCGCCTTCACAAAGTCAAGGCGCATCTCTTCTCTGCCTTCCCAGTTTTTGTCCATCGCCTCAATGAGCTGTTCCATGGTGTACTTCTTCTCGTCAAACACCAGCTTCTTTACGGCCGCCAGTGAATCGCCGTTCTCTATCCAGCCAAAGAACGTGGTCCAGCAGTTACCCCTCTCTCCCTTCGGGTTGCACACATCGGTTCCCTGCTCCACAGCCCGCTCATAAATCCCTGACAGGAACGGGCGGCCGTAAAACTCGGGGTCCTTTATCCGGGCCAGGTTGACAAACCGCACCAGCAGGTCCATCAGGTACTTGATCTGGATGTACCACGCCTCATACAGCTCCTCATAGGTCTTGAACTTCCTGGCGTCCCCGGTCTGCGGCCCAATCTGCATCTGGGCCACCGGATCCATGCCGTCGTGCAGGGCGTACTCAATGGCCTTGCAGGTAATGACGGTGGCCGAGGCCATCCGGAAGGGCTGTGCCCCGTGCTTGGTGGTGGGACACGGCGACATGCACGCCTGGTTCACCCATGTCCGCGCTTCCTCGATGGGGTGCTTGTGCCAGTGCATCATGTTGGCGATCAGTACCGGGTCGTGCCTTATGTTGGGATACCCCAGCCCCTGCCTGATGCACTCGAATACCTCCCGCAGCGTGGAGTCCGGCACCATGGAGTGGTACCTGAACGACAGTGTCGGATTGGCCACCCTCACCAGCCGGGCCGCCTGGCAGAAGACTTCGGTCAGCTCGTTGCATGCGTCGCTGCCGTCCGGCTTGACGCCGCCGATGGTCCATACCCAGGTGCCCGTGATTCCCTGCAGGGCTTCCCGGATAAAGGAGATGAAATAAATGCCCACTTCATAAGCCCTGATCATGAATTCACCCACCAGTTCGGTGGCCTCTTCCTTGGTGATCCGCTTGGTCTGGTTGACGTCCTTGTCGTAGTACGGGAAGTGCCAGTAGTCCGGGCGGGCCGGCCAGGCGGCTTCCCCGGCCTCATAACGGGCCATAACCTGAACAAAATGTTCAAACTGCAACGATTCCTGCAGGTTTCTGGGAGGGTTGGCCGGCACCCGCTCGCACGTCTCGGCTATCCTCAGCAGCTCTTCTTTTCTCCTGGGATCGGTCTCAAAGTTCTCGGCCTCTATCCTGGCCAGCCTGGCGTAGCGCCCGGCCCACCTGATACCGGCCTCCAGGACGATCTTCATGCCCTCCCAGTTCTTTATCTTGTCGTAATTTCCCAGTATCTCGGGCGAGGGGATGCCGTTCATCTCTTCTTCAGCTTTGGCAATGTTCTTGTCGATCTCATCAATTATGTAGTTGAAGCCCCGCATCCACCAGTCGTACTGCTTGGTCGAATAGGTCAGGGCCGAGCTGGGTACGCCCCAGGCGATGTAGCCGCTCATAAACTTGACTGCGTCCTCAGGGCTGGACAGCTCCATCACCTTGCCCAGCGCAGTCTTATCCGACCAGTAGTCGCAAATATCGCGCATTACCTGGAGCGAATCTTCCTCCGGATCCGGAATCACCGTGCGGTCATTGTATATTTCCTCGTTAGTGAGGAACAGCCCCTCCTGGTGCCACATCAGTGTGTTCGGGGCGTCCCCCACATAGCCCACCAGGTTGGCATGGTCGGTGATGAAAATAGGAGTGTTATCCCATACATGGGCCAGCGCCTTGGCCTTCCTCAGCATTGTGGGGTCGCCCGAGTTCTCCTCCCAGGCCTGGGTGTACAGCACCGGCCTGCTCAGGTCGATCTTTATTCCGGGCAGGTACGCTCCTCCCACGGCGCCTTTCTTCCACGCAGCCTTGCGCAGGTAGTCCAGCCTCTTGGAACGCTTCTGCTCCGCCATCCACCACCACTGTTCTTTCTTCTGCATTTCCTCAACATTAATCGCCATTTGTATTGCCTCCTTTTTACAAATCAACTCTGCAAATCAACTCCGCTAATCTCCTTGATCCCGACACTTTTCTTTTTAAACCTCAAACCTCACCTCCTTACACTTTATAGCAACGGCCCGTCAGTATTGTGCCATTTCAACATCTCCTGACATCGTAAATCCTGGCGCTTTCCTTGTACAGGTCACCGCCCAAGACATCATTAACCACAATCAGCGGCAGATTCTCCACCACCAGCTCATAAATGGCTTCATCGCACAGTTCGGGGTAGGCAACCACCCGGCACGACTTCACCAAACTGGCGATCAGCGCCGATGCGCCGCTTACCGCAGCAAAATATACCGCTTTATGCTTATTCATGGCTTTTACCGTCTCAGAAGAGCGCACACCTTTTCCAATCATGCCTTTCAGTCCTTGGGCGATAAGCTGCGGTGAGTACTCATCAAGCCGATCGCTGGCGGAGAGACCGATGGAGCCGCACAGTCTCCCCGGCTTTGCCGGCGAAAAGGAGACATAAAACAAAATCTGGCCGGCTATGGGAAACGGCAATTCCCCGCCCCGCCTCAACGTCTCCGCCATTCTCCTGTGCGCCTCTTCCGCCGCCGTGTAAATAACCCCGTTCAACAGCACCCGCTGCCCTATCCTCAAGCTCTCCACCATCGGACCACTTAAAGGCGCAGTCAACTTGATTTGCGGCATTTTATTACCCCCTTTACAGCTAACTCTGCCTGCCGAGGCATCGCTTGCGGCGGCTGCATGCAGCAGGACCGACGCATTCAGGACAGATAGTTTTGGCTATTTAATTAATTTTTTATTTTTACTTAATATTTTGAATTAAACAACTTGCAATACCCATGCCTACCAAAATGAATTTCCCTCATTAACCAAAAAACATCCGGCGAATAGTATTTTAAACATACTTCAAAGGTAATATACCACAATAAATGATTGCCGCTGTCGCAACCAGTCCGCAAAGCCGGCTTGATTAGGTGTCGTCAAGGGCTTCTATCCGTTTCAGACATGTCTCAAAGTTAACACGCTGATTCACTCCGGGAACAGTTCATAAAACAACTCCGCATTTAAAGAAGATCGTATTCCAGCGCCTATACCCTTTGCCTGCAAGATACTGATTTGCTCCCGGCTGTAACCCAAAGACACCAACACCTCAACGGCATGCTGCCCGAGGGCGGGCGGCAACCGGTCTGCGTCCGTTTCCGCCCCCGGAAACTTGATCGGGTGGCCGTCTGATTCCTAAGCTCCTATTTTTTTCGGAAATAGATCAGGGCAAAGCAGTTGGCAAGAGCCAGTGCCGCGCCGTACACCATCCACGACATGGAATAATCGCCTGTTTTATCGGCAATCATCCCGAAAACCGGAGGTCCGGCTATTATGCCGAGGTAGCCGATGGTGATAGACAGGCCGGTGGCCTGGCCGGCCTTTTCCGGTCCCGCCGCTTCACCGACCAGAGTAAAAAAAATGGCATTGTAGCCGATGGCGGTAAAGCCGAATACACCCGCCAGAACCCCGATAAAAAAATGAGGAGTATTTTGCGGCAAAAGCCCCCACAAGACACTCATGGCAGCGGCTAAAAAACCGATAATCACAAATTCTGTTTTCCTGTTGTCTTTAAACCAGCGGTCACTGGCCCACCCCCACAATAAGCGCCCAAGGGCGCCGCTGCCCTGGGCGACTGCAAGAAAAACGCCGGCCGCAACAGCGCTGTAAGAAAACCGCTCGACCATGAACACGGCCATATAGGCCGTACCAGCCCCCTGCAAAGCGGCGAAAAAAAGGCCAATCAGGCTCCAGACCACCACCACGCCGGTCCAGGCGTTTTCTGACGTCTGCCGCTTCACCGCAGCCGCTGAGGCCACTACCCTGCCGCCCTCGTAAGCGGCGGGATAGGCAAAGTAACACGCCACCCCGAAAATCAAAACCAAAACCGAGGAGGCCAGCACGCTCCACCGCCAGCCGGTCGACTCAGCCAGGACCGGCAGCGCCACCGAGGCCATCATGCTGCCTGCGGTAAAGCCCGTCTGCTTTATGGCCATGGCGCCAGCCCTGCGGTGGGGAGGAAACCAGATCATCACACCCTTGCTGGTAACCGGATTGACGGCCCCATAGCCGAAGCCGGCCAGAAAAACCAAAGCCAGCATCGCAGGGAATAAACTTACCTTCCAAACGCCGCCGATCAGGGTCGCTTCCAGCATCAGCCCTATAACCAGGGTTTTATGAATGCTCCAGCGATCCGACAGCCACCCGGCCATATAGCCGGTAAAAATCGACCCCAGATACAGCATGGAGATAAACATTCCCAGTTCCGCCCTGCTCAAACCCAGTTCCTCCTGAATAAAGGGCGCCAGGGGGGCCGCGCTCATACCTATAAAACCAGCCAGCATGTATACCGTCGTAAAAACTCCCAGAGCCGTCCACCTAGCCCGATGTTCGGCTGCCGATGTTGAAATCACTTTCTTTTCCTCCTGCAAGTTATTCTCCGTCTATCATGCCGTTGCTGGCTACAGGGGAATATTGCCGTGCCTCTTGGGACTACGGATCATCTTCTTGCTGGACAGCATTTCAAAACCCTTGATCAGGGCGCGCCTGGTCTCCCTGGGCTCAATAATGTCGTCGATATACCAGTTATTGTTGATCTCATACAGTGGATTGGCGTACTTCTCCATGAATTCTTTCAGTTTGCGATCCCTGAACTCTTCGGAGTTTTCGGCGTTCATGATCTCTCTTCCGTAAAAGAGCTCCACCGACTGTCTGGCCCCCAGCACACCCATTTCCACCGTCGGCCAGAAATAAATGATGTCGGTGCCCAAACCGGGAATGATGCCCATACCCAAATTTCCGCCACCGTAAGCCTTGCGCAGCACCACGGCTATGCGGGGCACAGTGGCCTCGCACAGGGCATAAAGAACCTTGGCCCCGTGGCGTATAATGCCTGCGTGCTCCTGCTGCCTGCCGGGCATATAGGCCGGAGTATCCACCAGCAGGACGATGGGTATGTTAAAAGAATCACAGAAGCGGATGAAACGGGCTTGCTTTACCGAGCTGTCCGCAGTAAGGCTGCCGGCCCGGTGCATCGGCTGATTGGCCACTATACCGACGGATCTGCCGTTCATTCGGCCGAAACCGACAACCATCTCGGGCGCAAACTCCGGTTTAACTTCATAAAATATTCCCTTGTCCACCAGCAAGTAAATCACCTTGTGCATGTCGTAGGCAAAATAGGGATTGGAGGGCACAATCCCGGCCAGGCCGTCCTCCAGGCGGTCAGGGTCGTCACCGAGATCAACCCGGGGCGGCGCGTCATTGTGGTTGGAGGGGAGGTAGCCCAACAGGTCTCTGATTTTCTGCAGGCAGGCATCCTCGCTTTCCGTCCTCAGATCGGCCACTCCGGACACGCTGCAATGCATTGCGGCGCCGCCCAGTTCATCGTCGGTGATTTCTTCACCCAGCACAGACTTAACTATCCTGGGGCCGGTGATATACATATGGCTTGCCCCGTCCACCATAAAGATGAAGTCGGTCAGCGCCGGGGAATAAACCGATATGCCGGCGCAATTGCCCATAATAGCGGAAATCTGCGGTATCACCCCCGAGGCCTGGGTGTTCGGGAAAAAGATCGACCCGCCGTTCTTGTCACCAATGGAGCCGACGCCCAGGGCGCCGCCTCCCTCTTCGGGCTTGGGCGTGCGGGCGCCGGGAGAATCGTGCAGCCCGATGAAAGGCACCTGCACATCCAATGCCCTCTCCACCGTCCGGTACATTTTGTAGCCGTGGATAGCGCCGATGGAACCGCCCTTGACGGTGGGATCCTGGGAATAGACGCAGACCATCCGGCCGTTAATTTTTCCGTAGCCAGCCACCAGCCCGTCGCCGGGCGCTTTGTCAAGGTGTCCCACCAACATGTTAAACTCTTCAAAACTGCCTTTATCCAAAAGCCGGTCAATCCTCTCCCGGGCATTAAGTTTACCTTTGGCGCTCCTCTGGGCCAGCTTATCCTCACCGCCCCCCAGCAGCGCCCTGGACTTAACCTCCCTGAGCTGTTCAATCCTCTCCTTTGCAAACTCTTCCATACAATTAATACCTCCGCTTTTAGTTTTTCCGCCAAAACGCCCGGTGTCAGTCGTATATGGTTTGACACGGCAAGACCTCTACCGGAATGCCCACTGTCCTTTCTATATCGAGGTGGCATCTTCCGGAAAGATCCCTGCCCCACCCGCTTAAATTAAAAGGAGAAGAAGGTATCACCACCAGATCCGGTTTCCTCTTCCTTTTTTGTACATATTCGTTTATGCAGTCAATGAAGTCCTCCACCAGCAGCAGATCCCCCATAAAAATATTCCCTCCGAAAAACCTGTTTTCGGGCACAGCCACCTGAACGCTGACCTGACCGCCGGCAAAAAGAAAGGACTGGCGCAAAAGCTGTTCAAAAACAGGCTTGACCAGGGCGGAAGAAAGAAACAGCACCTCCTTGGCCCGGTGATCCGCAATCAGTTCTTTCAGCCGCTCCAAATAGCCGACCCTGAGGCCGGTGCCCATAAAAACCACCCCCAGGTGGGTGTCGGTCACCTGGGAATAAGGGTAGGTCCACTGTTCAAGGTCTACAGCCAGGGTCAGATCCCGGTCTTCCCTGCGCACAGCCATATTCAAGCCCTTGGTGTCGCTCTGTTGAAAGATGGAAAGGATGTCACGGGCCTGGGGCCTATTGCGGACAACAAGACCCCCGATGCTGCCGATTATGTCCCCTGGCCTTACACCGGCAAAGTGCGCGGGAGAATTTTTGATCACCCCGATTACCTCGGGGGCGTTTTTCACCGGCCTGGAAACAAACTCCTCAAATATGCCCGGCATAACCACGATGGGGTAACGATATTTCTTTCTGAGTTCCCGCACCCGGGAGACCAGCGACCGCCACAGCGAATCCCGCTCAAAAATCCCGCCGCGGGAAAAATACCTGGAGTACCCCGGCAGGCTGACCTGCACCAGGTGAGCGCCGTGTTCCGCCGCATAGGCCACCGTACCCTCCAGGTCGGCCAGCATTTCCTCCTCCGATTCCAGCGGCCACGGCACAATTACAACCGAGTACGGTATTCGGGCCGACTTGAGCAAGGGCAGCGCGTTTATGGCCACCTCCGGCTTCCTGTCCCTCATCAGCCTCTGTCTGCGCAAAGGAGAGGCGCTGTTCAGCGAAACATCCAGATAAACCGGGGCCAGACCGGCCAGTGCGCTGATCATCTCCGGCGCCAGCGACGCGCCGTTGGTGATCAGCCGGAAGGGACTGCCGGTCTTCAGGCGCAGCTCAGCAAGCACCTCCAGTATGTGAGGATGGGCCAGTACTTCACAGGTGCTGCCCGGCCCCGGAAACAAGCTCCTTTTCATCTGAGGGGAAAAATATTTCAATCTGGTTCTGATTTCTTCCATCTCTTCCGCAGCCGTCCGGCGGGGGAAATCAAGGGACGGAAGAGACGGCTCCCCCTTGAGGTAGCAAAAAACACAGTCGCAATTGCAGCGGGACCCGGCGTATTCAAAGATCTCCGCCGGGTCGCAGGCGGAAGGAACCGTCCAGTGACCGGGGTTTTTCAAACGGAACCCGTCTATATCAACCGTTGAGCCGTCCTTTTCCAAATCCACCAAGGCCAGGACGGTCTCCAGCAACTGCTTGATCAGGTGGATCCTGGGCTCGTAAAGCGCGGTGCTGTGAATATTCTGGAAGCACGGCGAACCTTCCCGGCGGGGTATGACCTCTTCCCCCCGGTCCGCCGCCCGGCTCGTTCCGGACCGGCTGACCACGTCAAATATTCCATGAAGCACATCCCGGTTGTTTAAAAGCTTGAAACCGTCAATTTTTATCTCTTCACCGCCCGCACAGGGAATAGCCACATCCAGCAGGCTCCGCCACAGCTTTTTGATCATTTCGGCGGGACGGTCACCGCCGGAAGTTTCCGCATCACCCGCCCGTATAATCCGGTAGCGAAAGTCATAATCCTGAGTCATAGATCCATCCCCCTGTTATCCCCCGTATTTTCAGCCGTCATCTCTGAAAACCGGCCTGCGCTTTTCCAGGAATGAACGGGGTCCTTCCCGGGCGTCCCGGTGTCTGTTCACGTCTTCCATGATGGCCTTCAGTTCGGCTTCCAGCTCCGGGTTCAACACCTGATTATCCATTAATTTCCTAAACATGGCCTTGGTGCCCAGCACCGCCGGATAACTGTTTTCTTCGGCCAGTTCCCGGGCCAGGGCGTGGGTTTCCCGGTCCAGTTGCTCCACCGGGAATACACGGTTGACCAGGCCAACCTCCCTGGCCCTGTGCACATCAATCAGCCCGCCGGTTAAAAGCATCTCCCTGGCCGGACCCCATCCCACCAGGTTGATCAGCCTCAAGGCGGAGGTGTAATAATATATCCGCCCCAGCTTCACCAGATTGGCTCCGAAAAAGGCATTTCCAGCGGCCAGGCGGAAGTCTGCAATCACCGCCAGATCCAGGCCCGCCCCCACCGCACAGCCGTAAATCATGGCTATAACCGGCGCGGGGTAGTCAACCAGGCTTCTTAGACAGTAATCCAGCGCCTCGATGAAGCGGCGCATTTCCCCTTCGTTCACTTTAACCGCTCCAGTCAGGTCCCCTCCGGCGCAGAAGGCGTCTACCCCCGCCCCTCGGAGGACCACCACCGACGGCCGATCCTGGTCCCGCAGCCGGTTCAAAGTGTCTCCCAGGTCCAGCAGAGCCGCCCGGTCGAGAGCGTTGCGCCTCTCCGGGCGGTTGATGGTCAGGGTGCAGACATTTCCCCGTTCTTCTTTTGTAATCTCATCAGCCATAAAAACCCTCCGGATTAATCAGTCAGCGGCCTGATACAGCCGTAGGGGAAAATCTCCCTGAGCATCGTATAAGGATCTTTACTGCCTTCCACGACCTCGGACAGCCGATCTTTCAGCTTTTCGTCAGAGCCTGCCAGGCCCTTCCATTCCTCTACCACTGCCCACTTCAAAATTTCCTCAAACTCCAGGTTCCTTTTTTCCCGGCGCCGCTCCTCCAAGTCCGTATCACCCAGGATCGCCTGCCTCGCCCGGACCGCCTCAACCAGTTCGGCCACCCCTTTGCCGTCCGTCCCCTGGGTAAGCATAACCGGCGGCATTGCCGACGCATACCTGGGGTTCATCTGCAGCACCCCCTGCAACTGTACGGCCATGCTGTCTGCGCCGGGACGATCCGACTTGTTAATTACAAAAATATCGCCTATTTCCATCAATCCGGCCTTCATGGCCTGAACGCCGTCTCCTCCTTCGGGCACCAGCACCACCACTGTTATATCGGTGGTCTGCATAATGTCCAGTTCGGTCTGGCCGACCCCCACGGTCTCCACCAGAACATAATCAAAGCCGAAAACATCCATCAGCTTGATCACATCCTTGGTGGCCCGGGCCAGTCCGCCCAGGCTGCCGCGGGTGGCCATGCTGCGTATAAACACGCCGGGATCGAGATAGTGATCCTGCATACGCACCCGGTCGCCCAAAAGCGCGCCCCCGGTGAAAGGACTGGTGGGATCCACGGCAATGACGCCCACCTTTGCGCCCGCTGAACGCAGCGCCTTTATGACCTGGCTGGCCAGGCTGCTCTTACCGGCCCCGGGAGGCCCGGTAAGTCCTATACAAAAGGCCTTGCCCAGGCGGTGCTGGATCATGGGCATTACGCCGGTCATCCCGGCAGGGTTGTTTTCAACTAAGGTGATCAGCTTGGCCAGGGCTATTTCGCTGCCTTCAAGCAGCCTGCCCACCAGTTCGTCCTCCCGCAGCCGCCGTTCCCGCTCGATGCTTCCCGGTTTTATTGTTGATCCCTCATTTCTTCATAAAATAACGTCCCGTCCGGATGGTTGTTACAGATTAAAAGCAATATTTTGCCGGATATACTCGGCGATGCTCTTGACAGGAGTCCCATGGCCGAATACGGCGCTTATCCCATTTTCCCGCAGGAAAGCAATGTCCTTCTCCGGTATGTGCCCGCCGGCTATGACCATGACGTTTTCCATCTTTTTTTCCTTCAACCGGCTGGTTATTTCCGGAAAAAGGCGGTTGTGCGCCCCGGACAGACAGCTCAGGCCGATGACGTCCACGTCTTCCTGGATGGCGGTCTGCACTATTTTTTCCGGAGTTTGCCTCAACCCGCTGTAAATCACTTCCATGCCTTCATCCCGCAGACCCAAAGCCACAACCTTTGCGCCGCGGTCGTGCCCGTCCAGCCCGGGCTTTGCCACCAATACTTTAATCGGTCTTTTCTTTTCCAAGATCAGCTACCTCCCTAAATAATGCTTCCGGGTGTTGTCCCAACCTGCCGGCTGTTCAGAACGCCGCCTCCTCCTTATACTCTCCGAAAACTTCCCTCAATACATCGCACATTTCCTGTTCGCTGACGTATGCCTTGGCGCATTCAATAAAGATGGGAATAAGGTTTTCCTCTTCTTTTCCGGCCTTGAGCTTCAATTCGCGAAGGAGGTCGGCCACCAGGCGGTTGTCCCGCGAGCGCTTCAACCCGGTCAGGCTGGCTATCTGCTGCTCCTCGGCCTGCTCCCTCTTTGCCTCATCGTAAGGATGCGGGATCAACCTTCCGGTCAAGACCTCCAGTTCACTTTCATCCGTAAAGCAGTTTACCCCCACCACCAATTCCTCGCCGCTTTCAATCCTCTTCTGGCGTTCATGGGCGCTCATGGCCACTTTGCGCTGCATGTAGCCGTTTTCGATGGCGGCCACGGCCCCTCCCATGTTTTCTATTTTCTCCAGTTCCTTCCACGCCTCCTCCTCGATCTGGTCGGTTAAGTGTTCAATATAGTAAGAACCGGCCAGCGGGTCGACGACATCGGTCAGCCTGGCCTCGTACTGTATGATCCTGCCGGCGTCTTCGGACAGTTGCGAAGCCTCCAGGCTCCAGCCCAGGCCCAGGGGCTCGTCGTAGGGAGGAAAGGCCATGGGCGGGGATCCGCTTAAGGCCGAGGCAATGCCGCCGATAACCCCCCGGGTTAAGTTGTTGAGGGGACGCTGGAGGGTGGTGCTGGAACAGCCGATGTGGGCGCCCATAGGCTGGCGGATCAGCATGCTGCGAGGATCCCTGGCATTGAACCTTTCTTTCAGAATCCTGGCCCACATCCGACGGGCGGCCCTTTGGAGGGCGACCTCCTTAAACAGCTCCATACTGCCCCCAAAAGCGTTGAAGGTAAACTTGGGCGCAAAGGAATCTATGTCCAGCCCGGCCCTGACACCCTCCTCCAGATAAGCGGCGCCGATGGCCATGCTGAACGCCAGATCCTGGTTGCGGGTGGCGCCGGCCTCTCTTATATGGTAGCCGCCGATGCTGGTAATGTTTACATTGGGCATATGCCTGGCAAAAAATACCGCACTGTCCCTGAACATGCGCATGGAATGTCGCGGCGGGAAAATATAAGTGCCCCGGGCCACAAACTCCTTCAAGATGTCATTCTGAGGAGTGGCCCTGAGCTTATCCATGGGAATACCCCTCTTTTCGGCCAGGGCCGCATAAAAGGCGATGATCATATTTGAAGGCGCATTGATTGTAAAATTGGAGGCAATCTTATCCAGATCCAGGCTGCCTGTATAGCTTTCGTAGATCACCTCAAAGTCCCTCAATGTATCTATACTGACACCCACCTTGCCCACTTCCCCGCGCACCATGGGATTATCCGAATCATAACCGCACTGGGTGGGCAGGTCCATGGCCAGGTTGGGCCCCCCCCGCAGGCCCTGGGACTGCATCATTTTATAATAATCCCTGGTGTCCTCCGGCGTTCCGTAACCGGAATAGCGGGCCGCCCTCACCAGCCCCTTGGCCGAAGGCAGCGATCCCTTGGTGCCCACCACGGCATAGGGAAGCGTTGGATATATGCCGGCTGTAAAGGGATACTCTCCCGGAAAACCGACCTTCCTGATGAAATCAAACCCCTCTATGTCCGCAGGGGTGTAAAAACCAGAGGGACTCTTATCCAGCCTGAACCTTTTCAGGGCCGGATCCAACACCTTTTCCTCCCAAAGTTTCCTTTTTTCCTTAATCTTCCCTGAGTCAGACATTATTGAACACCTCCACCTATTATTGCTGCATCTCGTTATGCACAATGGACGACAGAAAAATACTCGCCGCCCATTGAAACACACAACACATTTCCGGTATACAGTTAATCACGGCCCGGCCTACCGCACAATGCACAGATTAATTATCTCGCCGACATCGCTAATATCTTCCAGCCGGTAAATTTTTTCAACCAGCCTGTCGATATTCTCCCGTGGCAGTACCGGACATGCCAGGCTCCGGAACTTTCCTTCCATTTCCTCAACCGTCATTTTATTCTGAGGCTGTCCCTTGGGCATTCTGACAAACCTTTCAATTTTCCTGCCGTCCCTGGTTGTCACCACAACCTTTGCATCCAGCAGCTGGTGTTCTGGATTGAGCCTGGCCTTGATCTTTTTCCTCAGGCCGACGATAACGGGATCATTCACTTTTTCGTCGGTGAACTTGTCTTCCCCCGCCTCTCCTTCCAGAAGGGCCAGAGCAGCGCAGTGATAAACGCTGAACTTGCCTTCCAGGGCGGTTTTGGGTTCCACGATGCCCGATGCGTCCAGCGACAGTTTGGCCAAATCCATCTCTATTTCCTGCACATCGTCCGCCGTCAGCTTTTCTTTATTCCGGATGTCCTTCATGGCGTCAATCACCGTGTGCGTCCCGGCGCACGCAGCGTAGGGCTTGAAGCCCACCGATTCGATGGTATATTCCCTGCCGATGCCTTCGGTTAATTTCTCCACCTTCGGTTCGGAGGAGAAGATGTCCAAAAAGCCGAATTTTCCCTCCACTATGCTGTCGGAACTGGTGAAGCCCTTTTGGGCCAGGTAAGCGGCCAAAACGCCGTCCATGGCCGCTTTGCCGGCGTGGAAAGGCTTGCACATGGTCCCGAATACCTGACGCACCCCGCCGGTCTGCGTGCCGGCGATGCCCAAGGCGTTCACCAACTGGCCTTCATCCAAACCCAGCAGTTTGGCCGCCCCTGCCGCCCCGCCGAAGCGCCCGGTGGTGGAAGTGGCGTGCCAGCCCTTGTCGTAGTGCGTCCTCCCGGCCGCTATGCCTATCCAGGTCTCCACTTCAAACCCCATGACAAAGGCTGCAATCAGGTCTTTGCCGCTCACCTTCTTATATTCGCCCAAGGCCAATACAGCGGGCGCCACGGTTACGGTGGGGTGGGCAAAGGAACCGGCGTGTGCGTCGTCAAAGTCCAGGACATGGGATACGCTTCCGTTCAACAGAGCGGCCCACAACACATTGGTCTTCAGGCTGGTCCCTATAATCGAAGCCTGGCTCTCACCGCCCATTTCAACGGCCAGCTTCTGCAGAATGGACAGCAGATCCTCCCGCACACCGCCCAGCGCAACTCCAAACCAATCAAAAAAGCAAGACTTGGCCATTTTCACAACTTCTCCGGGAAGATCATTATAGGAAGTCTGAACCACATACCGGGCAATATCTTTAGTGGCGCCCATCAACATCACTCCCAATACAATTAATTATTTACCGTACATCTCTTTTAAGGCGGACTTTTTGATTTTGCCGCTCTCGGTCATGGGAAATTTTTCCACCATTTGCACTTGGCTGGGGAACTTGTATTTAGCCACTTTATCCTTTAAAAATTCAAAGACATCTTCTTTGGTTACTGTTTCATTTTCATTCGAAATAATCAATGCCTTCCCGGTCTCACCCCATTTATCATCGGGCATACCGATAATCGACACATTTTGAATCTTCGGGTGGGTGACCAATATTTTTTCCACTTCGGCCGGGTATACGTTTTCACCGCCGCTGCGGTACATATCCTTGATCCTGTCAATGAAGTAAAAATACCCTTCTTCGTCATAATAACCCAGGTCGCCGGTATGCAGCCATCCGTCCACAATGGTTTTGGCGGTATCCTCAGGCCTGTTCCAGTAGCCCGTCATCACCGTGGGCCCCTTCACCACTATCTCGCCGGCTTCGTGCGCCGCCGCCTCCTGCCCGTCATCTTTCAATATTTTCACATCACAGAAAAACACCGGCTTACCCAGAGATCCCCTCTTCCTGATGGTATCCTTTTCAGGCAGGAACAGCAGGATGGAATTCTCGGTCTGGCCGAAGCCGGTCTGCATGTATAAGCCTCTTTTGGCGAATTCCTCCATAATGGTCAGCGGTGTTCTCTCACCCCCTCCCATGAACAGCCTCAAAGAACTCAGGTCATATTCGTCCAGGTTTTCATTTTTGACAATAAAATTCAGCATTGTGGTGAGGGCGAAAAAAATAGTCGCCCTGTACTTCTCCACGGTCTTCAGTAGTTTCTTGGTGTCGAACTTTTTATAGGTTACAAATACCGCTCCCCTGAAAATGGAAGGCGTGGCCACGATAAAAAGCCCTCCTGAGTGAAAAAGCGGCAGCGGTGACAAAAAGATGTCGCCAGGCCCCAGCCGCATGGTAAAATCGCTGTTTAAAGCATTGAAGAGAGTCTTCCGGTGGGACAGCAGGGCGCCCTTGGGGTTGCCGGTAACGCCCGAGGTATACATTATCGCCTGGGGATCTTCCCACTCCACCGGCTTCTCCAAAACGGGCTCCTGGCTGGAATACCCGCCGACAGCCTCCTCATATTTCAATCCCCAGCCGGGGACATTCTCCCCGACCACCAGAAACTTGTCCTTTTCTACAGGCACGCGGGAACGGATCAATCCCACGACATCCACAAAGTCGTCATGCAGCACCAACAGCCTGGAACCGCAGTCGTTCAACTGATATTCCAACTCTCCAGGCGCCAGCCGGTAGTTCAGCGGCACAAATATGGCCCCGATCTTGGCCGCAGCAAAATAAACCTCCAAAAACTCGCTGCAGTTAAAAAGCAGCGCCGAGACCCGATCCCCTTTCTTTATGCCTTTTTCAAGCAAAAAATTGGCTGCCCGGTTGGTCCGCTCATTCAGTTGCCTGAAGGTGTGCTCCTTGTCATCAATGATCATGGCCACCTTGTCGGGAGTATAAAAAGTATGCTTGGTCAGAAAATCTCCAATGCCCATTATTTCCGCCTTCTTTCGCACAAATAGTCACCAGTAAGCAATGACGTTAAAAAAGCCTTCTGGCAATGGTCATTTTCTCTGCTTCCTTGGCGCCCTCGTAGATTTCCAATATCTTGGCGTCCCTGTAAAAACGCTGCACATCGTATTCGTCTATATATCCATAGCCTCCGTGCAGTTGGACGGCCTTGTCGGCCACCCAGACGGCGCACTCCCCGGAGTAATACTTGGCCATGGCGTTGAGGCCGGGATCCATTTTGCCCTGGTCAACCATCCAGGCGGCCTTATAGGTTACATTCCTGGCCACCTCAATCCTGGTGGCCATTTCCGCCAGCTGAAACTGGATTCCCTGGTTGACGGCCAGCGGCTTGCCAAAGGTTTTCCTCTCCTGGACGTATTTAACGGTCTTTTCCAGAGCCCCCTGGGCCAGACCCACCCCCTGGGCGGCAACCATGGTCCTGGTGGTGTCGAAGAAATGCATCAGATAATGAAATCCTTTCCCCTCGGCGCCAATCAGATTCTCCCTGGGAACCCGCACATCCTCAAAAACCAGTTCAGCCGTGTCGCTGGCCCTGATCCCCATTTTGCCCTTAATCTTGTTTTTGGTGATGCCTTTCCTGTCGGCCTCCACTATGATCAGACTCTGCCTTTTATGCCTGGATTCCACCTCGGGATTGGTCACGCATAAAGCCACAATATAGTCGCAAATGGTGCCGTTGGTGATAAACATCTTGCTGCCGTTGATAACGTACTCATTTCCATCCTTTACAGCGGTGGTCTTAACGCCCGCCACATCAGTGCCTGCGTCCGGCTCGGTATAAGCGCCGGCAAAGATGGCCTCGCCGGCGGGGAGCAAGGGCAGGTATTTCTTTTTTTGTTCTTCGGATCCGAAAAACAGTATGTTTTCAGCGCCGAATGTGGATGCCGTGACAACCAGGGACAGGCCGAGATCCACCCTGCACATCTGCTCTGTAAGCAGTGCGACATCCAAAAACCCCATTCCCGGGCCGCCGTATTCTTCCGGTATGAACGCCCCCACCAGGCCCGTATCACAGGCTTTCTTCCACAGCTCCCGGGGGTATTTTTCTTCCCGGTCACATTCCTTGGCTATTGGCTCGAACTCTTTTTGCGCAAACTTGTACGCCGTGCTCTGCAGTATTTTCTGTTCTTCTGACAATTCGAAATTCATCTTTTCCTCCTTGTAAAACTTTATTAACCGGTCACATCAGCCAAATAACCTATCACGCCATTTCGCACCCATTTTCTAAATCCCCGTATTTATTTTTCGCCTTCCCTCCCGTATTGTTTTTGGCGGTAAAAATTAAGGATCCCCGGCGCCAGCACGGCGCCCGTTCTCCAAGCCATCCACTCAAGCAATTCCCCGCAGTCCCTTTCCTGTGCCAAACGCACGGTATCCCACTGCTCCCACTCCTTTTCCCGAACATAGCGGGCCAGCCTGCGGCCCGCATCCTCCTCTGAGCCACTCCTGACAACCTGCCCCCAGCACAATAATTGGCCTATTATTTTATAAAGGGTGTTCTGTACGTCTTCCGTCCAGCCGTAGTGGGAAAAATAAACGACTCCGGCATCGCATTCCAGCAGGCGCAGGACGGAAGCAACGCTCTGGTCCAGATTGAAATCCGGCATTGGGGTGCTGGGCGAAAAAACCCCGATGTCCTCCACCCATACCCCCAAGGCCTCACCGGAAAAGATACCTTTCGTCAGGGGATCGTAAAGGCATAAATGATGCGGCGCATGTCCCGGAGTATAAATCGCCTCCAGCCGCCGGCCCCCGCCCAGATCAACCAGATCCCCGTCTTTTAAGGGTATTACCCTTTCAGCCGGAATGGGGATGATCTCTCCATACAGGTCCATCACCTTTTTCTCGCCGAACACCTTTTTAGTACTGGCTATAAGCCTGCTTGGGTCAATCAAGTGCCTGGCTCCCGCTTCATGCGCCAGCACCTTGGCCGAAGGCAGTTCCCCGGCCAGAAAACCCGCTCCGCCGGCGTGATCCAGGTGAATATGGGAAACAATTAAATAATCAATGTCCTCCCGCCTGATACCCAGCCGGTCCAAGCCTTCCAACAATAATGGCGCAGTGTTTGTGGTACCGGCCTCAAAAATGGCAATCTTTTCACCCGTCAAAACATACGGCGACAGAAGATTCTTTATCCCCAGGCAGGGCAGACCAATCATATGCGTATGCCTGCTTAACGAGCTGGTAATAATTGACTGACTGATTGCCGACACCCCCCGGAAAATGTTAATATTGAAAGAAGCAGACATTTATGAAAATGCAGAATATATTAAAATTTCATGAGCAATTTTTATGCCATAAACAAAAACCCCGTATGCAGTGCAGTAACAATGCTTTTTATTATTTATCCAGAGCAAATTCACTGTTGCATAAGTATTTCATAATTGGTACACTGTTCTAAAGAAGAGATGCTGTTGATACACAAAAGTTTCAGGCAAGTGCCGCAATTTCCATCGCAAGCTGACAGACGGGAGGTTTAAGCATTGCGCCAAAAGATTATAGTGATCGGTTACCCCATCCTGCACAGGCTTGCCCTTGGCATATCCAAAAAACTGGATTTACTGCATAACATTGACATAGTAACCGAATTATACGATCCATTCCTGAATAACATTAACGACCCGGAATTTATCAGCAAGGAACTGCCCGGACTGACGTCCGATTCCGTACTGGTGGCGGCAGACAGATGCGCAGTTTTTTTACAGGAAAATTACAATATTCCCGTAATACCCGTCAAGTTTTCCGGCTACGCCCTTATGGAAGCGTTGAAAAAGGCGCGGAAATATCTCGATAACGATAATGACGAAGTGATACTGGTAAATTTCTACAAAGAGATGGAGGAAGTTGAAAAATACAAAAATCTGCTGAATGTTAAAATACGGCAGGTTGTCTTCAAAAATCACGAAGAGGCGGATGTTATCTTTAGTGGATTAAAGAGAGCGGGGAAAAAAGTCGTCATTGGGGGCAGCAATGCCGTTGATACCGCCAAAAAATACGGGATGAAAGGAATACTTATGTATTCCGGTTCGGCCGTGGAAAACGCCCTGGTTCATGCGGCCGAGATACTCCAGGCCATCCGCAGGGAAACTGAGAAAACGGAACGGTTCAAAACCATTATTGAACTGGTGCACAGCGGCATTATCTGCACCGACGACAACTGGCAGATAACCACCTTTAACCATGCCGCCGAAAAAATTCTTGGTATCCGCGCCCCAAAGGCAATCAACAACTCCATCAAGGATATCCTGCCTTCAATTAATTTGCCCCAGAGGCCCAACCAGCTGACCGCCCGGATAAACAAGCTGGTATCTACCGGACGAATCAATATTTTCCTGGATATAATGCCGATCGTGGTTAACGATAACTGTACCGGAGTGGTGTTTGTCATTCAGGATGCCGGCACAATACAAAAACATGAGCAGGAAATCAGGCAGCAGCTGCACCAGAGAAGGCTGGTGGCCACTTACACATTAACCAACATTGTGGGTGAGAGCGCAGCTGTTAGAAAGGCCGTCTCAGAGGCAAAATCATTCGGCCAGACCAACTCCACCATCCTGATCACCGGCGAGACCGGAACGGGAAAGGAACTTTTCGCCCAAAGCATCCACAACATCAGTTCCAGGCACAAAAAGCCGTTCGTGGCCATCAATTGCGCCGCACTGCCGGAAACACTGCTGGACAGCGAGCTGTTCGGCTACGAGCAGGGAGCTTTCACCGGCGCCCAGAAGGAGGGAAAGCCCGGGCTTTTTGAGCTTGCCCATACCGGCACCATTTTTCTGGATGAAGTGGGGGAACTGACACCGCCCCTGCAGGCCCGTTTGCTGCGCGTACTGCAGGAAAAAGAGGTGATGCGGGTGGGAGGAAGGAAAATCATCCCCGTTGACGTAAGAATAATTGCCGCCACCAACCGGAATCTCTGGAATGAAATCAAGGCCGGAAACTTTCGTCAAGACCTTTACTACAGGTTAAGCGTACTCGAATTACACATACCTCCCCTCCGGGAGCGCAAAGAGGATATACCGAATCTGGCAAAAAGCATTCTTAGAAAAAGCATGTCAATAATTGACGGCTTTCTGATTGAAAAGCTTCAACTTCTGGCCATGAATTATCACTGGCCAGGCAATGTCAGAGAACTGGAAAACTTACTGGAGCGTTTTGCGGTGCTTTCTAAAGACAGGCCGAACAGAGAGGAAATACTGTGTGCTGTATTCCGGGACAGCATTAAAGGCAAAAAAACCGACATTCCGGAAGATAATAGCTTATGCGAAATACCAGTTATTGAGTTGAACAGCAAAATAAAAAGAATGGAATCCAATGAAATAAAGCGTCTCCTTGAGGAGGTCAACGGAAATAAATCGGCGGCAGCCCGTTTACTTGGAATATCCCGCTCCACCCTGTGGCGAAAACTAAAATAAGATTAACGATAAAATAACCGCCTTGTCGGCGGTGCCGTCTTGCAGACGGCGGAATCCAGGAGCCAGAAGCCAGGAGCCAGAATTGTGACAGCCTGCCTTAAAAGCGACCCTCAAGCGACCCCACAGCGACATGCAGTGAGGGGGAGTGATTTAAGTCCGTGCGGAATGTACCGGAGGCTGCTACTGTCTCTTAACGACCGAGCCTACGAATTTGGAGGTTAGATGTTGGAAGTTGGAAGTCGGATTAAGCTAGAAATG
>Ga0209643_1001082_pt1 | contig 29633 bp, 32 predicted proteins | sample AutmiccBRH37_all_FD_187383 | JGI IMG/M metagenome (GOLD analysis project Ga0209643, IMG submission 187383) | Deep subsurface microbial communities from Mt. Terri, Switzerland - Autotrophic microbial communities BRH/37_all (SPAdes) (version 2) | ecosystem: Environmental > Aquatic > Deep...
CAGTTTCCCATTAGCGACGAACCTCCACAAGAATGGTTCGGTGTCCGGGGGTGAAGGCTAAAATCCTTATGACATCGCCCCTAAAAGGCTACCATGCTTACCCTCATCGTCAATGGTTCCACTCCATTAAACTGGAAATAAAACTTAAACAAGCTGGTAATTATTAAGTTCTGCAGTGCTCGGAATTGTAACTTCCGGAAACACACCAGTTCATCGAAACGGCTTAAAAATACAGAGACCACCGCGCCAGCGGTTTAGTGCTATGTAAATAATGTCTAGTGAATGACTGTTGTTTATGTATTTTTGAGTAAAATACTTCGACGTTGGCTTTTTTAACCATCCCCACCAGCACCTGTTCTATATAGCGGTACCCATAATGGTTCCGCTGTCACTTTTGGTTTGAGCCTCGGCTCCGGTATGAGACGTGGAGGGGTTTGTCTGTGACCTGGTGTGGAGTGATGAGGATGTGAGAGAAGGGAAAATAATATGCTAAGAACAATAATCTGGTTCATTTATTTTTGGTGTTTTCTTATTTTAATCCTGCCAAGTTTGATAAAAGTAAGAGCTTTGCATCGTGCTAAAAAAATTGAGAAACGGGACCGGGAGGTAGATCGTATCGTAAAAAAATGGGCCCGGTCCATGGTAAACTTAAGCGGTTCCAAAGTTATTGTGACAGGAAAGGAACATATTTCACCCCGGGGGGGAGTGGTTTTTATCAGCAACCACCAAGGAAACTTTGATATTCCTATTTTATTGGGTTTTATTGATAAGCCAAAAGCTTTTATAGCTAAGAAGGAATTAAAGAAATTACCCCTTATCAGCAGTTGGATGTATTATATGAACTGTGTTTTTCTGGACAGGAGCAGTGCCCGGGCCGGATTAAAGGCTATACAAGAAGGGGTTGCCCGTCTGAAGCAGGGTTATTCTCAGGTAATTTTCCCCGAAGGCACCAGAAGCCGGGGGGATCAATTGGGTGAATTTAAGCTTGGTAGTTTCAAACTTGCTACTAGGGCGGAAGTACCCATTGTGCCGGTAACCATCAAAGGATCCTATAATATTATGGAAGCCAACGGTGGGCTGATCAAACCGGCTGTTGTAGAGGTGTTTATTTCTGAGCCGGTGTCCACCGCAGGTCTAAGCAAAGAAGAAATCGATCAGCTGCCGGAAAAAGTCAGAAACATCATTGCCCTTCAGCTAAAAAAGTAGTTTTACAGACAATGTCAACGGGGCCTATTTCATATAGTAAACACAGGGATTTCTACGACTCCTCATTTACCGTAATGGAACATGGTTTTGATTGTTCAATCAGTTTGTTGATAAACGATTGTTGCACTAACATGGTTAATCTATTGTCGGATTTTATTCCGCTAAAGCGGCGGGGGATTTATTGTCTGACAATTAGTCCTCGTGTTGCAAGTCCTCTGCCGTCAAAAACGCAGAGCCACCTACCTCTTTCGGTAGGTGGCTCTGAAACCCATGTCTTATGCGGGTTTTCAATGCTTTGGAGGCGACACCCGGATTTGAACCGGGGGATGGAGGATTTGCAGTCCTCTGCCTTACCACTTGGCTATGTCGCCACATAAAATGGAGCGGAAGACGAGATTCGAACTCGCGACCCTCGCCTTGGCAAGGCGATGCTCTACCACTGAGCTACTTCCGCACACATAAATTCAAATATAGATTATATTATGCCACGTCGATTTGTCAAGTTGGTGCCACGGGCCGGAATCGAACCAGCGACACGCGGATTTTCAGTCCGCTGCTCTACCAACTGAGCTACCGTGGCAAATTATGGCGGAGCTGACGGGACTTGAACCCGCGATCTCCGGCTTGACAGGCCGGCATGTTAACCACTACACCACAGCTCCATGTGCTTGCCAAGCGGCTTTGCGATAAGACCCCGCACCGCTGACAATGATAAGTATACAAAATCTGAGGCGTGAAGTCAAACATAATTTTAGCCTTTTAGTGGCTTTCTAATTCCAGATCAGGAAGATATGTGCCGTGGATTTTTAAGAGATAGGAAATTATCCAAGTGGATAATATTTGGGGACATTCCTCCGACCTCAGAGTTAGACCCAAAAGAGAGGTGTGTCCCCTGTCCTTAGATCGGGGTGAGGGACCGATAGTCCCGAGGGGCGGCAGCCCCTTTAAGAATAAAGATAGGGCCGAAGGCCCTTTTGGTAGATTATGACGCAAAAGCGGGATTTTAGTCCCATTATATTTATTTTTTCCCTTTCATGTGATAAATTTCAAGTATTCTCCTGTTAAACAGACAGAAAAAAATGTCCGGGATTATACCCGGACAGGAGGCAAAATGTAAATGTGAGTGACTATTCCACATTATTCCTGGGATGACAAAAATGCTACTATTATATATTTTTTAGTATTGTTTATTTTATGGTGAATTGTATGGCCACTTATGTATACCGCGCCCGAAAAAAAACAGGCTGTTATACCTTCGGGTTTCTCAGTGCGAGCAGCAGTGTTGGTGCAGCCATGACTTTGAAGGAAAAAGGCCTTTTAACCGTATGGGTGTTCAGATGCCTTTCCCCGGGGCTTCCGGATAGATTAAAGTACAGGGGTATAAGAAAAAAGCAGCTTTATTTGTTTTGCAAACAGCTTTCCGCCATGCTGGAGGCCGGGGTTGGCCTGGAACAATCACTGTTAGCCCTGTCCGGGAGAGCTTTTCACAAAAGCTTCAAGCTAGCCGTGACTTCCATTCTGGCCATGCTTAGAAGAGGCAGTTCATTATCCCAGGCTCTGGGTAAATACCCGCACTTATACCCGGAGCTTATGGTAAGCATGGTTCAGGCCGGTGAAATGTCGGGAGCACTCCCGGAGGTGCTGGAGGATCTAGCCGGCTATTACGAGAGGGAAAACGACTTTACCGGAAAAGTTAAATCCGTCCTTATTTACCCGGCATTTCTATTGGTGGCTACTACGCTATTAATAATTGCTATGGTCAATTATGTTATGCCTAAATATATTTCTGCGTTTAGCCAGTTAAATATTGATCCTCCACTGCCCACATTAATGGTTATACAGGCCGGTAACTTTTTCATATCCAGCTGGTTTTGGATGCCGGTAGTAGCAATAATTCTATATTTCTTTTTTAAAAAATTTTATGTCACGGAAGCGGGATGCAGGCTGATAGCGGGAATTCCCCTGGCTGGCAGGGTGTTTAAATATTCGGCTATCTCCCGTTACTGCTGGGTAGCCGGCATGTTGTTGGACAGAGGGGTGCCTATTCTGGCAGCCCTGGAGGTAGCCGGTAGGGTACCGGGTAACGCCCTTGCCGGTGCGGCGTGCGCCAGAGTGACCAGGGGGATTATGGCAGGTCACAAAATGACCAGGATGATGTATCTGGATGGTTTTTTCCCTCCCCTGTTGGTACAGATGCTAAAAATAGGGGAGGAAACCGGCAATTTGGGCGGGGCATTGCTCAAAGCGGCCCATTTTTACCGTGGTGAAGGGGAGTTTTTGTTAAAAAATATTCTGACTTCCATTGAGCCGCTTTTGATACTGATTATGGGGGGTATAATTGGCCTGCTGGCAACGGCCATGTTGCTGCCTATGGTCAACCTGATAAACTCCATTTAAACGATTGTTGATCGGTGGTGGTATTGTATTACGGGCGGACATACTAAAAGGATTTCCAATAGAGGTTTTACCCTGTTGGAGGTAATGGTGGTTATTGGAATTATAGGCATAATGATAACTATTATTATGTCCACGTCGGTGGGGCAGCTGGAAAAGTCAAGACTGAGAAAAACCCAGGCGGATTTAAGCTCCATGAAAGCGGCCCTGGATATATACGCCATGGAAGAGGGCAGCGGCAAATATCCGGAAAGCGGAGCTGTCGTGAAGACGGCCATGGAGACTCAGGGCATCGACTGGGAAACCTGCCGGGACGGCTGGGCGAAACCCTATAAATATTACCTCAATGAAGACGACCATACCAAATATTATTTGCTTTCTGCGGGAAGCAAGGGCACTCCGGATAATGATGATGACCTGTTTGTATCGGAAAAGCAAACCCCGGTCCAGGGGAAACCGGATTCATTAGATGACTATGGGCATGTCTGTGATTCGGAAAAAGGATGAGCCGGGGGGCTTTACGCTCCTGGAACTGGCGATGGTATTGTCCATAGCGGCGGTGATGCTGCTGTGTATATTTCCCATGTTACGTGGGGCACTGTCCGGTTACAGCCTTTACACCTCTGCCAGGCTGATGGCCTCGGATATCAGGTGCCAGCAGCAGGCGGCGGTAAGTTCCGAGGGGGCTTTCGGCATCTACCAAATCAGTTTTGATGTAGACAGGGAAGTCTATAAACTGAAACTTGGTATAAAAAACCTGCAGACGGTATCCCTGCCTTCCTCCGTTGACCTGGTGGAGGCTGATTTCCCCGCCAGAGAGCTTAAATTTTCCGTGCACGGCGCACCGCTGGCGGCCGGTCACGTTTACCTGAGGGATAGGGTCACCGGCAAGGAATATTACGTTATTATCAATCCAGTGGTTGGCCGGGTCAGGGTGGACACCAGGCCGCCGGATTGAAGGTGGGCTAATGGTGGACGGTGGCGGCAGCAGGGGTTTTACCCTTGTTGAAATGCTGGTTGCCTTGCTAATTACAGCCGTATGTTTTTCAGTAATACTCAATATAATGGTGCATTCTAAAATACATCAGGGCCAGGCCTGGGAAATGACCAGGGCTTCCTTTGCTGCGGCGGCGGTGGCAGAGGAAATTAAGGGATTATCTTATGCAGATGTTACGGATGTACCAAGAACCCCGTATTCCGGGGATCAGTCCCTGGAGTATACCGTTGCTGTTGGCCCGGCCGGCTACGAGAGTATGAAGACAGTTTCCATTACGGTGTTTTATGTGTGGGGAGGGGATGAAAAGAGTATCTGCCTCAGGATGGAGAAACTGAACCGATGACTGCAAAAACCCGTCTGGCAACAGGTTTCACCCTGTTGGAAATGGCTGTTTCCCTTTGTATATTTACCCTGCTGGGGGGTGTAATCTTTACGGTTTTTACCCAGGGGATTATGATCTGGAACCACCAGGGGGACAGTGTGGAGGTAGAGGAAAACTTGCGTACGGTTATGGACCGGATGGTGCGGGAAATAAGGGAAGCCTCCTCTGTATCGTCGTCGGGGGATGTACTTATCCTGACAGTTCCGGAAAATAACACTCCGGTAGAGGTAAAATATTGGTATGATAACACCCGGATCCTCAGGGAGAGAAAAGAAGGGGTTAGTCCGCTGGCCCTAAAAATAGACGGGGTGAATTTCCTTTGCCTGCCGGAGCATGACCCTGTCACCGTTTATATTAAGCTCTGGGGAAAGGACAGCGATGGCAAAGAAATATATATGTGTGCGGCTGCCTCCAAAAGGGTGGCTCATTAAAGAGAAAAGACCTGAGGGGGGGTACGTGGCAATTCTGGTGGCGTCAATGGTTTTAGTCCTTGCCTTGCTGGGAACGTCACTGCTTGGGCTGACTTACGGGGAGCATAAAATGTCGGTGCAACAATTGCAGCAGATGCAGACTTATTATATAGCGGATGCCGGGATCGAGCATGTACTGGCAATGTATCTGGAAAACCCTGATTTTGAAGGACAGTCATTGGTATTAAACGAAAGCTTTGCCGGGGGTACGGTGACAGTTACAATAATCAATCAAGTAAAAAGTGAGGATAGTACTACGGTTGATTTTGAATCCTTAGCTTCATATAAAGCTAACAAAAGAACACTCAAAGTTACGGCGATTATAGATTCCGACGGCAAATTGAAGATTAGCTCCTGGCATGAGAAATATAATGTTTTTCCCAAGGCTATCTAAAAATTTAAGGTGGTTCACCCAGCCGCCGTGTAGCTCATGAGATAAGGGCAATGACACTGTACGAACAGGTAGGATTCTTGTAAACTAGGGCGGGATAAAGGCAATGTTCAGTATATTTCGCGGTAAAAGTTACGCATACGGTCTACACCTGGAGCTAGGAGGCATGAATGTCGTGGGTATTGGTCGCTCCCCTGCGGGATACCGGGTCTGTTACAGCTCTTTTTTCCCCTCCGGGAATGGCAATACCCCCAGGGATATCATCCTGGAAATCGGCCTGGAGGAACTGGCCGGCTCCATAGACTGCGGAGCGCCGGTAGTGGCGGCCATGCCTGGTGAATATATTAGAGTTCGCAACTTCACAGTTCCCCGCATGCCTTTCAGGGATCCCGAGAATTCAGTTGAGTGGGAAATGAGGCTGCTGACGCCGGGGCAGGATATGGTGGTGAGGGCGTTAAGGCTGGGGAAATGCAGGCAAGATGGCAACGTAATGCTGGATATACTGGGTGTTGCCGTGCCCATCCCCCTGGCAGTGGGTTTTTACAGCCGGTTTTCAAAGGTGGGGATAAAGCTTGCGGCGGTAGAACCGGAATTTATAGGACTCTGGTACCTGCTGGAGCGGACCGGCCACTATTCATTGCAAAAGGACAGATGTACGGCGGTGGCACATATCAGTAAGGCCGGCACCTGTCTGATGGTCTGCAGGAAAAAGTCCATCGTGTTCTGCCGTCATATCCATCCGGAAGCCGGGGGGGAATTGGTGGGCGATGCCAGTTCCGGTCCATACCCTGGAACTGGTATATTGGGTGAGATATCGAGTGCCTTGCGGGATTTTTCTTCCCGGGGGCAGGGTGGGGATATCGGAATAATTTATCTCTGCGGGGCGGTGGGTGACCTTTTTTCTGACAGTAAAACCTTTACATCCGGCAGCTTGGACTACTGCCTGCTGGAAACGGAACTCGGTTATGGCGAAACGGTGCCCCCGGGACTGGCGGTGGCCACCGGCCTTGCCCTGCGGGGGTTGACGGGTTGAACTACAGGGTTAATCTTATACCGGATGAATATATAGGCAAATCTACGGCTACGAGAGGCAAATTGTGGGCTCTGTGCCTGCTTTCCATCTTGGTGTTAGTCTTCTTTTCTATTATATATATTTATATGCTAGCTGTTACAGCAGATAATCAAAGGGAGATTGTAGCTTATCGTCAAGGCGGGAGGAGTGGCGGAAATGTTGTGCCTGGTGTGGCGGAAATCCGGAGCCAGCGCCGGGAGTATCAGGACAGGCTGAAAATAGTCGGACCCCTGTACCACAGGCAGGTGACCACTGCAATAATAACAGAGCATCTAATTAAGGCCATTCCTCCGGGGGTTGTGCTAAAGGAGCTTGAAATAAAAAATGGGAGTCTGGAGGAGGCCGCTGCGGGTGGCAAAAAAGATGGCAAAGCCGGGGGAATAGTAAGCAGCGGTCAAACTATATCCATTTCAGGGACATCGCCTTCCCTGGAACCGCTAGGGATATATCTGTCCGGGTTGCAAAATATTCCCACTTTAACGGACATCTTATTGAAGGAAGCGGTATGGGATAACGGCTGCTACAGTTTTGTGATTGTGGCCGTGGTTGTTACACCATAAGGATTATATGGTAAGAGGTAGAAATATGATTTATAACCTTAGTTCAAGGGAAAAAATCCTGCTTTCAGCTTTTATGATTGTTCTGCTGGTAACGGGGTTTTTTCATTTTTTCGGGCTGCCGGCTTACTGGAGATATGTAAATAGTGGGGAAGAACTGCGGGATATCATCAATGATGAGCAGAAAATGCAAGCAGAGGAGGATCGGATACAACGGGAACTTGCACAATTGGGCAGGGCCGGGGCTAACTGGAAAATACTTTGTAAAAAATATAAAACTGGGGTAGACAGGGGAGAGTTTGTTGTTTATCTGGGGACGCTGGCCGGCAGCAAAATCAAAATTAATGAAATCAGATCTAATCCTGTCGTCCGGCAAAACGGAATATTCATCCAGCCGTACAGCATTGAATTTAACGGGGATTACGAAAATATAATCGAGACAATAAAAAGTCTGGAAAAAGGTGATTACTGCGTTGACGTGAAAAATATCAAATTTGAGCTACCTGAAGGTGATATTGCTGTCGGTGTGGAAAATAAAAATGCTGTCGGGGAAAATATATCCACCGCTGGTGAAAGTATAAGGTCCCAGGCACGGAGGAGCATCACCCGAAATTCTGTTCTGGCCGGGATTGTCCTGGAAGTATATTTTTTGCCTGATTAATGAAATGCCTTCGGGGCGTGATATGCAAACCCGGAATTAAAGCCGGAGAAAAGGTATAAAATACTACGGGGTGGTTGAATTTGCTGGATAAAAAGATACTGGGAGATGTTCTGGGATTGGCCCTTTGCAAAGGCGGGGATTTTGCTGATATCTTCATTGAGCGCAAAAGGGTGACGGGCATAGGCTGTGAGGGTGGTAAAATAGAAAGAGTGCATAGCGGTCTGGATGTGGGGGCCGGGATTAGGGTAATCAGTGGAGATTCCACTGCCTACGCATATACCAACGACCTAACACCCGAAGGCCTTTCCGGGGCTGCCAGGATAGTCAGCCATGCCGCCCCGGGAGGACATAAGGAATATAATTTTGATTTGCGGGATGTAAAACCCGTGGTGGAATTTGAATTCCGGGAATGGCCGGACAATGTCGAAACAGAGCGCAAGGTGGAGCTTGTTAAAGCTGCGGACAGGGCTGCCCGGGCCGTTGACGCAGGGCGGATCAAGCAAGTTATGGTGGGCTATGCCGACGTTATACAAAATGTTGTGATAGCCAACAGCGCCGGGGATTATGTAGAGGATGAGCGGGTCAGGACCAGACTGATGGTACATGCAGTTGCCTCCGGGGGAGAGGTAATGCAGACCGGCTACGAGGCGGTGGGAAGTCTTTCCGGGTTTGAATTGTTGGAGAAAAACCCTCCGGAGGAGATTGCCGCAGCCGCTGCCTGCAGGGCCGTTCGGATGCTCGATGCCCGTCCCGCCCCGGCCGGCAGGATGTCCGTGGTGATGGCCGGTGAGGCCGGGGGCACCATGGTGCATGAAGCCTGCGGTCACGGTCTGGAAGCGGATTTGATGCAAAAGGGGCTTTCCGTATATGCCGGCAAGGAAGGGCAGCAGGTGGCCTCTGCGTCAGTTACCGTGATCGACGACGCCACTATGCCGGACCGCTACGGATCTTATGCCTTCGACGATGAGGGGGTGCCCTCCAGGAAGGTTACCCTGATTGAAGGTGGCATTTTGAAGGATTCTCTGTATGATCGGCTATCGGCCATGCGGGCCGGCCGCGATTCCAACGGACACGGCAGAAGGGAGTCCTACCAGGATAAGCCTATTCCCCGCATGGGCAATACCTATATCGCCCCCGGGAAGGACGACCCGGATAAAATAATAAAACAGGCCGGCCGCGGGCTTCTGGTTAAAAAGATGGGTGGCGGGCAGGTTAATACAACTACCGGGGATTTTGTTTTTGACGTGGCGGAAGGATATATTATTGAAGATGGAGAAATCGGCCCCTTGGTAAGGGGGGCCACCCTCACCGGCAATGGGCCCGAAGTGTTGGGCAACATAGAAATGGTAGGCAGCGACATAGGCTTTACCATTGGCACTTGCGGCAAAGACGGGCAGGGAGTTCCGGTGAGCGACGCTCAGCCCACCATCTGGATAAACAATATCGTTGTCGGAGGCACATCACACGGCGGGAGTAACGGTAAAATAAGGAGAATATGAAATTATAAGGACGTTCGGAATATCCGGACGTCCCGAATTTTTCCCAGGGCCATATTATCCAAAGAAGATTGCATATAACTAGTTAATATGTAAATTTTAAGTATATGTAGGAGAAGGAATCATGTATTCAAGTTAGTGATTAATCGTTTAATCATATTATGTTTATCCCTGTTTCAAATATGTAAATATAATTTCCTATTAGAAAGGTGTGTAATTTTATGTTTTTTGTCAAAATATTGACAAAATGGTCGTTTTAGGCTTAAATATATATGAAGTGATATGTTCCGTTCTATAATGTTGGGGTGTAGTTATGGTCGATTTTATTGCCTTTGCAGTTATAATAAATCTTTTAATGTCTGCGCTAATCTACACAATCCGGCACAGTATACCTATAAGGACACCTGTCCTTATTATTGCTTCCCTGATGTCCTTACTTTTTTGCTCCATTTATCCCTATATGGCTTCTATATTTGTTTTCCCTAAGGTGATTTATTCATATGTGCTCCTGGTGCTGGCGGGGGCAGTGCTGCTGTATTTTATTGAAAGAATCTTTTTTGCACCTGAGGACCTGGTTAAACTCTCAGAGCCGGTGGTTATGGGTCAAGCTCTTACTGTACTGGAAACACCTTCGCCAGTAGTGCCGGCCTATTCCTTATTGCAGATCCCGTCCGGCATGGAAATAGTTGCGGAAACTGTTTTAACTTCCGAAAGAGAGATCCTATCGGAAAATGGAATATTCACGATTAATTCCCAAGTCTTACCTTTGGCGCCATTCGCAGAAATGACTGTTTCGGAGTTATGTGCCACTGCCGATGAGGTTCCCGGCTATGTTCCCGAAGATGCATTAGAAGATATTAAAAAAGATATTTATGAAGAGACGGAAAAGATTGCGGCGGATATTGAGAAGGAAATTTTGTTTGTTTTAGAGAATGAATATAATCGAAATATGGAAGATGCTGTAGAGGAAGCCGCCTCTGCCATGTTTTATGAGCAATACGATCAAACGGAAACTGGGGATTTCTTGTTTTATAACCCCTGGGAAGATGAAGGGGAAGGTAGTATCGTAATTGATTTGCCGGGGGGCACCGGGCCGGATGAGGATGTAGAGGAAAATACCGGTGAGTCCCAGAAGGATGAAGAGAGTCCACTTAATGAAGGCTACCTTTCGGAAAAAGAGCAGCTGCTGATTGAGACTGCCGGGGAAGAGGCGCCGGCTGAAGGTGAATCTGGTGTCAATGGGCTGGTGGAAGCAGCCTTCGATAAAAAATCTGCCGGCGATCTTTCTTCCGCTGTAGGCACATTCATGCGTGTTCTTAAATTAAGCCCTCCGCCCAGATTAGCTATGCTGGTATGCCTGGAGATGAGCGCCATCTACAGAGACATTGGACAGAGGGAACAGGCAGTGGCTGTTCTAGATATGTTTCTGGCCCGCTGGGGCTCAAATTTTAGCACTGATGTAATGGGGACAATATTATCCAGTATTAAAGAGTTGAAGGGAGAAAGCCGATGAAAAAAGCACAACCTTTTATTGGACTGTCAGTTATGGGAATAGACGATGGTGAACAGCTTGGCAAGGTAGCCGGATTTATTGTTAACCCTGATTCCGGCAGGGTTGATTACCTGTTGCTGGAAAGGGAACTCTGGTATGGAGAAATGAAAGCTGTGAATTATGACGCCGTACTGGGTGTAGGTGAGTTTGCCGTGATGACGGGAAATGGCAAGGAAATTTATGCGATCAGTGAGCGTCCGGAAATAGTTGCACTGCTGGAAAAAGGGGTCCAGCTGGTTAATGCCGGTGTTGTAACCCGTTCCGGGGAATATGTGGGTGTGGTTGCAGAATACATAATTGATGAAAAGACAGGTAACATTGCCGGTTGCGAAATTAGCGGCGAAGGGGCAGACAAAATACTGGGCATTGTTCCTGCTGACAAGGTGATTACCTACGGCGCTAAATATATTGTCATAGAAGACGGGCCGGACAAATTCCTCGTCCGGGAAATCTCTGATATCGCTCCCGGCCAAGTGCCGGCGCTTTTAGAAACCCAATCTTCACCCCAGCTTGCTGCCGTGGAGGAAAAGCCCGCCCCCGAGCCGTCTCCGGTAGAGGTGAAAGCAGAGGTGCAGGAGGAGACTGATCCGGTGGAGTTGTTTGAGGCACGCCAGCGGCAGTATCTTTTGGGTAAAAAGACCGCCAAAAAAATCACCGGAGCCGGCGGCAAGGTGATAGTTGAAGAGGGTGTAGTTGTAACAAACGATATTATCGAAAGCGCAGTGGCCGAGGACAAATATATCGAGCTTACCATGAATGTTAAATAAAACGAATGTAAAATAAATTTTAGAAATTTATTTAAGGGTTAGTCATATGACTAAAAGAGTAGTTATACTGGCAGCTCTGCTCTCACTGCAGGCTATGCTTATACCTGCTGCCGGAGGGGTTATTCTTTCTGACCGATGGGAACATGTCATGGTATTAGGGGTGCGCCTGGGAGGAATTTCACTGGAGGGAATGACTCCCTGGCAGGCTAGAAGCTATTTGCACGGGGTCATCCCCCCCGCTGATGACAGTGTTTTGAAACTTGTGGCTGGCGGCAGGGTCTGGGAAATAGCGTATAAAGATATTAATGCCGGCTATAAGCTGGATGAAGCCCTAAAAAGAGCTTTTGCAGTGGGCCACACTGGGTCGGCATTAAAGCGTTTTACCGAGATAGTCAGGGCCGGTGGTAATAGTATGGATTTTCCGCTGCCGCTACATTTCGATCAGGAGCTTCTAATCGAAAAACTGAACAATATTAATTATGAGTTTAGATGCCAAACTTCAAACCTTCCTAAAGACGCGAAGCTTCACTGGCGGGACGGAAAAGTGGAGATAATTCCGTCAGTCAAGGGCTATGAAATAGATGTGGAGGGTACCCTGGCGAAGCTGGCTGGCTGGTCGCTTCAATCCGGCGAGTCCATGCCAATGGTGGTCAAAATTGTTAACCCAGCCATATCCGAGAAAGATTTATACGGTATAGACAACTTGATTGGTTATTATAATACAGAGTTTGACCCCAAGCGGCTGGATAGGACGTATAATATTGTGCTGGCGGGCCGAGCTCTGGACGGGGTGCTGCTGAAACCCGGCGAAGAGTTTTCATTTAACGGTGTTGTTGGTTCCATCGACCGAGAAAACGGCTATAAAAAGGCTACAGTGATAATTGGCAACAAACTGATGGATGATTATGGTGGTGGTGTCTGTCAGGTAACTACTACGCTTTATAATGCCGGATTGCTGGCAGGGGTGGAAGTTCTTGAGCATCACAATCATTCGATACCAGTCAGTTACGCCAAGCCCGGGCTTGATGCCACAATTGCCCAGGAGGGAGCCAAGGATTTTAGGTTTAGAAACAGCAGTAACCATGCTCAGTACATATCCTGCGGGGTTGATACCGTGAAAGGGCATGTGGAGGTCTGGATACTGGGTGCAGGTGTCAAAAAAACGAGCGGTCATGCTTGATATTTGGCAGGCAAAAAAGGGAGTGCATATTGCACTCCCTTTTAAATATCAATTATTCGACCAGTGAATTTTGATAGATAAGCTCTTCAAAAGCATTGACATATGCCTTGCTCACCATGGAACCGAAGCGGACCATAAGCATGTTGGCGGGATGCTCCAGTATGTCAGGGTCGTCAGTGCGGCGTTTTCTGAAATCCACCACACTAAAAAGTTTGTTTAGCATTCTTTGGTAAGACATGACGTCCAGGCCACTGTTTTTTAAATCCCAGTGCCAGAAAAACTCAGTGGTGATGACGACAAATTCCTCCATAACCGGATTTTCGAAAGCTACCTTCAGGAGACTGGTGCCTATACCGTGGCGTTTGTAGTCCTGGCTGACTTCGATGGCCCCCAGTTCCAGTATGCGGGGATGCTTGTTCCATCTAGAATACTGGCTGGGATAGTGAAACAAAATGTAGCCCACTATCTCGTTGCCGTATCTGGCGATATATACCATGCCCTCCGGCAAGTTGGCCACAATGATCATTGATTCATATTGTCTTTCTGGTGCCCGGAAATTTGTTAGTTTCTGATTTATAGAAAGGTTCGCAAGAACATCAGCTTTTACCGGGCCTTCTACAAAAACTATGCCCGTTGGTATATTTATTTCTTTTCCCGCCTGTACGGCTGGTTGTATTGTAGCCATAGTCACCACCGCGATTGTATTTACCCGTTAATTTATTTATTAAATATTCTGATAAAAGTATATAAATCCTTCTTTTGATAAAAAGAATTTTATTTTTGTAAATTCAACACCAAAAACGTTTTCGCAAAGCTAAATATATCAGACTGGTCAATTCAACTCAATGCCATGTTTTTGCACTCTGTACAAAAGGGCGGACCTTGTGATACCTAGCAGTTGAGCGGCTCTGGTCTGATTGCCTTTGCTTTTTTCCAACGCTTTAATGATTAATTCTTTTTCTAAATCTTCGAGAGATATGCCGCTTTCGGGAAGGCGCACCAGAGAGCCTGCGTCGTATTTACCGGATATCTCCTGTATCTCCTTGGGAAGGTCTGCAGGTGTTATTTCAGTGCCGTGGCAAATTATTGCCGCCCGTTCCAGCACATTTTGAAGTTCCCTGATGTTGCCCGGCCAGTGGTATTGGGCCAGCAGTTTTATAGCTTCGGGGGAATACTTTTGCACCAGGTAGTTGGGGCGAATCTTATCCAGGAAGTGTTCGGCCAGCACGGGTATATCATCAATCCTTTGTCTTAAAGGGGGGATGTCTATATGAAAAACATTAAGTCGATAGTATAAGTCTTCCCGGAACAGACCCTTTGCCATGGCCTCAGTAAGATTCCTGTTGGTTGCCGCGATGACCCTCACATCGACATGCAGGGTTTCCGTGCCGCCGACCCTTTCAAAGGATTTTTCCTGCAGTACTCTGAGTAGCTTGACCTGCATGTTTAAAGGCATTTCGGCAATTTCATCCAGAAAGATGGTGCCTTTGTCTGCCAGTTCGAAACGTCCCAGTTTGCGGGCGACAGCGCCGGTAAAGGCTCCCTTCTCGTGGCCGAATAATTCACTTTCCAGTAGATTGTCTGGCAGCGCTGCACAGTTGACCGGCACGAAAGGGCCTTCCCGGCGGAGGCTGTTTCTGTGTATGGCCACCGCCGCCACTTCCTTGCCGGTTCCGCTTTCCCCGGTTATCAGCACCGTGGCGTTGCTGTTGGCGACTTTGTCGATAAGCTTTATTACTTCTTTGATGGCGGGGCTTTCTCCTACCATTACCTTGTATTTCTTGGTCAGTTCCGAGCGAAGGAAGTTAACCTCGGTCACAAGCTGGCTCATTAACAGATTCTGCTTGATCACCAGTTTTAACTCGTCCAAATCGAAGGGTTTGGTGATATAGTCCGATGCTCCCTCTTTCATAGCTTCTATGGCGGTTTCAATGGAGCCGTGGGCTGTGAGCATAATCACCGGGAGTTTGGGGGAGGTTTCCTTAATTTTCTTTAATGCCTCCAGGCCGTCCATCTCCGGCATTTTGAGATCCAGCAATACCAGGGATGGCGCCTCTTCTCTGATTAACTCCAGGCCCCGGCGGCCCCTGTTGGAGCTCAAAGCCTGATAACCTTCCTGGCGCATGGCTTTCTCCAGAGCCCAACACATGTGCTCCTCGTCGTCAATAATCAGTATTTTGGGTATCATTTTGTAGTATCCTCCCGAGATTCTGTTATGAGTAGTTTGACCGTAAGGGAAGTTCCCCTGCCTTCTTCGCTTGCCACTTCTATGATTCCCCCGTGGCTTTTAACTATCTGATGGCTGATGGACAGGCCAAGGCCGCTGCCGGTATCCTTGGTGGTATAAAAGGGATCGAATATACTGGAAATATGCTCCGCTGATATTCCTTCCCCGTTATCGGTGAATTCGATACACACATAATCATCATTATGATAGGTAGTTATAGTAAGTTCTCCGCCTTCAGGCATGGCCTGGATAGCATTCAATATAAGGTTAACAAAGACCTGCTTTATTTTTTCCCCATCTGCATTAACCATGGCAATGTCATCAGCTGGATTTAAACGAAGGTTTATTTTATGCTGCCTTAGCATAGGGCTGGTAAAGGTCAAAACCTTATTCAGCAATGAGTTTGCCGAGACGTGCTGGATCAGCGGACTGCTGGGCCGCCCAAAATCAAGGAGCTCCTGAATGATCCTGTTTTGCCGGTCCACATGCTCCTTGATAACGGCAGTATACTCGGCTATTTCGGAGTTTCCGTTCAATTCCGTTTCCATTACCTGTACTGTGGCTTTAACCACCCCAATGGGATTGCGCAGCTCGTGTGCCACCCCGGTGACCAGACGCCCCAGGGCTGCCAGCCTTTCGGACCGGCGCAGCTCTTCCTCCAGTTTTTCTTTCTCCGCCAGTCCGATGGCCATTTTATTTATAGCCCGGGCTAACTGCCCGGGTTCCCCCGGCATATCGGGCAGCAACCTGTTTATGTCCTTTTCCATATCGGCCAGCCCTTTTTTTAGCCTGCTAACACCGTTGGTAAGGTTGTGAATGACCACCAGAGCGCCTATGGCTCCCAGAAAAAAGCCAAACAGGGTAATATATCTCGTAAACATGCGGAAGCTCCTGCTCTGGGCAAAAATGGGATGCAGGCGCTCATCCGCCCAGGCTACGGCAACCAACTTATTGTCAATCATTATTGGAGTCAGATATTCGAAGGACTCGTCGTTTAAGCTGCTGGTCAGTCTCGCCAGCGGCTTCCGGCTTGCCACCACCGCTACGAGCCCGGAATTGGCTTCGTCCAGTATTCTTTTTTCCCGTTCCAGTTCTTCCCTTGGTGACAGTTTTCTGTATTGGTGCAGAAAGCCCTGGACAAAAATGCGTTCATTGTGCGGGAGATAAAGCCCGAATCTTATCCCCGGGTAATTGGGAACCAGTGGTTCGGTTGTTTTATTGAAAGCCTCACTCAGGTAGTTATCCAGCGCACCCTGTGGAATGTTGTTCATACCCCCGGCAGCCTTTAGTCTTGTATTCAACGTCCCGGTTATGCCCGGGACTATCTGTGCCTGGACTATGTTTCCCAGTCTTTCCTTCCTGTCCAGGATCATGGCCTCATCGCTTTTAGAAGCAAAAAAAATATCGTACAACATTACCAGTATGGGAATCAGCAGGAGAACCGCCGTGACGGACATGATCTGAAATTTTAAACTTTTTTGTGTGAAGGATATATTCAGGGACAGTACGCCCCCTTTCCTGAGCCGTAAAGGCCGTTTTGCATACCATATCCGATAGTCGCTTAGAATGTGAATAAAAACACACCATCTGTTAAGTGTATTATAACATACACTTTTCTTTGCTAGAAGAGAAATATTGTACTTTTAAAATATTTGTTTGATGCCATTTATTTTGTGTATCCGAAGAAGGTTTGTTTTACCGGGGAAACCTCGGGGTATTAATGGTTGCTCGGTATTGCACAAATTTATATTGCCTGTGTTCGCGGGCATACAGTAGCATATAAATTTGTTGATTCGCACTTGGATAAGTTTAGGCGCTCAAGAGTTCTATGAAAGATTGTGAATGTAATCAACAAGCGTGTTTGAAATCAGACAACATGTTTGTGGTTGTAATGACCTTCACAACCGGGTGTTTGTGAAAATTGATATTTAGCATGTGTGATATCAGACAACATGAGCCGCACATTATATCTGGTAAGGTTTTAAACCCTTTAACAGCGGCATTTTTGCTCTGGCATGCAAACTGCTATTATTGTGTTTAAACATTCTGTCGGCAAGATTATTTATTGTAAAGAAAGGAGGGCAGCTGCAAAAAGGAAAACAGCCTGATAGATAAAAAAAGTGCAAACAAATAGCAATTATAACAAATGTTTTTTTCTGTTCACGTTTATGTTTTAATTCTCATCGATTGGAGGGAGAGGGATGTTTCAGTCAATATTTAATTCAATAGTTGATGGTTGCAATATACTGTCGGCCAGCGCCGCTGGCTCTCAGGCCGGTCAGGCCGCCGCCACTGCAGCAGCGGCAGGAGGTTCCGGTACTCCTTGGTGGATGTGGCCACTGTTGTTATTCGCAGCCACATTTATTATGGGCATACTGGCCGTACTGGCCGGTGTGGGAGGGGCTGTTCTTTATACGCCGATTATAGGAAGCTTCTTTCCTTTTCACCTGGATTTTGTACGGGGCGCCGGTTTGATTGTAGCCCTGGCGGGAGCCCTGGCGGCGGGGCCCGGCCTGCTTAAACTTAATCTGGCTAATTTACGCCTGGCCCTGCCGGTGGCGCTGATAGCCTCTACTTTCAGTATTCTGGGGGCTTTCATGGGTCTTGCCCTGCCCACCAATGTGGTGCAGATGGCCATGGGTATAACCATCATTGCTATCGCCTTCCTGTTCATTGTGGCCAAGAATAATGAGTTTCCCCGGGTGGGTGAGCCCGATAAACTTACCGCAGCATTAGGCATTTCCGGTTCATACTACGAACCCTCTGTAGGTAAGAAGATAGACTGGACCGTATGGCGTACTCCTCAGGGTTTCCTCATGTTCTGCGGTATTGGAACCATTGCAGGTATGTTTGGGCTGGGTGCGGGCTGGGCCAATGTTCCGGTGTTGAATATGCTCATGGGGGCGCCTTTAAAAGTTGCCGTTGGCTCCAGTAAGTTCCTGCTCTCCATCACCGACACTTCGGCTGCCTGGGTTTACCTCAACCAGGGCGCGGTACTGCCAATCATAGCCGTTCCTTCGGTGCTGGGAATTATGATGGGTTCATTTGTAGGGGTCAGACTGCTGGCCGGCGCAAAACCCAAAATGGTTAAGTATCTTGTTATTGTAATGCTGTTATTTGCCGGTATCAGGTCTCTATTAAAAGGCTTTGGCATTTAAGGGGAGGGGGTTAAATAATGAGTAATGCTAATATAAAAGTGGCTGATCATGGTCCTGTAAGGAAGGTAGAAGTTAAGAAAGACCTGCAAAGGATTGAGGTGCCGCAGGAGCAGATCAAATACGCAAACCTTTTGCTCTACGGTGCATGGTCGGGAATTGTCATACTTGCGGTGACATTTTTTATGTACATGAGCGGTTTCATGAAAGCGTTTATCCATCCCTCCCTAATGCCGCAGTACTGGGGTATGAAGGTAAGTGACTATCTGCATGCGACAAATGCGCCTCACGGCTGGACCTGGTTGAAGATGACAGGTTATGGGGATTTTGTAAACTTTATAGGAATATCACTGCTCGGGCTTTTGACCATCGGGGGTTACCTGATATTGCTGCCCGCATATTTAAAGAAGAAGGATAAGGCCTATGTTGCCATAGTAATTACGGAGATTGTGGTACTATCCGTGGCGGCATCAGGGATACTGGGAGTCAGCGGGCATTGATTCTGGTCTGGTAGAATTTGCATAAGCATGCTTATAGTTCCGGTATTGTAGGGGTTTTAGTCTGTAGCGTTTGTTCCGGCTGGCCGGGGTAGGAAGAATCCGGCAAGGAAGAATCCTGTCCTGGCCAGTATCATTAACGAGGGAGTGGTTAATCGTGACCGATAAAGATTTTATCGAAGCTTTTAGCCTGCAGAAAAAGGCCTTTTTGAAGAATTTCGGTCAAGAGGCCTCAAAAACAAAATCCGATGCCAGTCCCGCGTTAGACCATAAGAAGGTATTGGATTGGTTTGAGCGGTGGTTAAGGGGAGAGGCCGTTGTTTCTCCCAGGAAAAGAGAACAAATCAGCGAGAAAATAAAAGAGCGGGTAAGAGAGCGGGAACAGTCTTCAATATCATTTGAGCAGTTTGTGGACATGGTTCTACAGCAGTCAAAAGATATGCTGTCAGCCAGGGATATAAACATTAATTTTTCCCTGCCCGGCCAGAGTCTCGGCATCAGCGAGTCCTGGAAATGCGTAAAGGCTTTCGGTAATAACGATATATATTACCGCATAGGAAAAACGAGGCCCCGTAAAGGACCCCGCAAGGGAGAGGAACTGCTGGTTTTGGATCTGGTTATGGATGGTTATAAGAAACAGGTATTTATTCCCCTGCTGGAACGTAAGGATGAAATAGAAGAAAATATTGGCGACAATCTTGAGCGTGAATTGCCTAAGGTGGAGGCCACGGGAAAATATAGGTTTAAATTGCTGCTGCCCTTTGAAATGGTGGAAAAAGGCGATGTTGAAGCAGCAGCCCAAAAATTTGTGGAGTTTATTTCGGCTACCAAACCCCATTTAAATAGCCTCGGAGTCAACTAATTTACCGCTTTTCCTTTGACAATATCTGTTCGGTGCTCATTTATGAACGATATAACCGACATTATAGCTGTTATGCCAATAAGTGCCAGGCAAGCCGCAACTATGACCATGCCTGCTATTTTTCCAGTCCACCAGATGCTAGCCGGTATTGATGCCGCAGTTATCAGTAAGAGCGAGGCGAATACCAGGCGGGTGTGGTTCCATTTCACTTCAGGTGGAATAGACAGCCCAATTTTATCGCCTATAAAAACTGCCACTAGTACCACCATCACAGGGACCAGTTCCAGTTTTCCATCCAAAGCATAACCAACCATGCCTGCCGAATCAATAATCAGCACAGGTAGAATACTTGTTGCCGCAGCCACTGCCGCTGACAGTCCCAGTACGTACATGAAAAGGGGTATGGCTGTCACTGCAGCCCCCAGACCAATATAGCCGGTGGCAAAACCGAGTATTAAGCCCACCGCGGTTACCCTGCCCAGAGTTATAAATTTCAATCCTGCTGCTCCGGGTACTGCCAGCGGGTAACGCCACTTTAGGCCAAAGGGCGGCAAGGGATTATCCTCAAAGTAACCCTGGCGTGCAAAGGAGTACCAGTGGCGAATTATGCTGCCTGCTACCAGTAAGGACAACACAATGTAGGTAAGGTGGACGGCTGTAATAGTTACGCCCTGCCCCGAAAGGAATAAGTAAAATGACCTCCCGGCGGCAACGCCCGGCAAACCCGCTAAACCCGTGACGAGACCCACCCTTCGCAGCCCTCCGTTGTGCATGCCTTCGCCTGACATGGCAACAAGTGATCTACCAAAGCTTTGTGTGATGTTTATTCCGGCCGCATGAGCTACAGGCAGGCCGAATAGGTACAGTAACGGAACCATTATTATGTTGGCCGCCAGACCGTAACAGCGGCACAGTATGCCAACGCAGATTCCTGCGGTAAATAAGTGTACGGCGTTTATGCTCGCACCGGCCAGTGGTATGTTCAGCATGGCCTTCACCTCAACTATTTGTTTGAAAACGTTCATCAGCCATCGGGATAGGGTATGTCATAGCAGACTTAAGGGGTTTATAGCATATATATGTCCAATAATGCACAATCGCGTGTATAATAAATCACATTATTAATTAAATAGAAAATGTTTCAGAGCCCAATAAGTACAAAAACAGGCATAAGCTGCGGACATGATAATAATTGTGCCCATGCCCAGGTTAAGTTTGCTTTCCGAACAATTACCACGTAAAAGTTCCACCCGGTTCAACTCGGCCTTACAAAAAGTGGAGGACAGATATTTTTCAATCCAGTTTTTTGTTTCATTTGTAGCGGGAATATAAGGAACGCCTTTATACATGCCTGCTCCCTTTTGGCGCGCCCGGGCTTCGCTTAGCACAATAATATTGGAGGTGGTTTTGGCCTGCTGACCGGTTTTCCCGCGTGACACAGCTTTAGTAGCATTCATTATTAATTCCTCCCTTAATAAACAAAAGTATTAAATGTCGTTAATTATTGTTCTTCTCTTGGTGCTGAATGGGCACCACCCCCCGCCAAATTGCTTTTGTATATAATATCACAAGCGTGAAAAAAAGTGCAAGAGGGGTTTAAGTTTTCTTGTGAAAAAAATAATTATTGTGATGACAAATTAGTTGCTGCCTTGCAAAAGAAAGCAACAATTTAGAATATTATGACAATATTTCTGTGGGAGCAGGAATTAAGTTAAATACGTGGAAAACATTCAAAGATCAGAGGGCAAATTAAATAATACGGGCTTTGGCAGGGGGTCAATTATGGAGATAGAAAAAAATATTTATAAGATTGTGCTGCCTTTGCCTTTTAAGCTTGACTCTATAAATTGCTATTTACTACGCGGCGAAGACGGATGGGATATTATTGATACCGGCCTGAATTATCCTTCTGCCCGTGACGTGTGGGAAAATTTTTTTCAAAATGGACTGGTGGCATTAAACGACATTAGAGCCATCTATTTAACCCATTATCATCCCGACCACTACGGAATGGCGGGATGGCTTCAGAATCTAACGGGCGCGCCGGTATATATTCACAGATCGGAGAGTTCTCAGGTGGAACAGTTGTGGAAAAAAGGCCGCCTGAATTTTCCCCTGGTCGGTGATCTTTTCAGTGAACACGGTATGCCGGCTGCCATGTCCGTCGAAGTGGTTGATAATATGTCCGGCATTTTGACGCATGTGCAGCCCCATCCCATTCTGAGCTATCTGAACGGTGGTGAGGAGATAGAAATGGGCTGCCGCCGTTTCAGGGTATTGCATACGCCGGGGCACTCCATCGGTCATATGTGTTTTTTCTGTGAGGAAGAGGGCATATTGATATCCGGCGATCATATTTTACCTACTATAACTTCCAACATCAGCCTCTGGCCTACATCCCATCCCAATCCACTGGAATTGTTCCTGACTTCTCTGGAAATGACCGGCTGCCTGCCTATAGGCAAGGTGCTGCCCGCCCACGGAAATGTTTTTACGGATTGCGCGGCCAGGGCTGATCAACTCATTGAACACCACCGCACTCGTCTGGCCTTAATAACAGATATGGCCGGCAGTGGGACATCCGCCTATGACATATGTGTTAAAGTGTTTGGTGATGACCTGTCCCTGCACGAATTGCGTTTTGCCATGGCCGAGACGTTGGCCCATCTAGCTTATCTGGAGAGCAGGGGCCGGGTCGTTTCCAGGCGGGACGGCGGAATAATTGTATATAAAAGCGGGAGCCTACAGGTTTCCCGTGGACAGGGCGGCCGTTCTTGCCCTTGAGACTGTCTGCGGTTTATTAAACGATGATAATTTAAAGGGTGATATTCCTCCGACTCTAGAGCCAGGCTCAAAAGAGAGGTGTGTCTCCCTTTCCTTAATACGGGGTGAAGGACCGATAGGCCTGAGGGGCGGCAGCCCCTTTTGATATTTTCAAATGAAAAGCATTTGCCCTGAATTTATGGTCTTTTGCTTTACTAACTGATGTGTTATTGTACTATTAAGAGGATTAATACGGAGTTTTGTTGGACATTCCGGAGAATGTCAGAAAATTTAGGATATTCTTTCCTGGGGAGGCTGGCTCTTCTTGAATATTGATTTGCTCCTGGGTGTTGGAATAAGGTGGTTACCTATTAATGCGTTGGCCCTGGCGGCGGTCATATTGCTGCCGGTTTCCCGCCTGGCCTGCGGGCTACTAATGCTGGGCGCCAGCATTATATCCACGCTGCTGCTGGTACTTTATTTGAAACAGAGTTGTAAGCTGGGGCATCTTGAAGAGCATCCGATGGACCCGACCCTGCGCATTGCCAATGAAACATTACCGTACCTAAGGCAGGGGCTGAACATGGAAACAGCCACCAAAACTGCCGAGATTATTCGAAAATTAACTGACGTGGCGGCGGTGGCAATTACCGACCGGGAAAGGGTGCTGGCATATCTAGGCGCTGGCTCGGATCATCACCATGCCGGCGGACCAATATTAACCGACGCTACTAAGACAGTATTGTCCACCGGTGAGTTGAAAATTGTCGAAAGTAGGTACGGGCTGAGTTGCCCGCAGAAAAATTGTCCCCTGGAAACTGCGGTTATCGCCCCTTTGAAATTGAAGGGCGAGGTGGCCGGCACGGTAAAACTTTACCAGACCAGGCGAGAAAATGTATCACCCAGCGTGGTGAAGCTGGTGGAGGGTGTTGCCCAACTCCTGAGCCTGCAAATGGAGTTGGCACAGCTGGACAGACAGGCCCAGTTGGTTACCATAGCTGAGCTTGACGCCCTGCAGTCCCAAATTAACCCGCATTTTTTGTTTAATACACTGAACACAATTATTATGTTTATCCGGACTAATCCGGAAACCGCCCGGCGTCTCTTGATCCGCCTGGCCTCATTTTTCCGGCACGCGTTAAAAAGGCATGGCCATTTCAATTCATTGAAAGAGGAAATAGAATATCTGAATACCTATCTTATTTTAGAAAAAGCTCGCTTTAGGGATAAGATAAGGATCATCAGGGAAATAGACGAGAACCTTTATGACTATCAGGTGCCTGTACTGACTATCCAGCCTCTGGTGGAGAACGCCATCAAGCACGGTATTTTACCCAAAGAGGGTCAGGGGACGGTCTGGATAAGGGCTTTTTTGGAAGAAGGGGAGGAAATATTTTTTGAAATAAGGGACAATGGTATGGGCATTCCACCGGAAAAGCTCCCGCTGGTTTTAAAACCTGGCTACGGCTCGGGCAACGGTGTGGGCATGTCCAATGTGCACGAAAGGCTGAAAGGTCTTTTCGGTGACGAGTACGGACTTAAAATTGAGAGCACACCGGAACAGGGAACTTCCATACATTTTAGGATACCGCTGGTATGCAAATCATCTGAGAAGGAGGTCAGCCGGATAAAATGAAGCTGAGAGCGCTGATAGTTGATGACGAATACCCGGCTAGGGAGGAACTACGTTTTGCCTTGAGCAATTTTGATAACATTGAAATCGTGGGGGAAGCCGCTAATGCCCAGGAGGCCATGGCTTTGATCAAAGCCCTTGATTATCAGGTGCTGTTTCTGGATATATCCATGCCTGGCATGACCGGGCTTGAACTGGGTTCGGCTATCCAGGAATTGCCCAGGCAACCGCAAATAATTTTTGTAACTGCCTACGATGAACACGCAGTGCAGGCTTTTGAGGTTAATGCTGTGGACTATCTGCTGAAGCCGGTGGAGCACGGGAGACTGAAGAAGGCTATTGACAAGGTAGTTAAAATTACCCAGGAAAGCCTGTCCGGGGTCGAAGTCATGACCGGATCGTCAGAAATAATAGTACCGGAGGGCGACCTGCGAGCTTCCGGAGCCCAGCCCGGGCAGGGACAGATAAAAATTGACCGCATCCCCGCTGAAAAACAGGGTAAAACAGTGTTAGTGGCGGAATCGGATATATTTTTTGCCTTTACCGAGCAGGATTATATATACATTAAAACCCATGCCGACAAACTGTTCACCAGGTTCACCCTGAAGGAACTGGAGGCGAGGCTTAATCCTTCGGTGTTTTTCCGGACCCATCGCTGTTATCTGGTGAATCTGCATAAGGTAAGGGAGATTGTGCCGTTTTTTAACGGGACATATAATCTGGTGGTTGAGGATAAGGAAAACAGCGAGGTTCCGGTGAGCCGGGCCCAGGCCAAAAAACTCAGAAAGATACTGGGATTCTAGATATCTATAAGGCCGTTCAAAAACAAGTATGGCACGGAAGGAGAAGCCGGACAGCGCGGAGCGTACTGATAGGTCAGAGGTCAGGGGACACACCTCCGTAAAAGGTAAGGGGACACACCTCTTTCAGAGGAATGTCCCCAACGTATAATGTCCCCAATTTATACTGGACGGCGAGCATTCGTTGGGGACATTCCTTCGAGGAATTTGTAAAAAGGTAAGAATTAAGGCAACACAGAAGGTGTGTCCCCTGACCTTAAACGCCAGACGCAGTTTTTCAACGGCCTGCTGTATATTTAACCCCCCTATCTGTCTACACTACTTCCATGAAATGTATGGGGAGTGGTTGAATCTTGCAGGTTGTCTGGGACATGTTGAGTGATAAAAAAATATGGTCCTTGCTTAGCGACGTTAATCGTAGTGTAGATGAGGACTTTATCAGGCTAATGTTTATTGAACTGTTCAGCCGGTTAAAAATTGTGGAGGAAGAAAGTATAGCGCTGAGAGTACTGCTGATGGAGGAGGGTATTCTGGATGAAAAGCTCTATCAAATCACCCGCAGGGCTGTTCATGATTTTCTTAAAGAAAAGGACAACCAGCGCGCCTGGGAGAGTGATTTTTTTGCCAGTTCCGGGGTTACCTTTCCCCAGTGGGTAAATTTTAAGCTCACCGGTAGCTTTGACTGTGACAAGGAAATGGAAGCCTGACCTGCCGACCCGGATTCCATGGTTATCCTCATTAAAATCTGCCTGCGGGCAGCTTTTCTTTTTTCATTATAACAAGTCATTCATGTTGCTGCTGGGCTGAAAGGCGGCAGGGAGGTATTTTCTTCCGCATGGAGAAAAAACATCTATTCAGGTATTTAGTAATCAGTAGTCAGTAGTCAGACATCCATGCCGCTCAAGCGGCACCGTCAGAGGATGAAAATCCAGGACACTTTATGTCATTCTGAACGAAGTGAAGAATCAAGATCCTTCGCTAATGCTCAGGATGACAACTTCGCTAATGCTCAGGATGACAACTTCGCTAATGCTCAGGATGACAACTTCGCTAATGCTCAGGATGACATTTCCCTAAACTTATTTTCGGGCAGAATCTTTCAAAGTCCAAAGTCCAAGGTTCTAGCTTTCATTGACTTTTGACCTTCGACTTTTGACATTAGACTTTTTTTGACGGGGGTATATTGTGGTTCTGGGAATAGGTACGGATATAATAGAAATTGATAGAATCAGGCAGGCTGTGGAGAAGGGCGGCCGCAGATTTCTGGAGAGAATATATACCTCTGATGAAATCAGTTACTGTTCGGCCCGCAGGGATCCCTACCCCTGCTATGCGGCCCGTTTTGCAGCCAAGGAAGCAGTATACAAGGCCCTGGGTACGGGTTTGGCTGGGTGTAGCTGGACGGAAATAGAAGTATTTAATGTTGCCGGCGGCATGCCTCAAGTAAGGCTGAAGGGCCGGGCGGCAGCGCAGGCCGGGGATTTGGGAGTTAGCGATGTGCTGCTTAGTATCAGCCATGACCGTGGTCGTGCTCTCGCCTTTGCCCTTGCCCTGGAAAGGGGGTTGGAATATGCGCGTAGTGACGTCCCGGGAAATGAGAGAGATTGACCATGCTGCTATAAATGATTACGGCATACCCGGCGTGGTGTTGATGGAAAACGCCGGATTGCAGGTGGTTCGGATGGTTCAGGAACAACTGGGCGATATGGGAGGCAAAGTCATAACCATATTCACCGGTAAGGGTAATAACGGCGGGGATGGTTTGGTGGCGGCGCGCCACTTGCACAACCGTGGCGCGGAGGTAAAGGTGCTGCTGCTGGCCAAGCCGGAGGATATAACCGGCGATGCTGCTATAAACCTGAACATCTGGCTCAAAATGGCGCAGAATGTTTATCCAGTTGTATGCAGCGATGATTTAAATGCCCTGCGCCCGTTACTGGAAAAAACGGATTTGATTGTCGATGCCATATACGGCACAGGTTTCAGGGGTACTGTCAGTGAACCTATGGGTAGTGTTATAGAGGCCATAAACGGTTGTGGTAAGCCGGTGATTGCGGTGGATATCCCGTCCGGGGTGGAGGCGGATACTGGTAGGGTAAGCAGTGTTTGCATCAAAGCTACTTCCACGGTGACCTTTGCCCAGCCCAAGCTGGGCCTGCTGCTTTATCCCGGGGCGGAATATGCCGGGAGGGTGCGGGTTGCCGATATATCAATCCCAGCCTTGCTTGGGGAAAACAAAGGGCTGAAAAGAAGCCTGCTGGGTTTAGAAACGGTGTCGGAATGGCTACCCCCCAGGCCTGCCGTTTCCCATAAGGGTGATTTCGGCAGAGTTCTGGTGGTGGCCGGCTCTGCAGGTTTGACCGGCGCAGCCTGCCTCACTGCGGAGGCTGTAGCCCGGACCGGAGCCGGAATGGTTACTCTGGCCGTACCCGAGGGCCTGTTGGGGATTGTCGGGGCTAAACTCACCGAAGTAATGACTTATCCACTTCCTCAAACAGAGCAGCATTCTTTATCTTTAGAGGCGCTTCCCGTAATTGCAAGGTTGCTGGAAAAGGCAGACGTGTTGGCCATGGGGCCGGGGCTTTCCACAAATCCTGAGACGATGCAGTTGGTGAGGAAGCTTGCCGGCAGACTATCCTTGCCCTGTGTGCTGGATGCCGATGGTCTCAACGCAATGGCTAACTGGACGGAGATATTTAAACGGGCCAAGGCGCCCCTGGTGCTAACGCCCCATCCCGGGGAGATGGCCCGGCTGACCGGATTGGTCATCAGCAGCATTGAACAGGACAGGCTGGGTACGGCGGAAAAGTACGCCTCTCTCTGGGGGGCGGTGGTGGCTCTGAAAGGGGTTCCAACTCTGGTAACCTCTCCAGATGGCCATACGTACATTAACTCTTCAGGGAATCCGGGTATGTCTGGCGGGGGCAGCGGTGATGTGCTAACGGGGATTATTGCCGGCCTGTTGGCTCAGGGTATGGATGCCGTCAGGGCTGCTGCGGCCGGAGTATATCTGCACGGTCTGGCTGGTGACAAAGCCGCGGAGCAAAAAGGAATGCTGGGCATGCTGGCCGGGGATATTCTCTCTGCATTGCCCGGTGTCCTTCGGGAACTGGAGGATATATAGCTTCTATAGCCCGGTATTATAAATTTGAAGGTGTGACAAATGCTGGATTATCCCACCTGGGCGGAGGTGGATTTGCGCTCCATAGCCCATAATATGAGGGAAATAAACAGAGTTACCTCACCCGGGGCAGTAATAATGGCCGTGGTCAAAGCTAACGGGTACGGGCACGGCATGGTGGAAGTCGCTGAGACGGTTCTGGCCAACGGCGCCTCCCGGCTGGCCGTGGCCAGAGCGTCCGAAGGGGCCGCTTTGCGGGCTGCCGGTATAAGTGTGCCGGTGCTGGTACTGGGCTACACCCCACCTGGCTTATTTCCTGTGTTAATTGAAAACAATCTGGCCCAGACTGTGTACAGCCTTCAGTATGCCGGGCAGCTTAACGAGGCTTGCGTCAGCAAAGGGATTATAGTGCCCGTACACGTCAAGCTGGATTCGGGTATGGGGCGGTTGGGTTTGATGTGCGGGTTGAAGTCAGCCGTTGCAGAGGTAATTGACATCGCCCGTTTGCCCAACCTGTATGTGGAGGGTATATATACCCATTTTGCGGTGGCGGACAGCCCGGACAGCTCGTATACATCGGAGCAGTTTTGTAGATTTCTGGAGACTCTGGAAAACCTTCGCCGTGGAGGGCTTGCTGTTCCTTTCCGGCATTGCGCCAACAGCGCGGGTATTATTGAATACCCGCAGACCCATCTGGATATGGTGCGGCCGGGCATAATACTTTATGGGTTGTATCCTTCCCGGGAGGTCAGCCGCGAAAAGATTAATCTTCAGCCCGCCATGAGCTTTAAAACATCGGTGGCCATGGTTAAAGAAGTTCCTCCGGGCTGTAAAATAAGCTATGGCTGCACGTATACAACCAGTAGGCATACTGTTGTCGCCACTTTGCCTGTGGGTTATGCGGATGGCTATCCGCGCCTGCTGTCTTCCGCAGGGGAAATATTGATCAGGGGCACCAGGGTTCCGGTGCTGGGCAGGATTTGCATGGATCAGTGTATGGTGGATGTGGGGCAAGTAGATAAAGTATTCCCTGGTGAGGAGGCTGTGCTTTTCGGCCGGCAGGCCGGGAACAGCCTGCCGGTGGATGAGGTTGCAGAGAAAATCGGTACCATAAATTATGAGCTGGTTTGTATGGTATCTGCCAGGGTGCCCAGGGTATATCTGAGGTAATAACGTGAATGCCGGGGGTAATTGTCGTAAATACTCAGGAGTCAGGAGTCAGAATGAAAGAACCGGCGAAAATAACAGGAGTCAGGAATACCTGAATAGTACGAAGGATCTTGAATACGGTGATATTTTCGAAACAAAACTTCTTTTGCAAGAGGTAAGTAATTTGCTGGAAAGCTTTTTCTGGGTATTCTGAATTCTGACTACTGAATTCTGAATACCTGAATAGTAATGTTTAGTCATAATTATTGATTTTATTTGCAAATAAACATATAATCCTGTC